>JACCDT010515223.1_pt1 | contig 33273 bp, 31 predicted proteins | sample 7446291 | NCBI WGS metagenome assembly JACCDT01 (sample SAMN15323446, study PRJNA562643) | freshwater metagenome | isolation source: river surface water | place: USA:Blue River Watershed | collected 2017-08-17
AGTTAATGCAACTGTCTCTTCATCATTCATCGCCATACGAGCAAATGTCTCGCGAACATGCTGGGCGGTAAGTAGCGGATTAGAGACGCCGTTAATGCCTTCTGGGTCCACATAGATCAAACCCATCTGAACTGCAGCTAGTGGATTTTCAAGTGATGCTGCATCAGTTGTATCTGCATATCGCACATCACTGGCCATCATCACTTCAGCCTCTGGACCCCAGTAAATATCCTTTTCTGGATGCCAGACGTCTTCACGACCAAATGCAAAACCAAAGGTCTTTAATCCCATGCTTTCGTAAGCAATGGTGCCGGCCAAGATAAATAGGTCGGCCCAGCTCAACTTGTTTCCGTACTTCTGCTTAATTGGCCAAAGCAAACGACGAGCTTTATCTAGATTGCCGTTATCTGGCCAAGAGTTCAAAGGTGAAAATCTAAAGCTTCCGGTACCAGCTCCGCCGCGACCATCGGCCACACGATATGTACCTGCTGAGTGCCAAGCCATACGGATCATTAATCCGCCATAGTGACCCCAGTCTGCTGGCCACCACTCTTGTGATTGGGTCATGAATTCATGTAAATCTTTTTTCAAAGATGCGACATCTAGGGTCTTCACCGCTTCGCGGTAGTCGAAATCTTCACCGAGTGGATTTGTCTTGCGATCATGCTGATGCAGGATGTCGAGGTTGAGTGCGTTTGGATACAAGTATGTATTTGTCTCAGCTCCGTGTGTAATTGCTCCGTGAGCTACTGGGCACTTTCCGTCCATGATTTCCCCCTATGAATTCAGTGAAGTGCCCTAAGTATGGTTTGCACTGTGTGTGTCCGCAAATTATGAGAGATAGGCTTTGATCATGACCAGAACCGTTAAAAAGTGGAGCGCTAAAGATGCTGCTCGGTGCATCATCACCCCTTCAGATCTAGACCACAAATACAGCAGAGGAGTGTTGGGTCTCATTACTGGTTCGGCTCAGTACCCAGGTGCAGCGGTTCTTACGACATCGGCTGCATCTGCAACCGGTGTTGGAATGCTTCGCTTTCATAGCTCATCTGGTTTGGCACATTTAGTTTTGCACTCAACCCCATCTGCAGTTGTTCAGCCAGGAAAGGTTGCTGCTTGGGTTGTAGGAAGTGGAATCAACGCAAAGAAGTACTCAGATATAACTACATGGTTGCGCCATCGCTGGTTCAAGTTAGTTCGCCTGCAATCTGTTCCTACAGTTTTGGATGCCGGAGCGCTTTCATTAGCCGGCTCATTAGAACAGCCAACTGTCATTACCCCACACAGTGGCGAACTCGCACAGCTTCTTGTTTCACGCGGAGTGCAAGTAAGCGCCGAAGCGGTTGAGGGAGATCCTAAGAAGTGGGTGCAAATCGCTGCTGAAACTTTAGGTGTAACTGTTTTGTTAAAGGGTGCGACAACCTATGTTGCCAATGATGATCTCTTGATTCAATTACCGACAGCAACCCCATGGCTAGCAACTGCAGGAAGCGGTGATGTCCTGGCCGGAATCATGGGCGCGCTAGTGGCAACAAATGCAATTGAGATACTGAATGATTATGACCAACTGGCTTACGTTGCTGCATCTGCAGCCTTTATTCAAAATCAAGCAGCGCTCAAGGCATCTGCAGGTGCTCCAATAAACGCTGAATCAATTGTTACCGCAATACCTGCAGTAATCGCACAGCTCCTTAAAAAGTAATGTAGTAGGGCAATCCCTATACGACACAGATGTAAGTGTGACCAGACCTGTGCTTGTTTAGGAAGATTACTGAGCGTAACTTTTCATTATGAGTGATCGTGTTCTCGTCATCATTGATGACCCCTTTGAGCTTTCCAGTGTGGGGGCTGCGCTCAAGCTGCATGGGGTTGAGGTAGTTGGCGAGGCAAAGAAGAAGGTCACAGCAATAAATATGTTTAGAAGTTTGCAACCAGATGTGGTCTTGATTGATATGCATAAGACACATGAGCGATCAATTGATATCGCACACACGATTCGTAAAGAGTCCCCCGAAATTGGAGTTGTGGTTTTAGTTCCATGTTCTGATGTCAGATTAATTGGAGAAGCAACATCAACTCTGCCATCTGGTGCAAAGCTTGTATTGAAAAATGGAATCAGCAGCTTGCCCATTCTTTGCGAAGTTATTACCGCATCTCGCAACTTTGATGCCCAGGAGCCAGCAAGTTGCATTAATGGAGAGGTAACTTTTCCAGATGCTTCATCACGAGATCTGATGTCACAACTATCAGATGTCCAAATCGAAACTCTTCGCTATGTGGCCGAGGGGCTAACAAATGCAGAAATCGGTCGGCTGAGATTTGTGAGCGAAAAAGCTATTGAACAGATTCTTTCTCGGGTTGCTATTACCCTGAATATTCAGCCAGATCACAGAAAAAACATGAGAGTTGTCTTGGTGAATGAATATATGAGATGGATTGGCGCGCCTAGTCACTAAGTAAAGCTTCTCAAAGGGGCTAAAGGTAAAGTTTCGCCCTATGGAGATCGAGCAGATTCGTGGGCGCTGGAATGATGTTCTAGATAACCTCGAAGCAAATAACCGCATCGCTTGGATTGCCTATTTTGATGCGCGATTGATCTCACATAGCGATGGAGTCTTGACCCTTGATTTTTCCGATAGTCGCAAGTTTGCAACTTCTCACGAATATTCAGATACCCGACCAAATTTAAAGGCCGCACTGGTTTCTTCTATTGAAGAGGTACTAGGCATACATGTGGAGATCAAAGAACAATGAAGATAAAGATTTTTTTAATCGCGGCAACTCTTGCAGCTGGAGTTTTAGCTGCCCCACATATAGCCGCAGCTTCATCAGCTTTAAGTATGCAGGTGCGACAAACACCTAGCGCCTCTGAAACCTTGTTGACTCTGTACGGAAATCTAAAGCCCAACCGCACCGGAACAACGGTCAAGATTGAGGTAGATACAGCTGGAAAGTGGAGCTCTACCCGTTTTTCAACCAGGGTCACAAAGGTCGGTACTTGGAAGGTAACCGCACTTGCTACCGCATTGGACGCCAAGGTTCGTTATCGCGCAGTTTCTGTAATCGATGGCAAGAGTTTGTACTCACCGATTCGCTCAATTGTTGTGAAGCAACAGCCAGAGTTCTCAAATGCAGATCCTGCAAAGTTTATTGATTTGCTAGGACCAGGTGGTCGCATTCATGGCGCCGATGTCAGTCGCTGGCAGCATCCCAATGACAAGCCAATTGATTTTGTAAAGATGTATGAAGGCGGAATGCGTTTTGTCTTTATCAAGGGATCAGATACCCGTGAATCAGCTGATCAGTTAGCGATGAAGTACGCCGCTATGGATCACCATGCTGCGCAAGCTGCTGGGATCTACACAGGTTTCTATCACTACGCAGTATTGCCAGATGTTTCCACACCAGAAGAGATTAAGCGTGATGCCTTGGCACAAGCCCAAAAGGTTGTGTGGCGATTGGCGGCAATGGGTGGTTACTCCGATCGCGATCTTCCGTACGCATTGGATTTAGAAAACAAGTGTGTTCGATGGTCAGCTACAGGTGCTTGCCAGAAATACGCAACCCGTAGCGCTGTAACTTTATTTGCAACGACTTTCCTTGCATCACTCAAGGAAAAAACTGGTCGCACCCCGATTCTTTACTCTTATGCAAGTTTTCTTGAAAGTTCAATGACACGTACGCCAGAGCTCGCTCAATATCCACTGTGGCTTGCTCAGTATGGGATTGATCCTGCAAATCCCATCAATCAACCTGGATTAAAAAATATTGGTTGTTACGTTCACTCTTGGACAGGAAATAACTGTGATTCTCAATGGACGGTATGGCAGTACTCATCGTGTGGAATCGCCCCTAAATACGGAGTACCTGGAACTCGTTTAGATCTCAATGTTTTCCGCGGAACACCTTCAACATTTTTAGATCTAACTAAAGGCACTTGGACACCTTCACTTGTTGACCTGATGCCACAGAAAGAGATTTCTGCCCTAAGTGTTTTGGAACAAAGCGCGACAACGACAAATAAGTTAGTCACTTTTAGGGTAAATGTTGCTAGACCAGATAATTCACCAGTTGTAACCGGCAACGTGAAGTTTGTTTTTGATAAAACAACTACGCCAGAGATCAAGCCAAAGCAAACTCTTGTACGTGAAACAAGCGGGGTATGGACCCTTTCACTGCGAGGTGTTGCTGCTGGAACATACCTTGGAAAGATTAAGTTCCAAGATGTCTCTGGAACTCATGAAGAGTCAATTGCATCTGTGACATTTTCAGTAGCACAAGGTCCAACACCATCTCCAAAGCCGACGCCATCTCCAAAGCCAACAAAGAAGCCAAGCACCGATGGTTGCAAGGGGCAGATTAAGAATTAACCTCTAACAGCTCATCAAGGGCTGCGATCTCACGATCAACTAGGGATTCATAGGCTGCGACAGACTCTTTGCGCTGCTTTGCACTCCACCCAAGAACTGGAGCAATCAAAGCGCCAACCTCATCTGCAAGGTGTACTCCATGGCCATCAGCTTCAAAAGCCAAACGAGTACGTCGAGAAATAACATCATCGACTGTGCGCGCACCTTCATGTGTTGCTGCGTAAACAATCTCTGCCTTGATGTATGGAAGATCAGCATCTAACTTCTTGGCTAGCTTTGGCTCTTCCGAAATAATTTCAAGAATTTCGCTGATCAATGAACCATAACGGTTGAGCAGGTGAGTGACTGTTTCAATATCTAAGCCAGATTCTTGTGAGATTCTTTCCTTCTGCTGTTCTAAGGCAAAGTATCCATCTGCTCCCACTAAAGGAAGCTTGTCAGTTACAGAATCTTGAGTAATGCGACGTAGTTCAATAACTGCGCGATCAACAGCATCTTTGCCCATGACGCGATATGTCGTGTACTTACCGCCTGCGATTGAGACAAAACCTGGCGCTGGGCGATCCACGGTGTGCTCGCGGGAAAGCTTTGTAGTTGTTGCACTCTTAATATTTGCAACTAGTGGACGCAAACCTGCGTACACACCAATGATCTCCTCAGCCTTTAACTTTGGCTCTAGAACACGGTTTGCTTGATCCAAGATGTATTGAACATCTTCACGAGATGCGTATGGCTCTGCTCGATCACCATCGTATGGAGTATCAGTGGTTCCAACGATCCACTTGTCGCCCCAAGGAATTAAGAAGAGAACAGAAACCGGGGTCTTTAAAATGATTCCGGCATCAGATTTAATTGCAGAGCCTGGCATGACAATGTGAACGCCCTTGCTCATTGTTACGCCATAACCAGCTTTCAGCTCAAACTTTTCATGAAGCTCGTCGCTCCAGATACCTGCGCACATAATTGTTGCCTTGGCTTTAATCGCAATCTTCTTACCTGTCTCAAGATCGCGGGCGTTTATTCCGGCTACACGCTTGCCCTCACGAATCAAAGACTCTGCAGTCACACGGGTTGCAATGATTGCACCGTGGCGAGCAGCTGTACGAGCGATGGACATTGTGTGTCGGGCATCGTCGACTTGAGCATCAAAGTATTTGATCGCACCAGTGACTATGTCATGTCGCAATGAAGGTGCGATCTCATTAATCTGCTTTTGACTCAAATGCTTGTGCCATGGCAATGCACGCTTAAAGCCGCGAAGCGCATCGTACAAAGCTAGACCTGCGCCAACATATGTGCGCTCCTTTAACTTTTCAGTCAAAGGAAATAAAAATCCAACTGGCTTTACAAGGTGAGGACATAAAGTTGAAACCATTAGTTCGCGCTCATGTAACGCTTCGCGAACAAGTTTGAAGTCATACTGTTCTAGGTAGCGAAGGCCACCATGAATCAACTTGCTGGATCTACTTGATGTTCCGGATGCAATATCTTGAGAATCGATAAGTGCGACTTTTAGTCCGCGAGATGCTGCATCGAGGGCTGCACCTACGCCCGTTACTCCCCCGCCGATGACCAGAATGTCGAACTCTTCTGAGCCCAACTGAGAAACCGCAGCATCGTGCTGCTCTGGACCAAGTTGAGATAAGAACATATGCGTTGATTCTCCGTAACGACTGAGTACGCTAAGCCTAACTTACAGCGAGAGGTTTTGTGCATCGTGGCTTATATAGGCAGCTTGGATCAAGGAACCAGTAGTACTCGATTCATGATCTTTGATCATTCGGGCCAAGTGGTTGGGCAACATCAACTAGAACATCGCCAGATACTGCCTCAGGCTGGATGGGTTGAACATGATGCTGCAGAGATTTGGGAGCGGGTTCAAGAGGTCATCGCTGGAGCGTTGAAACAAGCAAATATCTTGGGCTCTGATTTGGCGGCGATCGGTTTAACTAATCAACGAGAAACCACCGTAGTTTGGGATGTCACTACAGGTCAGCCTCTCAGCAACGCCATTGTGTGGCAGGACACCCGCACCACAGATTTCTTATCAACTCTGACCCCTGAACAGCAAAACACCATCAGACATAAAACCGGGTTAACGATTGCGCCGTACTTTGCCGGCAGCAAGATGAACTGGTTTCTCTCCAATGTTCCGGCGGCAAACAACCAAAATGCACGGTTTGGAACTATTGATTCATGGCTGCTCTGGAATCTTTCAGGTGGAGTTCGCGGTGGTGTCCATGCAACAGATGTCACCAATGCAAGTCGCACCCTATTAATGAACCTTGAAACCCTTGATTGGGATCAAGAGCTACTTTCTATCTTTCGAGTTTCACGCTCTGCCTTACCTGAAATCAAGTCATCCTCTGAAATCTATGCAATGACCGATCCTCATGGACCATTTGGCACCGCGGTTCCAATCGCAGGAATTTTGGGAGATCAACAATCTGCGATGGTGGGCCAAGTTTGTTTTGAACGCGGCGAATCAAAAACCACTTATGGAACCGGCAACTTTGCGCTACTAAATACCGGAACTGAAATCGTTCGATCTAAAAATGGATTACTGACCACGGTGTGTTTCAAACTTGGTGATCAACCAGCTCACTATGCATTAGAGGGCTCTGTTGCAGTTACTGGATCTGCAATTCAGTGGTTGCGCGATCAGCTAGGAATAATTTCAAACGCTGCTGAGACTGAAAACTTAGCCTCCTCTGTTGCAGATACAGCAGGGGTCTACTTTGTCCCAGCTTTTTCTGGTTTGTTTGCCCCGTATTGGCGAAGTGATGCCCGTGGCGTAATTGTCGGATTAACTAGAGCTGCAACAAAGGCGCATCTTGCACGAGCTGCGTTAGAGGCAATTTGTTATCAAACTCGCGATGTCATGGATGCGATGGTTGCAGACAGTGGAGTCCCTATGAAAGAGATGCGTGTAGATGGTGGAATTACCGCAAACTCTTTGTGCATGCAGATGCAGGCAGATGTCATGGGAATTGATATCACCCGTCCATTAATTGGAGAGACCACAGCTTTAGGTGCAGCCTACGCTGCAGGTCTTGCAGTTGGCTTCTGGTCATCTACCGATGAGGTGAGAAAACAATGGAAGCAATCTCGACGTTGGAGTCCAGTTAGCACTGAGCAACAAAGAAGTGTTGGATATGCGGGCTGGAAAAAGGCTGTCGAGCGAACCTTGAACTGGATTGATTAAGCCTTAGTAATTTCGATCAAAAAGGCGTTAGCTGGAGCAAGGATTGGCGCAGTTACACCAATCGATGCAAGTGCAGATCCTGAAAGAGTTACTCCGCTCATCCACTCTGGTGGAGTGATCAACATAAAGCGAGGTTTGCCTGCAGGAAATACCGCTTTAACCGTGTAGCTAGCTGATTGCTCCAAACCAGGAAACTTCAAAGGTGAGGGATGAATTGAAACTGTTGGTGTTAATTGAACATAGGCAAAGATGGCTCGAGATTTATCATGAGATGTGACTCCATGTAAATAAGCATGAGCATCTGGGTAATCAACGCGCACCATTTTTCCTGAATGTAAATGTGCGCGATTGTCCTTGTAGTACTGCGCCCAAGTTGCAAGATGTTTGCGCTCTTGCTCTGTCGCTTCGGTGATATTCCATTCGATACCTGCATGGCCAAATAGCGCTGTTGTTGCACGCATAGATAGTTCAAGAGTTCGGCCAGTTTGATGTCCATGGGTAGGGCCAATATGCGTGCCCAAGAGTTCAGGTGCAATTACCTGAGAAGTCCATCGCTGAATTGTTTGACGCTCGAGTGCATCGTTGTTGTCACTGGTCCAGAAACGATCAACTAAATCAATAACGCCAAGATCGATACGCGCTCCACCAGATGCGCATGACTCAATCTCTAAAGCTGCATGACGCTTCTTGAGCTCTGCAAACAAGCGATAGATTGCTTGAGTCTGGCGATGAACGCCAGCTTTTCCTAAATGTCCTGCATCCACCAAAACACGGTTGTGGTCCCACTTGATGTAAGCGATGTTGTGGGCTGAAAGAACGGCAGATGTTTGTTCAAGTACATGATTAAAAGCCCCTTCATGGCCAAGATCCAAAACTAATTGATGTCTCCACAAAGGTGGGACTCGATCGCCCTCATGCAAAATCCACTCTGGATGTGCGCGGTATAGATCTGAATCAGGATTAACCATTTCGCCCTCAAACCAAAGGCCAAACTCGATCCCCTTGTCATTGATGTACTTAATGATTGGTGACAAACCATTTGGCCACACCGCAGGATCGATGACCCAATCCCCTAGCCCGGCGCGATCATCACGTCGTGAGTGGAACCAGCCATCATCAAGAACTACGCGCTCAATACCTACCTCGGCGGCAACATCGATCAGCGCTTTGATCTTCTCTTCATTGTGATCGAAGTACAACGCCTCCCACATGTTCAGAGTCAATGGACGTGGACGCTTAGGGTGCATTGATCGCGCACGAAGGTAGGAGTGATAGGCAGAGCTAACCCCATCTAAACCTTCTGATGAGAAAACAGAGATCAAAGCTGGTGCGTCATAACTTTCCCCGGCGGCAAGTGTTAACTCGCCAGGAAGAAGCAACTCTCCTGCACCAATTGAAACAGAACCGTCAAAGAGTTTCTCAACAAGGTAATGAGAGTTGCCGCTCCAGGCGATACTTGTTGCCCAAGCATTTCCAGATTGGAAAGAGGTTTGTGGAGTTAAAGCAATATCTGCGATAGAAAAATTGTGTCCGCTGCGACCTTCACGTGATTCGCGCACCCAGGTACCGGTTGCAATATCTTTTCTTTGAGGGTTGCGCTCATTGGACCAGCGTCCTGCAAAATCCAAAGTTTGAGTAGCCTCTTTTGGAAGTGGAAGCCAGTGAATGAACTCATTTAGGTAATAATCAGAACTTCCCAAGTTTTTAACTGTTGCCTTTTGTGTCAAAACTCCGTACTGATCTAAATCAAAGTTAATGACAACATCTAACTCTGCATGTAAATCACGCAAAGTTACTGTCACTACATTTTTATTGTGATGAAAATCTGTAACCTCAAACTTTGTTGACCAAGCTTTTCCTAAACGGTGTCCAGATAAAGTTGGACGCCCTAAAAATCCACGGGAACTTTCGCGCATGATCCCCGGGAACTGAGGAAAATCCCAAGAGCTGTTAGCAATTGATGGGCGGATAGCGGTTTGTACCGATGCAAGCTCGCCCTGAAGAGGCGCTCCCCAATGTTGAATAATGAGGGCTCCATGTACAACTTCTAGTAGCAAGGCAGAAGTAGGGACGCTCAATAATGCAGATTGCTTACTCACACAGGTAGAGTAACGACACTATGAGCGAGAGTAAAAAACTTAACGCAGGCGTCATCAGAAATGATCGCCAGATGGCTGATGGACGAACAATCCGTTACTACGACACCGCCAGCCAAGCGCGTACAGCTGTAGATGCTCGCCCCCAAGAGGAGCAACCAGGAATTGGTGAGCTTCGACTCGATCCCCTAGTTAATGAGTGGATCGCAATGGCCGCACACCGCCAAGGAAGAATCTTTCTTCCTCCCAAAGAGTTGTGCCCGCTGTGCCCGACAACAGGTGAGTTGTTAACTGAGATTCCAGAGTCTGATTTTGAGGTAGTTGTTTTTGATAACCGCTCACCATCATTGCGTCCACCAGTTGGTGACTGGGCGCTACCTGACATTGTTGGGCCAGATACAGATTTAGGAACCGCAGCAGGAAAGTGTGAGGTCATCTGCTTCACGGCAGAGCACGGAAATGCATTCAAGGATTTAACCCCTCAACGAGTCCGAGTTTTGCTAGAAGCGTGGATTGATCGCACAGCTGAGTTATCAAAGGAAAGTTTCATTCAACATATTGCACCCTTTGAAAATCGTGGCGAAGAAATTGGCGTCACCCTTTCTCATCCTCATGGCCAGATTTACGCATACTCATACCTACCACCACGTGTAGAAAAAATGCTGGCTGCTGCAAGCAAATACAAGGCTGAAAGCGGCAAGGTTTTATTTGATGAGGTTGTAGCGCGTGAGATTCTGGATGAGGAGCGAATTGTTGCCCGCAACGGGCGTTGGATTGCCTATGTTCCATATGCTGCTCGTTACCCATTTGAAATTCATGTCACACCACTTAATCCAGTTGCAGATTTAACAGAGCTAACTGCTGAAGATCGTGATGCATTCCCTGAGATCGCATTAGAGGTCACACGTCGACTAGATGGAGTCTTTGGAATAGAAATGGCCTACATCGCAGCATGGCATCAAGCACCTGTGCGTGTTGGTAGAGATCTGCTTCGCTTACATTGGCAGATCACAAGTGTTCGTCGTGCACCTGGAAAGTTGAAGTACTTAGCCGGATCTGAGTCCGCAATGGGTGCCTTCATCATGGATATGCGCCCAGAACAATCTGCGGCCCAGCTACGCGAAGTTGTCTTGTAATGCGCGTATTGGTTACAGGCGGTACCGGATATATCGGATCAACTGCGGTCGAGATTCTTTTAGGTCAAGGTTATGAAATTTCCATCCTCGATGATTGCAGCATGGGACATGCCGATACCGTTCCAGCGGGCGTGCGTTTCATTCAAGGCTCACTCTTAAATGCTGATCAAGTCGCAGATGCTTTGACTGGATGCGATGCGGTGATGCACTTTGCCGGCAAATCTCTGGTGGGTGAATCTGTAGAAAAGCCTGAGCTTTATCAATCTGTCAATGTTGATGGAACCCGAATTTTGCTAGATCAAATGCACAAACAATCAATCACCAAGATCGTATTCTCTTCATCTGCTGCAACTTATGGCGAACCCAAGGTTGTGCCAATTTTGGAAACGGCCGAGACAAATCCAACAAACCCTTATGGAGCTACCAAGTTAGCTATTGATCACATGATTACTGAGGAATCGAAAGAGCGTGGGATCTCTGCAGCATCACTTCGCTACTTTAATGTTGCAGGTGCGCTTAAGGCCCAGCGCGGATGGCTTGCTGAACGGCATAACCCTGAAACCCATTTGATTCCTAATGTATTGCGCAGTACTCCAGACAATCCTGTAAAGATCTTTGGCACAGATTGGCCAACTGCAGATGGAACATGCATCAGAGATTATGTACATGTTATCGATTTGATTGATGCTCATGTTAAAGCATTGAAGTCTTTGGGTACTCCTGGACATGAGATCTATAACTTAGGTAGTGGTTCTGGATATTCAGTTCGCGAGGTTGTAAAGGCTGCAAGTGATGCAATCGGTCATCAAATCCCCTTTATTGATTCCCCACGACGTGCTGGAGACCCTGCTGTACTGATCGCCGATATCTCAAAGGCAAAAAAGATGCTTGATTGGGCTCCAACTCGCGATATGACAACAATGGTCGCCGACACCCTTAATTCGATGGCATAACCATGAGTTCGATTGAGGAAAAGTTTTTAGAGAGCTTCGGTCATGAGCCAGATCTAGTTGCGGCAGCTCCAGGGCGCGTAAATCTGATTGGCGAACATATTGATTACAGCGATGGCTTTGTTTTGCCCTTTGCGATAAAGGACCGAACCTTGGTTGCTGCACGAAAGCGAGATGACTCTACTGTTCGTATCGCATCTGTTCAGCGTAGAAACAAGGTTGTCACTGTAGATATCAAGGATGTGAAACCTGGCCTTAAGGGTGAATGGGAGCGGTACGCGCTGGGAGTTTTGTGGTCCTTGGGCGTTAACCATGGAGTAGATCTTTTGATTGATGGACATGTTCCACTGGGTGCTGGATTGTCATCATCTGCAGCTCTTGAATGTTCAGTTGCTACAGCAATGAATCATCTCTTTGATATGGGATACAACTTAGAAGAGCTAGCTCGTCTTACTCAAAAAGCAGAAAATCAATATGTAGGAGTTCCATGCGGAATCATGGATCAATCTGTCTCGCTCATGGCTACCCGAGGTTCTGCGCTTCTATTGGATTGCCGAGATTTATCAACGAGAAATATTCCCTTTGATGTTGCATCTAGCGGTCTAGAGCTCTTAATCATTGATACCCAAGCACATCACGCCTTGACTGATGGTGGGTATGCCGAACGCCGTGCATCCTGCGAATCTGCAGTGGCAAAACTTGCCATCACATCTCTGCGCGAATTAAGTATGGAACAACTTGAAGCTTCGCGTTCAGCTCTCACCGAGACAGAGTTCATCCGTGTGCGCCATGCGGTAAGTGAAATGAAGCGGGTTCTTGATTGCGTGGATGCTTTGAGTAACTCAGATTTTGAAAAGGTTGGGCATTTGATTAATCACTCTCACGCATCTTTGCGGGATGATTACACCGTCTCTTGCCCTGAATTAGATACCGCCGTTGATGCTGCCAACGCTGCTGGTGCTTTAGGTTCGCGAATGGTTGGCGGTGGCTTTGGTGGAAGTGCGATCGCTTTGATTCAGGCATCAAAGACGAGAGAAACAATCAAAGCGATTGAGAAAGCTTTTTCAGATAAAGGGTTTAAGGCACCACGCTTTTTTACATCTTTGCCAAGTCAAGGCGCAGAATTAATTTCGCGTCGTTGATTACAGCGGAGTAATTGAAAGAACTTCTACTCCACCAATTGCCCCTAAAACATTGAGCAAATCAGTTGGATCATTTCCAGGCACCGCAACGGTGATGTCATCGTAACCACGACCATCCTCAGATTTCACAACCGCGAGCGCGCGGATATCTCCACCAGCTGCGCCAATCGCTGAAGCCAAAAGTCCCAATGAACCAGGACGATCTGGAAGAGCTACGTTAAGTTGAAATAGTGCCATGGCTTAACAATACCCTGACACTATTTCAACCACGCATTCTTAATTAGATGGCGCAGATCCGAGAATGACTTTAAAGCTTTTTGATCCCCCGGTTGGAAGTTCAACGGTCACATTGATGGATGCTCCCGGTGCATATGAACGAATCTTCACAATCGCACCAACTTGATCTGCGATCTTGGTTCCATCGATCGCGGTAATGATTGAGCCCGCTGGAATTCCCGCCTTATCTGCTCCCTCATTAGGACTTAAGCGGCCGATCTTGGCGCCTGTTCCGGTAAATGTGGTGTCAAAGAAAACTCCAAGAACTGGACGTGTTGATTTACCTGAAGCTATGAGTTCATCAATGACCCGCTTGGCTTCATTGATTGGAATCGAAAAGCCCAAACCGATACTTCCGCTTGCGCCCCCTGATGAAAGGGTGGCGATCGCTGAGTTAACGCCGATTATTCGACCTCTGGAATCAAGCAGCGCTCCACCAGAGTTTCCGGGATTGATCGCTGCATCTGTCTGAATCGCATTTACAAAGGACTCTGCGCCAAAAGTACCTGTGGTTACTGGACGATTGAGTGCAGAGATAATTCCACTAGTAACGGTGCTAGCTAGTCCTAGTGGAGATCCAATAGCTACTACTGATTCTCCAACACTTACCTTAGATGAGTCTCCAAGGGTGACAGTTGGAAGGTTTCCGCGATTAACCTTGATAACAGCCAAGTCATATGCAACATCTCGGCCAACAATTTGCGCCGGGACCACATCTCCATTGATCAATTCGACGGTGATCGTGCCAGAGACAGCTGCTGCCTCAATGACATGGTTGTTAGTGATAATAAAAGAACTGGATTTATCTGATTTGTAGACCGATCCGCTACCTGTTCCCGTGCCAGCTGGTGCCACAACTTTGATAGAAACTACAGAAGGCGTAACCAGCGAGGCGATACTCTTTACATCAATTGTTGGCGCACCTAGTGTTAATGCGGTTCTGTTAACTGAGCAACCATTGGAACCGGCCAAGTAGATCGCCTGTGTTCGCTTATCAACACATACCTTTACGCCAAGTGGCTCAGATGTTGCAGCGGTTGCAACGCCGCCAGCTACCGTTGCCCCAAGAATGAATCCTGCAATGACCTTTGTCGATGTTCTCTTCATCTCAACCTCTTTCATGGATAAAGACAAGTTTTCACTTCAACCTGAGAGAAAGTTTAAAAAGGACTTACTAATTGGTGCAACTTATACGAGCACTACCCAGCCGCTCTTAACGGCAACCTTTACCGTTGGCAGCGGGTTTGTTGCAGGTCCTGCCACAACGGCACCTTTTTTAAATGGATTGAAACTTGCGTTATGGACTGGGCAAACCAAAAGCTTTTTGGCGCTGAAGTACTTTGTTACTCCGCCTTGGTGTGTGCAGATTGTTTGGTAAGCAAAGACACCGGTCTTGGTGCGAAACAAGAGCGCAGGAGCGCCATTGCTTAATTGAAAAGGAAAGGTGCCGCCAACTTTGATCTTTTTAAGTCGAACAATTTGCTTAGTTGAGGCTTGTGCTGTGCCTCCCATAAGCGAGGCGGCTATGCCAGCAAGACTCATTCGCAGAGCGGTCCTACGAGTGATCTTCATGCTCCCTGACTTGGATTCGAACCAAGAACCTGTCGATTAACAGTCGACTGCTCTGCCGTTGAGCTATCAGGGATTAAAGCTGCGAGCGCACACTCTAGCGCACCCAGGAGGAAGGGCAAAAATCAAAGCCCTCCAGGACTATAAAAGGCCCAGCGCTAGTTCATGCAGAGAACGACGGGCGCTTTCCAGGGCGACCAACTGGGCAAAGGCTGCGTTGTACTCAATTTCGTTTTCGACTGGATTGAGCCGTTGGAGGGATGATTTGAGATCAGCAATTGAACGTGAGATTGCGACCTCGCGAAGTCTGGCGACAATGCTTGCAACATAAAGTGCGGTTGGCTTTCCATCTGCGCGAATTGGCTCGACAGAAAGTTCAGTAAACAAGGCTCTCAGGTTTTCATCAGCAATTGCATCAGGAGATAGTTTTTCAACTGAATCGATTGTTGAACGCATGGCGCTATAGGCAGGATGAGTAAATGCACCTGCTTCAATAGAGTTCCAAATATCGCCCTCAAATAATTGTGGCTCTTGCAAGCGGGCCTTAAGAACTTCACGCTCTAAAATCAAGCGGGCCTCATTGGGATCTGGCCTGAAGTTTGCTTGCACAGGTGCTTCATCGACAACTGCCCGTGATTGTTGCGGCGCACTCTTTGCTCCTTGTGCCACCGCCTTTGTAACGATCTCAACTTCTACACCTAGCCAGCCTGCAAGTAAACGTGTGTATTCAGGACGTAAAGACTTATCCCTGATCTGAGCAACTAATGGCGCTGCGGCATTTAATGCATTGACTCGACCTTCTGCGGTATCTAATTTGTGATGTGCAAGCTCTGCGCGAATAGCAAACTCAAACAATGGAACACGTCGTGCAATTAAATCTCGTAGTGCTAGATCGCCTTTTTCCTGTCGCAGTTCGCATGGATCTAAACCATCTGGTTCAACAGCTACAAAGGTTTGAGTCACAAACTTTTGATCCTCGCTAAATGCACGAAGCGCCGCCTTCTGGCCCGCTGCATCTCCATCAAAGGTAAAGATGACTTCTCCCCGGAATGCATCATCATCCATCAATAAACGACGCAAAATTCTGATGTGATCTGCTCCGAAGGCGGTTCCACAGGTAGCAACCGCAGTTGTAATTCCTGCAAGATGGGCCGCCATGACATCTGTGTAGCCCTCAACAATGACAGCTTGGCGCTTCTTTGCAATCTCTTTTTTAGCTACATCTAAGCCGTAAAGAACTTGGCTTTTCTTGTAAATTGGAGATTCACTGGAGTTTAAATACTTTGGACCCTGGTCCTCTTCATCACTAGCTAATTTACGTGCACCAAAACCGACGATGTCACCTGAAATATCCTTGATCGGCCACATTAAACGGTTACGAAACTTATCAATTGGACCTCTTTGTCCCATCTTTGATAAGCCTGCAAGCTCTAACTCATCTATTGAATAACCCAACCCGCGCAAATGCTTAGTTAACCCATCCCATTCATCGGGCGAGTAGCCAACGCCAAATTGCTGGCATGCAGCTCGGTCAAAACCACGCTTGGTTAAGAGTTCGCGACCATGTGCTGCCCCAGGTGATGTGTTGAGTTGCTCCTGATAAAACTTAGCTGCTTCAACATGTGCAGCAATTAATCGAGCACGGGTACCTGATGTTACAACTGGACCAGAAGATGGTGAAGAGCTTTCTTCATATCTCAATGTATAACCGATGCGATCTGCAAGCCGTTCAATAGTTTCAGTAAAGGTTAGATGATCGATCTTCATTAAAAAGGCGATGACATCTCCACCGGTCTGGCAACCAAAACAGTGAAAGTAACCCTTGCTAGGAGTTACATGAAAGGAAGGTGACTTTTCATCATGGAATGGACACAAGCCCTTTTTCTGTCCGCCGCCAGCGTTTTTTAACTGAACATAATCTGCAACAACTTCATCGATGGGAGCGCGATCGCGGATGTATGCAACATCCTCATCCTTAATGCGACCGCTCATGCCCTCACCTTACCGATTTGCTTGTAGGCGCGCATGAAGAGCGTATGCGCCAGGGTCGGTCAATGCAGCTACCTGATCGATGATTACCCGCATTTTGGCAACCTCATCACCTGCTTCATCCCAAGGCTTTTGAAAGAAGGAGTCCATTTCATGCGGGTACTTCAGAAGCATCTCAACTAGATCGTGAATGATTACATGCTGCTTGGCATAGCGCTCTTGTGAATGTGCAGCGTTGATTAAGTAATGACCGGCGATAGCTTTGAGAAAATCTACTTCGATCTGCTGCTCACGAGGAATCTCTAAATCAGCGCTGTATCGAGATAACGGCCCATCTCCATGAACCTTGCGAGTTTCAATCTCTGCCGCCAAAACAAAGCGCCCAATTAACTGACTAGTTGAATCCTTGAGTCGGGCAAGGCTTCTGTGGCTTCCATCGTAGTAATGAGGCCAAGCTGATAAAGATGAAAGACGTTTGTGAGCATCAACCGCCTCTTGTTCAGTTGCATCGCTCTTGTAATCTGTTGTCATTACCTTGTAGAGCTCTGAGAAATCTTGTTCAAAGTTTTTTACCGATACTTGACCGGCAAATATTGCATCCTCTAAATCATGAACCGAGTATGCGCAATCATCGGACCAATCCATAATCTGTGCTTCGATGCACTTCTTTCCGGCTGGAGCATCTTTTCTCATCCATGTAAAGATCTCGACATCATCATCGTAAACACCAAACTTGCGAGGATTTTCAGATCGTGGCCATGGGTACTTGGTAGCGCCATCTAACGATGCTCTCGTTAAATTCAAACCTACACTTTTTCCATCTGCATCAACGGTCTTTGCCTCAAGTCGGACCAATAATCTAAAACTTTGCGCATTTCCTTCAAAGCCACCAAAATCCTTGGCGATTTCTGCAAGTGCTTCTTCTCCATTGTGACCAAAGGGAGGATGGCCTAAATCATGAGATAGACAAGCGGTGTCCTGTAGATCTGGATCTGCGCCCAGTGATTCACCAAGTTCACGGCCAATTTGTGCGCACTCTAATGAATGCGAAAGGCGTGTACGTTGAAAATCATTTTCCCAAGGCACAGCTACTTGGGTCTTTGCTGCTAGTCGTCGTAATGATGCTGAATGAATAACACGTGCGCGATCCCGCATGAACTCAGTTCTACCTGCACGCTTTGCAGGTTCATCTAAGAACCTTTCTTGATCATGGGCGCTGTAGGTCACGGAAGTACCTTAGTAAGAATGTCGGCTTCGGGTAAGCGATCACTGATCTGGATTCCGCGCTTACCAACAGTTATGTAGGCCAAATACGCCGCTGCTTCACGGATTAAGTAGCGATAACCACTCTTTTCAAGGGTGTTTGGCCCAGTTTGTACGGGAGAACATGTCGCCAATACACCGTGGTCATTTGCCATATTTATCGCGCGTGCACAATGAAATGGATCGGTCACAATGATTACATCGCTGACATAACGCTTTCTCATCACTTCGGCGTATGCCTTGGTGCTAGTTAAAGTGTCACGACCAATTTCAACTGCGGTGATTTTTCGTGAAGGAACACCTTTGGTACGTAGCCAATACTTTCCTGAAGCGGCCTCAGTTGTGCGATCACCAGGTGCACCAGCACCTACTGTAATAATTGTTGGCGCTAGCTCAAGATCGTAAATTCGCTTTGCCTCAACGAGGCGAGCTTCGAGCGCTTCTCCTGGCTTTCCATTGAGCTGGGCTGCACCCAAAACAACAATCACATCTGCTTGTCTAGTAACTGGATTGTTTGCTGCTCTCCATACCTGCGAGATTCCATATGCAGGACCGATCAAAGCAAGAATGACAATTACCGTAATTGTTCTGCGAATCCATCTAAAAAGAAACATCTATCCGCCTGAAAAAGCATCTTCTAGTTCAACATGAACTAGCTCATCTGGATCATTGAGCCAACCATCAGGCAGGGTTGGTGGGCGTCCATGACTTGTGCGTCCACGTGGTTTTTCGCCAACCTCAGTTGGGTATGGCTGATCTTCTAGCTGATCAAGAAGATTGCGCATCTCTTGTAGTGAAGAAACCATTCCTAAATCATGACGAATCTCGCGTGGAACACGAAAACCCTTGAGATACCAAGCCATGTGCTTTCGCATATCGCGCATTCCGCGATCTTCAGATTCTAAGTACTCAACAATCAGATTGGCGTGACGGAACATAACCTCACGAACCTCATGCAATGTTGGTGTTACCTGTTTTCCTTCTCCCTTAAGTGCCGATACAAGATCGGTAAATAACCATGGACGTCCTAAACATCCACGACCGACTACTACACCTGCACATCCGCTTTGCTCCACCATCGAAACCGCATCGCTGCCCGACCAAATATCACCATTGCCCAAAACAGGTACTCCTGTTGGCTTTAAATGCTCAACTAGGCGTGCAATTGCAGACCAATCCGCTTTTCCTTCATACATCTGTGCTGCTGTACGTGCATGCAGTGCAACCCACGCAACACCTAAATCAGCGGCAGATTGAGCCGCCTCTAGATAGGTTTCATGATCGCTATCAATGCCAATGCGCATCTTTACAGTTACCGGAATACCAAATGGCTTTGCAGCTTCAATTGCGGCGCCCACAATATTTGTAAAGAGTTTGCGCTTGAATGGAAGTGCAGCTCCCCCGCCCTTACGAGTTACCTTAGGAACTGGGCAACCAAAGTTCATGTCGATGTGATCGGCAAGATTTTCCTTGCCAATCATGGTTACTGCAGCACGCATTGTTGTTGGATCAACGCTGTACAACTGGACAGAACGTGGCCACTCATCTTTGCCAGGAACAATCATTCGCAAAGTTTCGGGACGTCGTTCAATCAATGCGCGGGCTGTAACCATTTCGGAAACAAAAAGACCTGCGCCTTGTTCGCGGCACAATGTTCTAAATGGAGCGTTAGTGATTCCGGCCATGGGAGCAAGAACAACCGGCGGATCAATGTAATGATCACCGCTTGCTAGTGGAAGTAAGAGTGGTTTTAGCAACCCAGTAGACGCGGTGCTAGCCATGCTTCAACCTGGTCCAGGCCGATGCGCTCTTGCGCCATTGTGTCGCGATCGCGAATGGTTACCGCATTATCTTCAAGTGTCTCGAAGTCAACGGTGATGCAATATGGCGTACCGATCTCATCTTGGCGACGGTAACGACGACCAATTGCACCTGCATCATCAAAATCAATGTTCCAGTTCTTGCGAAGTTGTGCAGCAAGGTCACGTGCCTTAGGTGAAAGATCTGCGTTACGTGACAAAGGCAATACCGCTGCCTTAATTGGTGCCAAGCGATGATCAAGCTTTAATACTGCGCGCTTTTCCATCTCGCCCTTGCTATTTGGTGCTTCATCTTCAGTGAAAGCATCCATTAAGAAGGTAAGGGTGCAGCGATCAACACCTGCTGCAGGTTCGATTACATAAGGGGTCCAACGCTCTCCCTTTTCCTGATCAAAGTAGGAAAGATCCTTACCTGATGCAGCCGAGTGTGCCTTGAGGTCGAAATCTGTACGGTTGGCGATACCTTCAAGCTCGCCCCACTCAGTTCCGGCAAACTCAAACTTGTATTCGATATCTGCTGTGCGCTTTGAATAATGTGACAGCTTTTCTTTTGGATGATCGTAGATACGCAAACGATCAGGATTGATGCCTAGATCTACATACCAAGCCAGACGTGTATCGATCCAGTATTGGTGCCATTCTTCATCGCTACCTGGAACAACGAAGAACTCCATCTCCATCTGCTCAAACTCGCGTGTGCGGAAAATAAAGTTTCCAGGAGTAATTTCATTGCGGAAAGATTTACCGATCTGGCCAATTCCAAATGGTGGCTTCTTTCGTGATGTTGTCATCACCTGATCAAAGTTAATAAAGATTCCTTGAGCTGTTTCTGGGCGCAAATATGCAAGACCTGATTCATCTTCAACAGGTCCTAGGAAAGTCTTGAGCAAACCACTGAACTGCTTAGGAACTGTGAACTGTCCCTTATTTCCACATGCAGGGCAGTTAATTTCAGTTAGAGACTCTGGCTTCTTCTTGTGCTTTGCCTCGTACGCTTCTTCAAGGTGATCTGCGCGGTAACGCTTATGGCACGCGGTGCATTCAGTTAATGGATCGCTAAATGTTGCAACGTGTCCTGATGCTTCCCAGACTTCCTTTGCCAAGATCACACATGAATCTAGACCAACAACATCTTCGCGTCCCATGACCATGGATTTCCACCATTGACGCTTTACATTGTTCTTGAGCTCGACTCCGAGTGGGCCGTAATCCCATGATGCGCGAAGTCCGCCATAAATTTCAGATGATGGGTAAACAAACCCGCGACGCTTTGCTAGTCCTACGATATTTTCTAAACGGTCCGTTGCCATAAATTTGTCTCCATCCGGCTGGCTGTCGGCGAAAAGCAACTGGTGTTACTTCCGTACGAGAATTTTACTCTGAGTACGGCCGTTCATATGCACCTGGCTCGTCGATAGCTTGGGCAAGTAAAGGGATCGCATTCATCTTTACATTCAGATTGCTCAACGCCCTGCGATATGAACCAACATTTTCCCAATGGGTTACGAGGGACCACAAAGTTGAATCATCAAGGTTTTGCCCAAACTCTCCACTGACAAAGCCTGCACAAGCTGAAAATGCCTCTAGTGCGACCGAGAGCTGCCCCTCAAAATGGGAGGCGTTGCCCAACGGTGTTGAAAATCGAGCGATTGCGAGCATGGGCTGAGCGTATCGGGCAGATTATGAAAATGAAAATCATTTCCATTTTCTGATACTGTCAGGGCATGAATACAGCCGTCATCCTTGCCGCATTGACCGCAATCTCTACCTTTGCAGGAGGGGCTCTCGCCCTTAAGGCCAAGAATCGCCTCCATCTAGTCCTTGGTTTATCAGCTGGTCTTCTTCTAGGTCTCGTTGCCTTTGATCTTCTGCCAGAAGTCTTTGAGCTTGGAACACAAGAGTTTCTTCATGCTCCGGTTGTATCTATCGCTCTGATCGCAGGTTTCCTGCTCCTTCATTTCTACGAGCGAATCTTTGGCTCACATGAACCCGCAGGATCTGATTACAGCCACGATCACGAGCACTCACATAACTTCACTGGTGCATTTGGTGCGATCGCAATGGGCGGACATGTCTTTCTCGATGGCTTAGCACTTGGCGTGGCATTCAAGGTCAGCTCTGATTTAGGTTTTGCAGTATTCATCGCACTTTTGGTGCATGCATTTAGTGATGGCCTTAACACCGTTTCCTTCATGATCAAATCTGGGTTGTGGGGAAAAAAGAGCATCGGCCTGTTAGGTGTTGATGCCTTAGCGCGAGTTTCAGGTGCTGCACTTGGAAGCACTCTTGTTTTGAGTAACGACCTCATTGCTGCATATCTTGCGGCATTCTCTGGAATCGTAATTTACTTGGCAACATCTCATATCTTGCCCGAAGCGCATTCACGTCATTCATCACGATGGACGATGGTTGCAACGATTGCAGGAGTCTTGATCATGTGGGGTTTGGTTGCATACCTTCATTCTGGTGATGCTCATGCACACTCAACTGGACAGGATGTCCACACAGAAGAGCTCCATGAAGAACATGCTGAAGAAGATCATGCCGAAGAAGATGGGCACCAGCACTCAGACAATGAATAAATCTGATCTCAAATTGATTGCAGTTCTTGAGCGAACCGGTGGTTTTGCCAGCGCTCAAGAGCTGCACCAAATCCTGCGCAGAGAAGGCGATGGCATCGGATTAACAACGGTGTATCGAGCGCTCCAATCACTAGTTGATGACAAGATTGTGGATTTATTGCGCCGAGAAGATGGCGAGGCTATATATCGTCTTTGTGGTGATACGCACCATCACCATTTAGTGTGCAAGAGCTGTGGCGACACAGTAGAAATCGAAGGTGGCGCTATTGAAAAATGGGCCAAAACTATGGCTGAAGAGTTTGGATTCCGCGACGTGGGCCATACAGCCGAGATCTTCGGAATATGTTCAAAGTGCTAGTTTTTACGCTTTTCCGCTAGCCAATCAATTTGGAATCGCTACGCTTTTCCAAAACGTCTATCTCTGGATGAGTACTCCTCGATCGCTTTCCATAAAGTTTTGCGGGTTACATCGGGCCACAGCACATCCATAAAAACGAATTCTGCGTAAACACTTTGCCATGGCAAGAAGTTGCTGGTGCGCTGCTCCCCCGATGAACGCAAGAAAAGATCTACATCGCTCATCTGCGGAGAATCCAAATATTTAGCAAACACCTTTTCAGTAATTGCATCAGCCTTGATTTTGCCGCGCTTAACATCTCGAGCAAGTTCAGTTGCAGCGTCCACGATCTCTGAACGGCCACCATAATTAACACACATATTTAAAGTTAGAACTTTGTTCTTCTTGGTCAGCTCTTCAGCTTCTTCTAGCTCTTTAATGACGGTGCTCCATAAACGCTTTGGGCGACCAACCCAACGGATGCGCACACCCATCTCATTCATTTGGTCACGACGTCTGCGAATTACATCGCGGTTAAAGCCCATTAGAAACTTAACCTCGTCAGGTGAACGTCGCCAGTTCTCAGTAGAAAATGCATATGCGCTTATCTCTTTGACTCCGTATTCAATTGCGCCTTCAACAACATCAAAGAGCGCCGCTTCACCTGCTTCATGGCCAGCGGTGCGTGGTAGTCCTCGTTGCTGTGCCCAACGCCCATTGCCATCCATCACGATTGCAACGTGATGAGGAATCTTGATTGTCATACCCGCTCCACCATCGGTAATGAACGCAACCCGCGCTCAAGGTGCCATTGTAAATAAGCAGCGATCAAACCACTAGCCTCGCGGCGATACTTGCCTTCGCTGGCCATTGCCACGTCCCAGTCACTGCTGAGTAACGCGCCCATAAGTTCTAGCGTTTCAGGTGCAGGCGTTGCACATGCTGATGGTCGACAATCTGCGCAAACCGATCCGCCGCCAACTAATGAAAAGTATCTGTGAGGTCCCGGTTTTTCGCACCGAGAGCAGATAGTCATCGAAGGTGCATATCCAGCAACAGCCAAAGATCTCAACAAAAACGCATCCAGAATTAGTAAGGGTTCGTACCGATTTTCAGCTAAAGCTTTCATGCCACCTACAACTAATTGAAACTCTTGCAACGCAGGTTCATTTTCTTGGCTGGTAAATCTCTCTGCAGCTTCTAAGATCGCTGCCGCAATTGTCCAACGTTGGTAATCCTCAGTTAACGCTTCTCCATAATTCATGAGTGCTTCAACTTGAGTAACGGTGTCAAAGGTTTTGCCGGTGTACAGCTGAATATCGACATGACTGCCAGGTTCTAACCGCGCACCAAACTTGGATTTAGTACGGCGCACGCCCTTTGCAACTCCACGGATGCGACCATGATCGCGTGTAAGCATGGTGATGATGCGATCGGCTTCACCTAGTTTTTGGGTGCGCAGGACGATCGCCTCATCCCGGTACAAACTCATACGGGTAAAGGTAGTGTGTGAATTAGCGAATTGCGCGGTTTATCGCAGACACGACAGCCTTTAATGAGGCGGTTGTGGTGTTTGGATCGATTCCAACGCCCCAGAAGACATCGCCATCGATTGCGCACTCTAGATAAGCCGCAGCTGAAGCATCGCCACCTGCAGAAAGTGCGTGCTCGAAGTAATCAAGAACTCGAACATCAACACCGTACGCCTGCAAAATATTGCAGAAGGCCGCGATCGGACCATTTCCTTGACCCTTGAGTTCCTGAAGCTGACCACGATCAGTTAATGAAACTGAAAGATGTACATCTTCGCCAAGAACTGAACTTTGTGACAAGCCCTTTAGACGGAAGCGTCCCCAAGGGGCACCATCTGTTGGTAGGTATTCATCTTCAAAGATGTTCCATAGATCATCAGAACTTACTTCGCCACCTTCGGCATCGGTCTTGGCCTGAACATTCTTAGAAAATTCAATCTGCAAACGTCGAGGTAAATCGAGGTGATGCTCATTCTTCATCAAGTAAGCAACTCCACCCTTACCTGATTGTGAGTTCACACGAATCACTGCTTCATAAGAACGACCAATATCTAGCGGATCAATTGGCAGATATGGGATTGCCCAAGTGTGATCGCGAACCTCTTTACCAGCAGCCTGTGCATCGCGAGCTAAGTGATCAAAGCCCTTCTTGATTGCATCCTGATGCGAACCTGAAAAAGCTGTAAATACAAGATCTCCACCGTAAGGGTGGCGCTCAGGAACACGTAATTGATTTGCATACTCAACTGTGCGTCGAACTTCATCAATATTTGAGAAATCAATATGAGGATCGATTCCATGTGTAACCATGTTTAAGCCAAGTGTTACCAAGCAAACATTTCCGGTGCGCTCACCATTTCCAAACAAAGTGCCTTCGATTCGATCTGCACCTGCTAAATAGCCAAGCTCAGCCGCTGCCACACCAGTACCACGGTCATTGTGTGGGTGAAGCGAAACAATCACGCTTTCGCGATTGCTTAAGTTGCGACACATCCATTCAATGGAATCTGCGTAAACATTTGGCATCGCTAATTCAACGGTTGCCGGAAGGTTCATGATGGTCTTCCACTGCGGGGTCGGCATCCAGACAGCATTAACCGCGTTACAAACTTCGACGGCAAACTCAAGCTCTGTGCCTGTGTATGACTCCGGTGAGTACTCAAATGAAACTTTGGTTTCAGGAACAGTTGCCATCAAGTCCAAGCAGATTTGAGCAGCATCGGTTGCAATCTTCTTGATGCCTTCTTTGTCCTGACCAAATACAACTCGGCGCTGCAAAGTCGAAGTTGAGTTGTAAAGGTGAACAATCGCCTGCTTTGAACCCTTGATTGCTTCAAAGGTGCGGATAATCAGAGACTCTCGTGCTTGTGTTAATACCTGAATAACAACATCATCAGGGATCAAGTTTTCATCGATGATCTTACGAACAAAATCAAAATCTGTCTGGCTAGCACTTGGAAATCCAACTTCGATTTCCTTGTATCCCATTGCAACAAGAAGTTTGAACATCGCCAACTTACGAGCGGTGTCCATTGGATCAATCAGCGCTTGATTGCCATCACGTAGATCAACTGAACACCACTTAGGCGCTTTTGTGATCTTCTTATTAGGCCAGGTGCGATCTGCAAGATCTACCGGATGAAATGGCGCATAACGATGCACAGGCATCTTTGACGGTACTTGTTGAGGAAAGTTCATGTAATGCTCCTTGATGATTTATTGGGCGGGTTTTGTCATGGGTGAACCGGTACGACAAACCCCGCGGCGAGGGGACCGGTTATTTGGCCCCGCCACGGCAGCTAAGGAGGAGGCTGCTGTTGATCATAGGTAAAGGGTAACCCCTGTCTTAAAGGACTGGCAAGTAACGATCGAGTTCAAATGCGCTTACTTGTCGACTGTAATCAAGCCACTCTGCGCGCTTATTGCGCAGAACGTACTCAAACACATGCTCGCCTAAGGTCTCGCGTACTAACTCACTTTTTTCCATCTCAATAATTGCTTCGTTGAGATTTGAAGGTAGCGCCACTGCATCACTTGAATCACTCAAAACATACTTTTCTTCAACGCCCTTGAGTCCTGCAGCAAGCATTACTGCATATGCAAGGTATGGATTACATGCAGTGTCTGGAGAACGGAACTCAATACGGGTTGAGTTCTCCTTCTTTGGCTTGTACATCGGAACGCGTACTAGCGCGCCACGATCACTTTGCCCCCAGTTAGCAAAAGCGGGAGCTTCTCCCCCACCATGTAAACGCTTGTAAGAGTTGACCCATTGATTTGTAATCGCAGTGATTTCAGGTGCGTGCTTAATCAATCCTGCAATAAAGCTACGTCCAATTGTCGAGAGATTGAACTCTGCTGTTGGATCATAGAAAGCATTATCTTCACCCTTAAATAGTGAAACGTGGGTGTGCATTCCGCTTCCTGGATGATCGGTAAAGGGTTTTGGCATAAAGGATGCGTGGAATCCTTGATCCATGGCAACCTCTTTAATGACATGACGGAAGGTCATGATGTTGTCTGCAGTAGTTAATGCATCTGCATATCGAAGATCAATTTCTTGTTGTCCTGGTGCACCTTCATGGTGTGAGAACTCAACGCTGATACCCATTGCTTCAAGCAAAGTAATTGCTTGACGACGGAAGTCATGTCCCACCGCCGCTGGCGTGTGATCAAAGTAGCCGCCTTGATCAACTGGAACTGGTGCAACACCAGCTTCAGGTGGGTTCTTAAATAAGAAGAACTCAATTTCAGGGTGGGTGTAACAGGTGTACCCCATCTTTGCAGCTTTATCCAAGGTGCGACGTAAAACATTACGGGGATCTGCTGGCGATGATGAACCATCTGGCATCGCAATATCACAAAACATTCTTGCCGCTCCCGGCGCTTCTGTCCGCCATGGCAGGATTGAAAATGTTGCAGGATCTGGTTTTGCCAACATATCTGATTCGGTAATGCGCGCAAAACCTTCGATGGCAGAGCCATCAAAGCCGATGCCTTCAGCAAATGCATTTTCAAGTTCAGCAGGTGCAATCGCAACTGATTTCAAAAAGCCCAAAACATCTGTGAACCACAAACGAATGAAACGAATGTTGCGTTCTTCCAGGGTACGAAGGACGAACTCCTGCTGCTTATTTGTATCTGCTGACATAAGCCTCATTGTTACAAATGCAGGTTACGGCTGTGTTAACTCACGCTGTGCTAACTGAATTCGGCTTAAATGACGAAGAAATCAGCCTTATCTAGCAGGGTCTTTGGAGCCAAATCAGTTGTAATGACCGCGTTTGCGCTGATGCGTGAACCGGTTCCGATGGTGATGTTTCCAAGGACTCTGGCACCTGCGCCAATGATTACATCGTTGCCGATAGTTGGGTGACGCTTTCCATGCTCGATGCCACGAGCACCCAAGGTGACATCGTGATACAGCATCACATCATCACCAATCACAGTTGTCATGCCAATTACAACACCCATGCCATGGTCAATAAAGAAACGTCGACCAATGGTTGCACCTGGATGAATTTCAATACCAGTTGCAGAACGTACGAGATTGGAATGAATGCGTGCGACCAGTTTTAATCCGCGCTTCCATAAGAAATGTGAAATTCGATGTCCCCACACCGCATGCACACCTGGGTATGCAAGAGCGACCTCTAAGCGATTGCGCGCAGCTGGATCATGGCTAATCGCGTTGTCGAGGTCTTCAATAATGCGGCTAAAAAGGGGCATGAATTAATCCTCTAGATCTTGGTACAACACAGTTGAAAGGTAACGCTCACCAGCAGATGCGCAGATCACTGCAATGTTCTTGCCAGCAAACTCTGGACGCTTTGCAACTTCAATAGCTGCCCACAAAGTCGCACCTGATGAGATACCTGCAAGGATTCCTTCTTCAGCTGCTGCACGGCGTGCATACTTCATCGCATCCTCTGCGGTTGCATCCAAGATCTCGTCATAAACAGTACGGTCCAAAATATTTGGAATGAAATTTGGTCCAATTCCTTGCAGCGGGTGTGGCCCTGGAGCTCCACCATTTAAAATTGGAGATGCAGCAGGCTCGACACCAAATACTTTGATTCCAGGATTTTTTTCCTTCAAGAAGCGACCAGTACCTGTAATTGTTCCGCCAGTTCCAATTCCTGAAACAAATGCATCTACCTTGCCATCAAGATCGCGCCAGATTTCAGGTCCAGTTGTCTTGTAGTGAATTGCAGGGCCCGCCTCGTTTTCAAATTGGCGAACAAGAACAGCTCCTGACTCACCAAGCTTTTCTGCCGCCGCTACCGCGCCCTTCATACCTTCGCCAGCTGGAGTCAAAACAAGTTCTGCTCCAAATGCACGAATCAGCTTACGGCGCTCCTTTGATACCGACTCTGGCATCGTGAAAATTGATTTGTAACCACGAGCTGCTGCAACCATCGCAACTGCAATTCCGGTGTTTCCCGATGTTGCCTCAACAATTGTTCCCCCTGGCTTCAACACACCGCTTGCCTCGGCCGCATCGATCATCGCGATACCTAGGCGATCCTTAACCGATGAGCTTGGGTTGTAGAACTCCAGCTTTGCATAAACATTTCCTGCCGCACCGTCATTGATCTTGTTGATGCGGACCATCGGTGTATTTCCGAAGGCATCTGTAATGGTGTTAAAAGTTGTCATGATTCTCCCTAGTTGACCCTAAAAATTTTGAATGAAAATTAATTGATTAAGTTGGCGGCTGAGGTAAATCAAAGATCAGCAACTGCAAGAAGTGGAAAGGCAGAAATCAACGACACGGTTTCGTGTGAACAACCAGTTGATGATCGAGCGCATGCGTAAATTCTACGCAATTGCATCAATTTTGCGAGTTGCCAATCGTTTGCAACTAGCTTTCGTTCCAGCGTGAAGTCATCGGCAAACGGCGGTCCTTGCCAAAGGCGCGCACTGAAACCTTGGTGCCAGGTGGATACTGGCGACGTTTGTATTCAGCTTTATCCACCAATGAAATAACGCGGCGAACAAGTTCGGGATCAAAGCCATCGGCCAAAAGTGCTTCGAAGCCATGGTCCTCATCAACGTAGGCACGAAGCACCTGATCCAATAATGGATAGTCCGGCAATGAATCAGAGTCCTTTTGATCCGGGCGAAGTTCGGCGCTTGGCTCTTTGGTAATTGAGCGCTCTGGAATTGGTGGGGTCTCCCCGCGCTCTAGCGCCAAGGCGTTGCGATAGCGAGACAGGGCCCAGACATCGGTCTTGTAAATATCTTTAATCGGTGCAAAGCCACCAACAGCATCGCCATACAAAGTTGAGTAACCAACAGCTAGCTCGCTCTTATTACCTGTGGCCAAAACCAAGTGACCTTCTTGATTAGAAATTCCCATCAGCGTTGTTCCGCGAACACGAGCCTGCAGGTTTTCTTCAGCTAAGCCCTTTAAAACAACATTGTCCATAAAGGCATCAACCATCGGTGCGATCGGAGTGATTCTGAAGTGAATGCCGGTGGCATCTGCAAGGGCCTGTGCATCCTCTACTGAATGGTTTGAAGAATACTTGCTGGGCATGGCAACGCCGTTAACCCGCTTGGCGCCTAATGCATCAATGGCAATTGCCGCAACTAGCGCAGAATCGATTCCGCCAGATAATCCAAGGACAACAGATCTGAAACCATTTTTACCAACATAATCACGAAGGCCCATGACAAGTGCCTGCCACATTTCAGCTTCATTGGAAAGCCTTATGGCAATTGAAGAATTAGCTGAAGTTGCATGCGAGGTTGGCTGCTCTGAAATAACTACATCAGGACGAGAACTTCCTTCGGCGCAATCAATATCTACAATAATTAATTGATCATCAAATTGGGCTGTGCGGGCAAGAATTGATCCATCCTTACCAACAACGATTGTGTCGCCATCAAAGACAAGATCATCCTGGCCGCCTGTCATATTGACGTAGGCAACTGGAGCACTAATCTCCTTGGCCCGCTTTTGAACTAGCGCTAATCGCACATCATCTTTGTTGCGTTCAAATGGTGAACCATTGGGAACAACTAATAGCCCCGGAGTTCTTGTTGCAATGGAATCTAGTGGGTGCCAAATATCTTCACAGATAGCAACGGCTACATCGACCCCATGAATTCGCACGACAAGGCTTTGATCACCTGGCACAAAGTTTCGGAACTCATCAAAAACGCCGTAATTAGGCAGGTGGCGCTTTACATATGTTGCCCGCACTTTTCCATCATGAATAACTGCAACCGCGTTTTTTGGGCCTTGGTCTAAGTAACCAACAATCGCCACGATGTCGCCAGTGATGCTTGCTGCAATTTCTTGTACAGCTCGAATGCTTGCTGCTTGAAAAGATGGTCGTAGCGCTAGATCCTCAACTGGGTAGCCGGTCACAATCATTTCGGGAAAAACGATCAGGTTGGCGCCTGCATCTTTCGCCGCTTTGACTGAGTCTGCGATCAGCAGAGCGTTGCCCGCAAGGTCTCCAACCGTTGGGTTGATTTGGGCCAGCGCCACGCGCAACTTCATTTTTCAAGTGTAACGGGGGTAGCATTTGATGCGTACCCGGGGACCACCTACGTGGCTTCGAGGAGAGGAAACTATGGAAGCCCTTTATGGCGGTGCCCTGCACCGACGCGTGACAATCGTTGATCTTGCCGCAGCAAAAAAGCGTGGCGAAAAGTGGGCGATGCTTACCGCCTATGAATCAATGACCGCGGAAATCTTTGATGAGGCAGGCATTCCTGTACTGCTGGTTGGCGATAGCGCCGGCAACAACTTTCTGGGCGAAGAGAACACAATCCCAGTAACTGTTGATGAGTTAATCCCTTTGGCTCGCGCAGTTGTTCGGGGATCAAAGCGAGCACTGGTCGTTGCAGACCTTCCCTTTGGTTCATATGAAGCATCACCTGAATTAGCCCTTGCAACTTCGATTCGTTTTTTCAAAGAGTCAGGTGCCATGGCGGTAAAGCTAGAAGGTGCCCACATCGAAACTGTAAAAAAGTTAGTTGCTAGCGGCATTCCTGTAATGGGTCACTTAGGACTTACCCCTCAATCAATGCATCAATTAGGTGGGTACCGAGTCCAAGGTCGCACCGATGGGGATGCGATCCTTGAAGCAGCCTTGGCCCTTGAAGCAGCAGGTGCCTTCGCAATAGTTCTTGAATTAGTTCCGGCAGAGCTCGCAGCCAGAATTACTGCAGCCTTATCAATTCCAACTGTTGGAATCGGTGCTGGTGTTAACTGCGATGCACAGGTATTGGTCTGGACTGATTTGATGGGGCTTACTAAGAAGGCTCCCAAATTAGCTAAGGCGTATCGAAACCTTCGAGCTGAAATGTTGGCGGCTACAACTGAGTTTGCCGATGATGTTCGTACAGGCAACTTTCCGACCGAGGCGCAGACCTTTAACTAGTCGAAACATTCACATAGGGTGGGCTTGTGGCCAACTTTGCAATTGATCTCTCCCCATTAAGAAAGTCTAGGGACTTTTCTCTGTTGTGGGCCGCCGGTCTGATCTCCTACTTCGGTTCGATGATCACCTACGTTGCAGTGCCCTTTCAGATCAAAGAGCTAACCGGTTCATATGTCGCAGTTGCCATTAGCGGCTTAGTTGAAATCGTTCCGTTAGTGATCTTTGGTTTATATGGCGGAGTTTTAGCCGATGCCCTAGACCGCAAAAAATTGATCTGGGTGACCGAGCTTTTATCCCTTCTGTTCACCGCAATTTTGCTGATTAATTCAATGATGGATTCGCCTAATCTGCTTTTGATTTACATCGTCTCTGGACTCTTTGCCGCCACAAGTGGGTTGCGCCAACCGGCTATGCAGGCCGCCTTGCCACGCCTGGTCGATCATGAGGATATGACCGCTGCCGCAGCGCTGATGAGTCTTCGTTGGCAGGTAGGTGTAATTGTTGGACCAGCAGTTGGCGGCATCTTGATCTCCTCTTATTCAATTGCAGTTGGATACGCCGCAGATATTGCAACCTTCATTATTTCCATCGCTTTGATCGCCTTTATGAAAAACATTCCTCCATCCCACGAGGCCGAAGCCCCATCTCTGTCAGCGTTAATTGATGGCGTCAAATATGCATTCAGCAGAAAGGATTTGCTGGGTACATATTTGATTGATTTAGCTGCGATGTTTTTTGCGATGCCCACGGCCTTGATTCCGTTTTGGGCTGATCAATTAGGTGCCCCATGGGCGCTGGGTTTGCTCTACGCCGCCGGAACTGTTGGCTCTATTGCAATTGTTTTAACAAGTGGATGGGCGAAAAATGTTCACTTCTATGGCAGGGCGATTATGTGGGCCGCCATCGGATGGGGTGTGGCAATTGCATTGTCCGGTCTGACAAATTACCTCTGGCTAGTACTGCTCTTCCTGTGTTTGGCAGGGGCATCAGACATGGTCAGCGCACTCTTTAGATCTGCAATGTGGAATCAAACAATCCCCGACAATTTGCGTGGTCGTCTTGCCGGAATCGAACTGCTCTCATATTCATTGGGACCATTGGCCGGACAGATGCGAGCTGCTGGAATGGCCGCTGCTACTACCTTGAGTATTTCGGTAACAAGTGGCGGAATAATTTCAGTGATCGTGGTCGTATTACTGGCCAGTTTTTTGCCAGATTTCAGAAAATTCGACATCCGAACCAACAAATATGCCCTCGAAAATCAGAAAATGGCGGAAAAATTACGCGTAAACCCTCAACCAGGGGACGAGAATTCGTAACTTGACACACATTTGCGGGATTTTCATCAATTTTGATGAAATTTTTAAATCGTGAAATAAAAAAACCGCAAAATTTTCGCAAATGCATAAAAAAATATAAAAATAAATTTGCGACACGCACTGAATTTTTTCTCACAAAATGTTGGCATTTTTGCCCAAATGATGTCACGCTTATCCACGAACAGGTTTGGGTGACGGATCCGAACCATTCCGATAGGAGAAGTACGTGGCCGCAGCAAAGAAAGCAGCACCAAAGAAGCGCAAGAAGGCAGCAGCACCAGCTGCTC
>JACCDT010369707.1_pt1 | contig 33248 bp, 26 predicted proteins | sample 7446291 | NCBI WGS metagenome assembly JACCDT01 (sample SAMN15323446, study PRJNA562643) | freshwater metagenome | isolation source: river surface water | place: USA:Blue River Watershed | collected 2017-08-17
GACTTCCGGCCGGAGTACCGCCAGCTCTCCAAGCTGCGCGACCTGCTGCCGGACGTGCCGTTCATGGCGCTCACGGCGACGGCCACGGAGCGGGTTCGGGTGGACATCATCGAACACCTGCGGCTGCGCGACCCGGCGGTCTTCGTCGCGAGTTTCAACCGCCCCAACCTCACCTACCGCGTCCTGCCCAAGGACCAGCCGCTGCGGCAGCTGCTCGAGTTCCTGCGGACGCGGTCCGACGAGAGCGGGATCGTCTACTGCGCCTCACGCGCCGCCACCGAGACCGTGGCAGAGGGACTCGCCGGCCGCGGCTACCTGGCCCGACCCTACCATGCCGGACTCGAACCCGAGGAGCGGGCCCGCAACCAGGAGCTATTCCTCCGCGACGAGGTCCGCATCATCTGCGCCACGATCGCCTTCGGCATGGGCATCAACAAGCCCAACGTCCGCTGGGTCGTGCACTACGATCTGCCGAAGAACATCGAGGGTTATTACCAGGAAACCGGCCGCGCCGGTCGCGACGGCCTGCCCGGCGACTGCCTGCTGCTCTTCAGCCCGGGCGACATCGCCAAACAGACCCACTTCCTCGACGAGATCACGGACCCGCACGAGCAGCAGGTCGCCCGCTCGCAGCTGCGCCAGATCGTGCACTACGCCGAGTCCGCGGGCTGCCGCCGGCAGGAACTGCTGGCCTACTTCGGCGAGGACTTCCCCGTCAGCTCCTGCGGAGCCTGCGACAACTGCCTGGAGCCCCGCGAGACCTACGACGGCACCGTCGTTGCCCAAAAACTGCTCTCCTGTGTCTACCGCATCCGTCAGGCCAGCGGTTTTGGGGTCGGGCTCAACCATCTGGCCGAGGTCCTGACCGGCGCGGACACCGACAAGATCCGCCGCTGGCAGCACGAGCAGCTCTCGACCTTTGGGATCGGCCGCGACCTGCCCCGGCAGACGTGGACCGCGATCGGTCGCGAACTGCTCCGGCTTGGCTTCCTGACGCTGAGCGAGGGCGAATTCCCGGTCATCCAGCTGACCAACGAGGGCATGGAGGCCCTGCGTTCGCGCAGTCCGATCACGCTGACCAAGCCGATGGAGCTGCCCAAGGCGCGGCGCACGACCCGCCGCGAGGGCGAGATCGCCTGCGACGAAATCCTGTTCGAGCGCCTGCGCACCCTGCGCAAGCGGCTCGCGGACGAGCGCAAGGTGCCCGCCTACGTGGTGTTTGGCGACACCACGCTCCGGCAGATGGCGCGCTCCTACCCTACTTCACTCGCCGCGATGCAAGGCATCACCGGCATGGGCGAGAAGAAGCGGGCGGAGTTCGGCGCCACGTTCGCCGCCGCGATCGCGGAGCACGTGGCTGCGCAGGGACGGCAGGCGTTCAACGACTGACGCCCGCCGCATGAGCCCGAGTGACCACCGCGGCCGCCAAGGACGCGGTCACCACTCGCGCTCCCATCCGACGAACGCTCCCCAAGGCGGCTGCGGGAAACCGTGGATTTCCTCATAGCGCTCGTTGAGCGCGTTCTCGATTCGTCCCCGGAGCTGCCAGCGCGGCGCCAGCCGCCACTGCGCGTGCAGGCGAACGACGCTGAAGTCCTCGCCGGCGATGGTGGCAAAGGTCCGGGCGTGTACGTCCTTGCGATCCGACACGATCCGCACCCCGGCCCCGAGCGTCAGCCGCGCATGCACGTCGCGCAGCACGTCAACCGCGGCGCTGTGCCGCGGTCGACGCAGCAGTGGTTGTCCGGTGATGCGGTTCTCCGCTTCCAAGTAGGTGTACGTAAAACGCGCATCGAAGCCGGAACTTCCGCGCGCGCGGCCGATGAACTCCACCCCGCGCGTCATCGCTTTACCCACGTTGGCGACGGAACTCGGACTCCGGGAGAAATCCGAGACGATGAGGTCGGTGAAGCGATTGTCGAAAAGCGTCACGCCCAGCGTCACCGCTCCTCGGGCGAGGTAAAGATCGGCCCCGACGTCGCCACCACGGGCGCGCTCGGGCCGGAGCGCGCGGTTACCCACGTAGAACGCGCTCACGCCATAGAGGTCGAGGAAGCTCGGCGACCGGAACGCGGTGCCCCACGACGCGCGCAGCTTCAGCGCGGAAGGGACAGCGACCCACGCAGCGGTCACACGGCCGGTCGCGTGACGGCCGAAGGTGTCAAAGTCATCCAGCCGCGCGCCGGCGGTGAGGTGCAGGCGCTCATGCGGCTGGAACTCGTCCTGCAGGAAGAAGGCCAGCAGGGACTGCGAGCGATCGATCGCGCCGAACCCCGTATTCAGCGTGTGGTTCGCCTCGGCGGTGGTCCCGAACGTGACGCGGTGGTCCGCCCAACCGGCGTAGGTGTTCTGCCAATCGAGCACGGCGCGGCGGTTCTTGACGACGGTGAGTTGGGTCGGACGCCCGGGGCTCGGGTTCTCGGATTCGAAGCGCCGCGCCTGACCACCAAGGACAAGGTGGGATGAGCCCGCATCGCCCCAGCGCAGGCGGGTGAACGCGGTGGCCAGCCAGTTGCTCTCGCGCTCCTCGTTGTCCGGATCGTTCGTGAACCGGGTGCCCGGTGATCCGTACCGTCCCTCGAACCCCCGCACCGTGGCGCCCACGGCGACCCGGGACGAGACCGCACGATCGAGTCGCGCGGTGAGGTTTCCGCTGCGGAACGCGTTGTTCGGCCGATCGTTCTCCGTGCTTCCGGCCTGCACGGCCACGTTGAAGGCCCACGGACCGGGCGCGCCCTGAGCCGACCACGCGGACTGCCACGTGCCGAAGGACCCCGCCTCCAGCGCGGCGCGCTGGCGGACTGGACCCTCGCCGCGCTCTGACCGCAGCGACACCACCCCGCCCACCGCCTCGCCGCCGTAGAGCGTGCTCTGCGGACCGTGCGCCACCTCCAGGCTATCGCACGCCGAGACGCACGCGCCGCCGAGGAACACGGCGTAGTCGGTATTCGGATCGTTGAAGCGAAGCCCGTCGACAAGGAACAGCGTCTGGTTGGAGTTCGCGCCGCGCAGGAAAATCGCCGTACTCGCCCCAGGCTGGCCGGAGGAGAAGACCGGCAATCCCAGCAGACTGAGCGCGCCGGAGAATCCAGAGACTTGGCGGCGCGCGAGTTCGTCCGCGGAAAGCCGGTCCACCACGCTCCCCGCCTCGCCGGCCCGCACCGGGGTGCGGGTCGCCGTGATGACGAACGGATCGAGATCCTGTGCAGACGGCGGGGGTGCCGCCGGAAGCGGCGCCGCCACGACGCGCGAGGACGACGGCACGAAGCCGCCGGCCCACGAGGCCAGAAGCAGGGCAAAGCACGCCGCGCGGACGCAGCAGCGCCACCTGCCCGCTGAAGGGAGGAGAACAAGGGTCATGTTGCCAGATTCCAAGACGACTCACCGCCGCGTCCGGAGACGCGACCGCGAGGCCGATTTCATTGATGCGATGAACAACTGCGGCCGCGCGAAGGACGCGCCACCGCAGGGGCCTGCCGGGATGGATATTCGGACTCCGCATTTCTCGCGGAAAACGTCCTCACGGACTCTTCCCGCATCCTCGCCCCCGCCTTCACCGACCGATGAAGGTCGATTGGCTCTGCCCACGTCGTTCGCCGACGCGGTGGAGGTCTGTCTTGCGATACCGCAGCGCAACTGTGGCCGGATCTCACGGCCTTCCCCTGTTCCCGAAAGGTGGAAAGAACACGAACGACACGAGCCAATCGCCGGCCCAGAGCGGGGCAATGGTATTGTCCCCTCCACCCACCACGGAGCGCGCATTTCAGGCTTAAGTCGTTTTTTACAAGCAGTTAAAGGACTCCCATTGCGCCCGTTTTCATCATATCATCGCATTCAGATATGACGATACGAAGCTTGCAGAGCAGTACGACCCCCGCCTAGGGTTCACGCCGTGCCCGTCGCTCCGCGCCCTCCACTGTCGCCCGCCGCCTTCACGGGTCTGTTTGAAGGACGGATCGCGGTGCTCGATGGAGGCATGGGCTCGCTGATCCAGGGCTACGAATTGGGCGAGGCAGACTTCCGAGGAACGCGGTTCCGGGATCACGGGCACGATCTGAAGGGCAACAATGACCTCCTCTGCCTCACGCGACCGGACATCATCGAGGAGATCCATCGTCATTACCTCGAGGCGGGCGCCGACCTGATCGAGACCAACACCTTCAGCTCCACCTCGATTGCGCAGGCGGACTACCGACTGGAATCCGTTGTGACGGACCTTAATCACGCTGCGGTCGCGTGCGCGCGCCGGGCGGCGGAGGCCGTGGCCTCCGCGACGCCGGGGCGGCACTGCGCAGTGGTGGGGGCGATCGGGCCGCTTAACCGGACGCTCTCCATGTCGCCGGACGTGAACCGTCCGGAGTTCCGCGCCGTGACGTGGAGTCAGGTGGTCGACTCCTACACCGAGCAAGTCCGCGCGCTGCTGCAAGGCGGCGTCGACGCGCTGCTGGTGGAGACCATCTTCGACACGCTCAACGCCAAGGCGGCGATCTTCGCGATCGAGGAGGTCTTCGCGGAGCGCGGTCAGCGCGTGCCCGTGATGATCAGCGTCACGATCACCGACGCGTCCGGCCGTACGCTCTCGGGACAAACTCCCGAGGCATTTTATCACAGCATTCGGCACGCGAATCCCTTCTCGGTAGGCATCAATTGCGCGCTCGGCGGCCGGGCGATGCGACCGTACCTCGAGGCGCTGTCCCGCATCGCGGAGTGCCGCGTGACGTGCTACCCGAACGCGGGCCTCCCCAACGCGTTCGGCGGCTACGACGAGTCCCCCGAGGAAATGGCGACGGTACTCGGCGAGTTCGCCCGCGCCGGGCTGGTCAACCTGGTCGGCGGTTGCTGCGGCTCCACGCCCGACCACATCCGCGCGATCGCGGCTGCGGTGCGAGGCGTCGCGCCGCGAACCATCCCTTCCCTTCCGCGGGCGCTGCGGCTGAGCGGCTTGGAACCCCTGACGGTGACCGCCACGAACTGATCCCCGCACCTTGGTCATGTCACGCAGCGCCTCCACGTTTCTGGTCATCGGTGAACGCACCAACCTCACTGGCTCGCCGAAGTTCGCGAAGGCGATCAAGGGTGGCGACTGGACGGCCGCCGTGGAGATCGCACGCCAGCAGGTGCTGAGCGGCGCCAACATCATCGACGTGAATGTCGACGAGGCGCTGATCGACGGCGAGGCGACGATGGTCCACTTCCTCAACCTGATCGCCTCCGAGCCGGACATCGCCCGCATTCCGGTCATGCTCGACTCCTCGAAGTGGTCCGTGCTCGAGGCCGGCCTGCAGTGCCTGCAGGGCAAGGGCATCGTCAACTCGATCTCGCTCAAGGACGGCGAAGCGGAGTTTCTCCGCCGCGCGGAGCGGATCCGTCGCTACGGGGCGGCGGCGGTCGTGATGGCCTTCGACGAGCAGGGCCAGGCCGCCACACGCGATGAGAAGGTCCGCATCTGCACGCGAGCCTATCGCCTGCTCGTCGACCGATTGGGATTCCCGCCCGAGGACATCATCTTCGATCCCAACATCCTGACCGTCGCGACCGGCATCGAGGAGCACAACCACTACGCCGTCGATTTCTTCGAAGCCACGCGCCTGATCAAGCAGACCCTGCCGCACGCGCGCGTCTCCGGCGGCGTGTCCAACGTCTCGTTCTCGTTCCGCGGGAACAATCCGGTGCGGGAGGCGATGCACACCGCCTTCCTCTATCACGCGATCGCCGCCGGACTCGACATGGCGATCGTCAACGCCGGGATGCTCGGCGTCTACGACGAGATCGACCCGGAGCTCCGCTCCCGCGTCGATGACGTGCTGCTGGACCGCCGACCCGACGCCACGGAGCGGCTGATCCGCCTCGCCGACGAACTCAAGCTTCAGCAGGGCGGCGCATCGAAAACCGAGCTCAAGGAGGACCTCGCGTGGCGCTCCGCCCCCGTCGCCGAGCGGCTCAAGCACGCGCTGGTCAAGGGCATCGACGCCTTCATCGAGGCCGACACGGAGGAGTGCCGCCAGACCTTGTCCCGCCCGCTCGACGTGATCGAAGGCCCGTTGATGGACGGCATGCGGGTCGTTGGCGACCTCTTCGGTGCGGGAAAGATGTTTCTGCCACAGGTCGTGAAATCCGCGCGCGTGATGAAGCGCTCCGTCGCCTACCTCACGCCCTTCATGGAGGCGGAGAAGCAGCGCGCCGCGGCGGCCGGCGAGGCCACGCGGGCCCAGGGCAAGGTGGTCCTCGCCACCGTGAAGGGCGACGTCCACGACATCGGCAAGAACATCGTCGGGGTCGTCCTCGCCTGCAACAACTACGAGGTCACCGATCTCGGCGTGATGGTCCCCGCCGAGCGCATCCTCGCCAAGGCGCGGGAGATCGGGGCCGACATCATCGGCCTCTCCGGGCTGATCACCCCCTCACTGGACGAGATGGTGCATGTGGCGCGTGAGTTACAGCGCGAAGGCTTCACGGTCCCGCTGTTGATCGGGGGAGCCACGACGAGTGCCGCCCACACCGCGGTGAAGATCGCACCGGAGTACACCGGCGGCGTGGTGCACGTGCTCGATGCCTCGCGCGTCGTGAACGTCGTCAACTCGCTCCTCTCCCCCACCCTCAAGCCGGCCTATCTCGCCGACGTGGGCGCGAAGCAGGACCAGCAGCGCGCGGACTTCGCGGCCCGGCGCGCGCGTCGTCCACTGCTCAGCCTCGCGTCCGCCCGCGAGCGTCGCCCGCGCTTCGACTGGGCGAACGTGGATCTTCCCCGGCCCGAGTTCCTCGGCACCCGCGTTTACCGCGACCTACCGCTGGCTGATCTGGTGCCGTTCATCGATTGGGCGCCGTTCTTCAGCGCATGGGAATTGCACGGCCGATTCCCGGACATCCTGCAGGATGAGATCGTCGGAACCGAGGCGCGGCGCCTGCACGCCGACGCACTCATCCTTCTCGACCGCATCGTGCGCGAGCGTCGCTTCACGGCACACGGGGTGATCGGCTTCTGGCCCTGCAACGCCGACGGGGACGATGTTGAGCTCTACGCCGACGAGTCGCGTTCGCGCGTGATCGGGCGCTGTCACCACCTCCGTCAGCAACTCGAGAAGCCAGCCGATCAGAGCAACCTCTGCCTAGCCGATTACGTGGCCCCGAAGCAATCCGGCCGCGTCGACTACTGCGGCGGCTTTGCCGTGACGGCGGGTCACGGCGTGGAGGCGTTTGCCCAGGAATTCCGTGATCGGCACGACGACTACGGCGCGATCATGGTTCAAGCGCTCGGCGACCGTCTGGCCGAGGCGATGGCCGAGTATTTTCACCAGCGGGCGCGGCAGGCCTGTGGCTTCGGGCGCACGGAGCAGCTCTCGATGGAGGACCTCCTCCGCGAGCGGTACCGCGGCATCCGTCCGGCACCGGGCTACCCCGCATGTCCGGATCATTCGGAGAAACGTTTCCTGTTCGAGCTTCTCGGAGCGCAAGCGGCGGCGGACATGACCCTGACGGAAAGCTGCGCGATGCACCCCGCGAGCAGCGTCAGTGGGTGGTACTTCAATCACCCCGAAGCGAAGTACTTTGGCGTCGGCAAAGTCGGCCGCGATCAAGTGGAGGACTACGCCCGGCGACGCGGCGACGAGCTCGCGGTGGTCGAGAAGTGGCTCGCGCCCTACCTCGATTACGAGCCGTCGGCGTGACGGAGCACGTCGCTACCGACGCCATCGCAGCCCGCAACCTTTCCGGCGGCCGCCAGGCCTCGCGCGGCACCTGCGCCCCCGCCCGCGCCGCGAGCCAACGCTTGCCGGGCATCGCGGTCGCACTACCTTCACCGCATGGACCTCCTGCGATTGAGCCTGCGTCTGCATCGCTGCCTCCTTGTCGGCTTCATCGCGGCGCTTCTAGTGCCGCTGCCGTCACTCCATGCCGAGGGCGCGGCGCCGGCGAAGATCCTGCCGGTCCCGGGGGAGACCTTCATCGTCGACGGGCGCCCGGCATTCATCATCCCGGCGAAGGCCAAGGCGCGCCGCGAAGGCCGCACCCCGTGGGTCTGGTATGCGCCGACCCTGCGCGGACTGCCGGACAAGGAGGAGCAGTGGCTCTTCACCCGCTTGACCGAGGCCGGCATCGCGATCGCGGGGATCGACGTCGGTGAATCCTTCGGTAGTCCGGAAGGCCGAGCCGGATTTTCCGCGCTCTACGACGAACTCACGCAACGTCGCGGGTTCGCGCTTCGTCCGGTGCTCCTCGGCCGCAGCCGCGGCGGCCTGATGACTCTGAGCTGGGCGGCGGAGAATCCAGACAAGGTGGCGGCCTTCGCCGGGATCTACCCCGTGTGCAACCTCGTGAGCTATCCCGGCCTCGCCAAGGCGGCCCCGGCGTATGGCTTGACCGCGGCGCAGTTGGAGACCGCTCTGGCCGAACACAATCCGATCGATCGACTCGCGCCCCTCGCGCGGGCACGCATCCCGCTCCTCATGATCCACGGCGACATCGACACCCTCGTGCCGCTGGAGGACAACTCCCTCGAAGTGCGGACCCGCTACTTCGCCCTCGGCGGCCAGTGCCGCGTGATCATCGCGCGAGGTCAGGGACACAACCGCTGGGCCGGTTTCTTTCAGAACGAGGAAGTGACGGACTTCGTGATCGAGCACGCTCGCCGGTAGACCTCCCGCCTTCGCCAAGCCGGCGGCGGACGCGCCCGTCGCGTTGTTCTGCTCCGGCTCCTTGGATTTTGCTCGCAGGCTACCCCACCGCTGTTTCCACACCGGCCGCTCTTGTTGTTCAGAACGGGCCCCTCGAGTTACGCGCTGCAGGCCCGTTGAAGTTCTCGGCGCAGGCTCGCTGAGTTCATCCCGTCAGACTTCCTTCCGCTTGAGTCCGCGGGACTCAGCCCAGGTGCGGGAGCCGACGACCCTGAAACGTGACGTCAGCCAGCCGGCCTTAGGCGTAGCGAAGGCTGGCGGAGAGAGGGGGATTCGAACCCCCGGTAGGCTTTTACACCTACAACGCTTTAGCAAAGCGCCGCTTTCGACCACTCAGCCATCTCTCCGGAGCAAGCCCTGACAGAAAGAACGCCCGTCCCAAAAGCGCAAGGGCATTTCTCGGGGCGACACCGAGACGCGGGGCTGGGCCGACGTGCACTCGCGCCGGGGATCCAACGGACGGAATGGCGGACCGCACCGCGGCCGGCCGCCGGCCCGGGCCGATGCATCCACCGCGCCGTGCCTTACGCCGCGCCGCCCACCGAGTGGTACGTCGCGTTGGCCGGGAGGACGACGCGATCGCACCAGTCACCGAAGCGTTCGCCGGCCCCTCGTTCGCGCGCGTAGCGCTCGATGACCGGCGTGAGCAGTCGCACCGCGTCGTCGAGCGTGACACTCGGCGCGAAAAGCCGGTTCAAGCGAGTGCCCTCATAGCTCGCACCGAGGTAAAGCGCGTACTTGCCTGGGGCCCGTCCGACGAAGCCGATCTCGGCGAGGTACGGACGCGCACAGCCGTTCGGGCAACCCGTGATGCGGAGGCTGATCGCTTCGCGGCTCAAACCCACCGCCGCAAACACGGCATCAAACTTTTCCAGAAACTCCGGCAGCGCACGCTCACTCTCTGCGAGAGCGAGACCGCAGGTCGGCAGCGCGACGCAGGAAAGGGCATTCAGGCGCAGCCCCGAGCGATCGTTTTCCTTCGTCAGTCCATGCCGCACGAGGATTCCCTCGATCACCGGCTTCTGCGCGTCGCTGACCCCGGAAATCGTCAGGTTCTGCGACGGCGTGAGGCGGAAGTCACCCGCGTGGATTTCCGCGATCTCGCGCAGCGCGGTCTTCATCGGCCAGCCCGGCAGGTCGCGGATGCGCCCGCTGAGGATGTGGAGACCATGGAACCACGTACCGTCGGCGCAGCGGTGCCAGCCGTGGGCATCCTCGATCGTTGAAAATGCGAAAGCCCTCGCCGCGCCGAAGCGCACACCCGAGCGCTGCTCCACCTCCGCCTTGAACCAAGCGATGCCGCGGTCCTCGATCGTGTACTTCAGGCGCGCGTGCTTGCGGTTGGTGCGATCGCCGTGATCGCGCTGGGTCGTCAAGACCGCCTCCCCCACCCGGTTGACATGTTGAGGCTCGATGAAGCCCAAGACGTCCGCCACGCGCGGGAAGGTCTCCGTGTTACCGTGGCTCATGCCGAGGCCACCGCCCACCGTCACATTGTAGCCGACCAAACGGTCCGCCTCGACGACCGCGATGAAACCGAGATCCTGCGAAAAGACGTCGACGTCGTTCGACGGCGGCACCGCGAACGCCGTCTTGAACTTGCGCGGCAGGTACGTCGCGCCGTACATCGGCTCGACCTCCGGCTCGCCGCCCGCCACCCGTTCCTCGTCGAGCCAGATCTCATGGTACGCGCGCGTCTTCGGCAGCGCGAACTCGCTCCAGCCGCGCGCGTGCTCGTACACCTGCTGCAAAACCGCGCTGCGCTCCGGATTCGGCGGAGCCATCACGTTGCGGTTCACGTCACCGCACGCCGCGATCGAGTCGAGCAGCACCCGATCCATCTCCTGGATCAGCGGCTTAAGGTTGCCCTTCAGGACACTGTGAAACTGGAACGTCTGGCGCGTCGTCAGTCGCAGGGACTGATTCGCCACGCGGTCCGCCAGCGAATCGAGCACGCGCCACTGCGCCGCCGTGCACCGCCCGCCCGGTAGACGCACCCGGAGCATGAACGAAAACGCCTTCTCCTTGCCCGCCTTCTTCAGCGCGTTGCGCTGGTCGCGGTCATCCTGGAGGTACAACCCGTGAAACTTGGTCAGCTGGGCGTTGTCGTCCGAAATCGCTCCCGTCGTCGCGTCGCGCAGATCGTCCGCGATCGTACCACGCAAGTGCCGCGAGGCAGTCTTGATCACTTCATTGGCCGCAAGCGGCTTGGGAGCGGAGGCGTCGGGGCTCATGACCAGGTCGAAACGCTAGCGCCACTCGAGCGCACAGCAAGTTTATTGGGTTTGTTGACCAACTCACTCAACACGAGCGGAAACACTTCCGCCGGAACGACTACTCCCTTAGGGACACGCGGCTCGACCCTCCGGGCAGGCACGCGGAGGGCAAATCCTGTCCGCCACCACCGGCCACGAGCGCGGGCGCGTGACTCGGCGCGGCGGGCGGCGGCTCAGTAACGGTAGTGCTCGGGCTTGTAGGGCCCGTCCACCGGTACGCCGAGGTAGGACGCCTGGTCCTTGCTCAGGACGGTCAGCTTCGCCCCGATCTTCTCGAGGTGGAGCCGCGCGACTTCCTCGTCGAGGTGCTTCGGCAGGCGATAAACACCGACCGCATAGCTGGCGCGATTCTTCCAGAGATCAAGCTGGGCCAGCGTCTGATTCGTGAAGGAATTCGACATCACGAACGACGGGTGGCCGGTCGCGCAGCCGAGGTTGACCAAACGCCCCTCCGCGAGGAGGTACATGCTGCGGCCGCTCGGAAACACGAACTGGTCGTACTGCGGCTTGATCGTGATCCGCTTCACGCCGGGCGCCTGATACAGGCGGTCGACCTGGATCTCGTTGTCGAAGTGACCGATGTTACAGACGATCGCCTGATCCTTCATCTGCTGCATGTGCTCCAGCGTGATGATGTCGCGATTGCCCGTCGTGGTGACGTAGATGTCGGCGGTGCCGAGGGTGCTCTCGACCGTGTTCACCTCGAAGCCCTCCATCGCGGCCTGCAGCGCGTTGATCGGGTCGATCTCGGTGACGATGACGCGAGCACCGAAGCCGCGCAGGGAGTGCGCCGAGCCCTTGCCCACATCGCCATAGCCGCACACGCAGGCGACCTTGCCCGCGATCATGACGTCCGTCGCGCGCTTGAGGCCGTCGGCCAGCGACTCGCGGCAGCCGTAGAGATTGTCGAATTTCGACTTCGTGACCGAGTCGTTGACGTTGATGGCCGGGACCAGGAGCTTGCCGGCCTCGTGAAGCTGGTAGAGGCGATGGACACCGGTCGTGGTCTCCTCGGAGACGCCCTTCCAGTCCTTCACCATCCGCGAAAACACCGTCGGGTCCTCGCGATGGATCCGTTTGAGCAGGTTCTTGATGATCTGCTCCTCGTGCGAACCCGAAGCGGAGTCGACCCACGTCGAGCCATTCTCCAACTCGTAGCCCTTGTGCAGCAGCAGGGTGACGTCGCCGCCGTCGTCGACGACCATTTCCGGACCCTTGCCGCCGGGGTGGCTGACGGCGTGCCACGTGAGATCCCAATATTCCTCGAGCGTCTCGCCCTTCCAGGCGAAGACCGGAACGCCCGCCTGCGCGATGGCGGCGGCGGCGTGATCCTGCGTGGAGAAAATGTTGCACGAAGCCCAGCGAACGGAGGCCCCGAGCTCGACCAGCGTCTCGATGAGCACCGCCGTCTGGATCGTCATGTGCAGCGAGCCAGTGATGCGCACCCCGCGGAGCGGCTTGGCCGCGCCGAACTTGCGACGCAGCGCGGTGAGGCCGGGCATCTCGTGCTCGGCGACGGCGATTTCCTTGCGACCCCACTCAGCGAGGGAGAGGTCACGGACCTTGAAATCAGACGACGAGGCAGCAGCTTGGGCGGACATGAAGATGAGAAGTTAGAGGACGCGGACGGATGAGGGGGCGAGCCGGGAGCAAGGACGCCCCGGCCAGTGGTGGAAGGCTTGTTCAGCCCTGATGGCGCTTGACGGCGGCGCGCAACGCGGCGGCGCGGGTGGTCTGTTCCCAGCTGAGACCGTCCTTGCCGAAGTGACCGTAATTGGTGGTCTGGCGATAGATCGGGCGGAGCAGATCGAGCTGACGGACGATGTCGGCCGGCTTGAAGCTGAAAACATCCTGAACGGCCTTCGCGATCACCTCGTCCGAGACCTTACCGGTGTCGAACGTATCCACAAAAACACTCACCGGCTTCGGGTGACCGATGGCGTAGGCCACCTGGAGCTCCGCGATGCGGGCGAGACCGGAGGCGACGATCGTCTTGGCAACCCAGCGCGCCATGTAGGCCGCCGAGCGGTCCACCTTCGACGGATCCTTGCCGGAGAACGCGCCGCCCCCGTGGCGACCCCAGCCACCGTAGGTGTCGACGATGATCTTGCGGCCCGTGAGACCGGAGTCGCCCTGCGGGCCACCCACGACGAAACGTCCCGTCGGGTTGATCAGAAACTCGGTGCGCTTGTTGAGCAGGTTGGCCGGGATGACCTTCTTGATCACCTGATTGATGAGGAAGGATTCGATCGCGGAGTGCTTCACGTCCTCGGTGTGCTGGGTCGAAATCACCACGTTCACCACCTCGACGGGCTTGCCGTTGTCGTAGCGGATGGAGACCTGCGACTTCGCGTCGGGGCGGAGCCATTTGACGCGGCCGCTCTTGCGGATGCGGGTCAGCTCACGACCCAGCCGGTGCGCGAACATGACCGGCGTCGGCATCAACTCCTTGGTCTCGTCGCACGCGTAGCCAAACATCAACCCTTGGTCGCCGGCGCCCTGCTCCGTGGTCTTCTTTCCGTCGGCCCCCTTGGCATCAACACCTTGGGCGATATCCGGGGACTGCGTTGTCAGGAGATTGTGGATGAACACGCGATCGGCGTGAAACACATCGTCGTCATTCACGTAGCCGATGTCGCGGATCGCATCGCGCACCACCGCGCCAATGTTGATCGCCTGGTCGATCGGCTTCGTCCCGATGGCCGGGATCGTGATCTCGCCAGCAAGGACCACGGCATTCGACTTCACGAGCGTCTCGCAGGCCACGCGACTCCGCCGATCGATGCTCAAGCAGGCGTCGAGCACGCTGTCCGAGATCAGATCCGCGACCTTGTCGGGATGCCCCTCACCCACGGATTCCGAAGAAAAGACGAAGGAGTTTGCCATAAAACTTGAAGAAAAAGGCCCCAACCGACCCCCGGCAAGCCATTATCAACGTATTCGAATACTTTGATATGTCCTTTAAGCCGCTCCGCCCTGGCGCGGGGGCGGGGTCGAGCCCCCAGTCCTGGGCCCGAGATCGCTCAACTTCGGCCGCGGGATGCCCTCAAGGCGATCCCCTCGTGGGCCGTTAGACTCGGGGCACCGTCCGTCAACCGTCCCTCCCCTCATGAGCTCCGACTCTCCCGTCCTCGATCCCGAAGCGATCTCGAGTCTGCGCGAACTGAGCCCCGGCGACGACACCTTCCTCAAGGAGATCATCCAAATCTTCCTCGAGGACACCCCGGCCCGGATCAACGATGCCCGCGTGACCCTGGCCGCGGGCGATGCCGTCGCATTTATCCGTGCCGCGCACACGATCAAGGGGAGCTGCGGCAATCTGGGGGCCGAGCGGCTCCGGCGCACGGCGGAACGGATCGAGCACGGCGCGCGCAAGAACGGACTGGTGGGACTGGAGGACGCGGTCGCGGAACTCGAGGCGGAGTTCGCCACCGTGCGCACCGCGCTCTCGGCGCTGCTGTGACGCCGCGGGCCTCGGCGCCCGCGCACGATCCACGCCGTACGCACCCCACCGCGGCCGGACTTGGTCCGCGCCACGGAAGTGAACGCGGCGAACCCGGAGACCGCTCAGTCCCGCGCTAGGTGCGGTCGAGGAAGAAGCCGCGTTGCCGTTCGGAAATGGCGAGGCCGACACGCTCCATGACGAGGAGCAGATCCTCCCAGATGGCGCGCTTCGAACGATTGGAACCATTGCGCAGGATGTAGCTCGGGTGGTAAGTCACCATCACCGGCTTGCCCGCGAACTCACTCCAGCGCCCGCGGACTTCGCCAAGCGCCTTGAAAGAGCCCACTCCGAGGAGCCCCTGAGCGGCGGTCGAGCCCAGCGCGACGATCACGTCGGGCGCGACGATCTCGAGTTGGGCCCGCAGGAACGGAAGACAGTACTGAAGCTCCTCAGTCGTGGGCGGACGATTGCCCATCTGCTCCTGTCCCTCGGCAGTCGGGAGGTCGGGCCGCCAATTCATGATGTTCCCGATGTAAACGTCTTCACGGCGCACGCCCATCGCCTGGATCATGCGCGTGAGCAGCTGACCCGCCGGACCGACGAACGGTTCGCCCTGCGCTTCCTCTTCGGCGCCCGGCGCTTCGCCGCAGAAAAACAGCTTCGCATCCAGGCTTCCCGTACCGACGACCAGCTTCTTGCCTGGGCGCACTTGCTGCCGGCAGACTGGGTCCGCGAGAATCCTCTCGCGCAACGCGGTCATCCGCTCGGCCTTCGCGCCCGCGGGGATCGAAAACGGCTGCGGCGGCGGCAGCTTCGGCGCGGCCGTCGCCGCCACCAACTCGGCGGGTTCACCGCGCCGCGGAGACGCGGTCGCAGCGGACGATGCGGTTCGCGGAGGAGCCGATGGCGGCATCGACGCGACCGCCGGTTCAGCGGCGATTGCATTCACCGCTCCAGCGGCCGATGCGGCCCGGGAATCGCGACGGGGAGCCGCCTCCGCCAGTTGCCGCAAAGCCGCAAGCGACTCCGGGGAGATGGCGACGGTCTTGACGCCGGCCGCCTTGAGCCGACGCAGTTCCGACGAGAGTGCTTCGAGGATGGCATCCATCGGACTCAGGAGGTGCCCGGCGCGGCGGCGACCTGGCCCGACTTCGCCTCCAGCATGCGCTCGACGTACTTTCCGAGCACATCGAACTCGAGATTGACGATGTCACCCACCCGCCGCGTGTGCAGGTTGGTCACGGCAAGCGTGTGAGGAATGAGCCAGACGCCGACCGAATCCGCGCCCGCCTCCGCGACGGTCAGCGACACACCGTCGATCGCGATGCTTCCCTTCGGGATGAGGTAGCGTCCGGCCCCCGCCGGGACCTTGACGCGCAAGTAGTGGTCTGCCCCGCGGGGTTCAAAAGCCTCGATGGTCCCCACCGCATCGACATGTCCGGTGACAAAGTGCCCGCCCATGCGACCGCCGTAGGCGAGGCTGCGCTCCAGGTTCACCCGGCTTCCCGGAACCAGCGCGGCGAGGCTGGTCACCCGCCGGGTCTCGGCAAGCAGGTCGAATTGGAGCACGTTCCCCTCGCGCGCCGCCACGGTCAGGCAGCACCCGTTCACGGCAATCGAGTCTCCCAGAGCGAGCCCGTCGAGCACTCGCTGGGCCTCGACGCGCAGCACGTGCTGCCCGCAATAGGCGGAAAACTCCACCACCCGACCGGATTCCTCGACGAGTCCCGTGAACATGTGAATTGCCTCTGAGGCTGGAGACTTCGGCTCGATCCGCAAGAGCCAGCTTTGCCGGCGCCGCTCTCCCGTTGACGTGCACCGCGAAAGACCCAACCTCATGGGGAAATTTCCAAATGGCAACGCATTGCAAGGACTACGACTTTCTGCAGATCGAACCGCACTGGCAGACCTTCTGGGAGCGGAACCACTCGTTCCGCGCCAGTGAGGATCCGGCGAAGCCGAAGTACTACGTGCTGGACATGTTCCCGTACCCCTCGGGCGCAGGCCTGCACATCGGGCATCCCGAGGGCTACACGGCGACCGACATCATCGCCCGCTACAAACGCGCAAAGGGCTTCTCAGTCCTGCACCCCATCGGCTGGGATGCGTTCGGACTCCCGGCGGAGCAGCACGCCGTCAAGACGGGGACGCACCCCGCGAGCAACACGCAGAACAACATCACGAACTTCCGCCGGCAGATCAAGGCGCTGGGCTTCAGCTATGACTGGGAGCGCGAGATCGACACCACCGACCCTCGCTACGTCCGCTGGACCCAATGGATCTTCCTGCAACTCTTCCGCCGCGGCCTCGCGTACGTCGACGAGCGGCCCGTCTGGTGGTGCCCGGAACTTCGCACCGTCCTGGCCAACGAGGAAATCGTCGACGGCAAGTCCGAGGTCGGCGGCTTCCCGGTCGAGCGCCGCAGCCTGCGCCAGTGGGTCCTGCGGATCACCGCCTACGCGGAGCGCCTGCTCGCCGACCTGAAGGAGGTCGACTGGCCTGATTCCACCAAGCGAATGCAGGAGGCATGGATCGGCCGCAGCGAGGGTGCCGAACTGCTCTTCGCCCTGGAGAACCAAGCGCTCGGCGATCTCAAGGTCTTCACCACCCGACCCGACACCCTCTTCGGCGCGACTTACATGGTCGTCGCCCCAGAGCATCCGCTCGTCTCCTCCCTGACCACGCCGGCGCAGGCCGCCGAGGTGGAGGCGTACCGACGCCGCGCCGCCAGCAAGAGCGATCTGGAGCGCACCGACCTCGCCAAGGACAAGTCTGGCGTCTTCACGGGTTCCTACGCGATCAATCCAGTCAACGGAAACCGCATTCCGATCTGGGTCGCGGACTACGTGCTCATGGGCTACGGCACGGGCGCGATCATGGCCGTACCCGCGCACGATGAGCGCGACCACGAATTCGCGGTCCGATACCAGCTGCCGATCATTCAAGTGATCGAACCCGACGGTGGCACCGCCGAACCCGCCGCCCTCCCCTACACCGGTTCCGGCAAGCTCGCCGGATCGGGAGCCTACACGGGGCTGCCGTGGGAGGAGGCCAAGCGCCGCGTCACCGCCGACTTGCAGGCGCAGGGCCGGGGTCGCGCGACCGTCAACTACAAGCTCCGCGACTGGCTGTTCTCCCGTCAGCGCTACTGGGGCGAGCCGTTCCCGATCATTTGGGTAGACGAGACCGATTACCGCGCCGCCGTGGCTGCCGGCACCACCCTGCCGGACCAGCCGGTCACGTATCGGGATAATCACGACGGAAAGACCTGGTACGCGCTGCCGCTCCCGGAGGCGGCCCTACCCCTGACCCTGCCCGACGTCCAGAGCTACCTGCCGAGCGGCACCGGCGAGAGCCCGCTGGCCAACGTCACGGACTGGCTCGAGATCTGGTGTAATCTCCGCACCGGCGAGGCGCGGCCCGCGAGCGCCGCGCGACCTGAGGGTGCCGACTGGATCCGGGGCCGGCGCGAGACGAACACAATGCCGCAGTGGGCCGGTTCGTGCTGGTACTACCTACGCTTCCTCGATCCGCGCAACGACCATGCCTTCGCCTCCCCCGAGGCGCAGCGCTACTGGGGAGTACCCGACCTGTACGTCGGCGGCGCCGAACACGCCGTGCTCCACCTGCTCTACGCGCGCTTCTGGCACAAGGTCCTCTTCGACATCGGCGCCGTCGCCCAGCCCGAGCCGTTCCGGAAACTCTTCCATCAAGGCATCATCCTCGGTGAGGACGGCGAAAAGATGTCCAAGAGCCGCGGCAACGTCGTCAATCCGGACACGATCATCGCGAGTCACGGCACCGACTCGCTGCGCCTGTACCTGATGTTCCTCGGCCCGCTGGAGGCGATGAAGCCATGGAACCCCCGTGGCATCGAGGGCGTCCATCGCTTCCTGCACAAGGCATGGCGACTTGCGGTCGGTCCGGAGGGCGAGCCGGCGGCCCGCTTGAACGAAGCCGCCGCGGAGTCCCCCGAATTGGAGAAGCTCCTGCACGAGACGATCAAGAAGGTCGGCGACGACATCGAGGCGCTGCGCTTCAACACTGCGATCTCGCAGATGATGGTGTGCCTGAATGCGCTTCAGGAGGCGCCCGCCCTCAAGCCTGCGACGGTGCGCAGTTTTGTTCAGCTCCTCGCCCCCTTCGCTCCCCACCTCGGTGAGGAGCTTTGGGCCCGTCTCGGCGGGTCCGGTTCCGTGGGCGCGGCCCCGTGGCCGGTCTTTGATCCTTCGAAGTGCGTCAGCCACGAGCAACGGATCGTCGTCCAGGTGAACGGCAAGCACCGCGGCGAAGTCCGCGCGGCGGTCGGCGCCGGGCAGGACGAAGCCGTCGCGCTGGCCCGCGAGCAACCCAAGGTGGCCGCCTTCCTCGAGGGCAAGACGCTCAAGCGCGTGATCTTCGTCCCCGGCAAGATCCTCAATCTCGTGGTCGAATAATCCGCACCACGCCCGTCTCCGCCACCATGCCCGTCTCCGCCTTCCTGCCCGCCGACTTCGATCTCCGCCGCCCGGTGGGGCTGATCGCGGGCCAGGGACGCTACCCTGCGCTCGTGGCCGAACGGATCCGCGCGGCGGGCGGCACGGTCCGACTCATCTGCTTCGCGGAGGAGACCGCGCCCGAGCTCGTGGCGACCTTCGCCGAACACGAACGACGCGAACTGCGGGTCGGCCAACTCGGTCGGATGCTCCGCACGCTGGAGGAGTTTGAGGCTGGCTACGCCCTCATGGCCGGCCAGATCACGCCGCGCCGCCTATTCCGCGGCCTGCACCCGGACCTCAAGGCTGCCCGCCTGCTCTTCTCGCTCAAAGAGCGTAATGCCGAGACCATCTTCGGCGCCATCGCTCGCGAGATTGAGGCTCTAAGTATCCGTCTTCTGGATGCCCGTAGCTTCATCGACGAGCACCTCGCCACCCCGGGTTGCATGACCGGGGGTCGATTCCCGATCGAAGACGAACACCTCGCCCATGGGATCCGCATCGCGCGTGAGTGCGCCCGGCTCGACATCGGCCAGGGTTGCGTCGTCCGCCGCGGCACCGTCCTCGCGGTGGAGGCATTCGAGGGCACCGACGCCATGATCCGACGCGCGGGCGAATTCCGCTCCGATCACGCCCTCTTCGTAAAGACCGTGAAGCCGGCCCAGGACTACCGGTTCGATGTACCCGTTTTCGGCCTGCGCACCATTGAAAGCATGCGCGAGGCCGGCATCCGAGCCGCAGCCCTCGAGGCGGGCAACGTCATCATCCTCGATAAACCCGCCGTGCTCGCCCAAGCGCGCGCCGCCGGCATCGCGCTCTTCGGGTACACGTCCGACGCGAGCCAGCCCTAACTCTCCCCGCGGCGCTCCGCTTGCGCCCGCCCAGAATCCGCGCACCATTGTCTCATGGCTAACGAAGTCGTTCCCGTCTCCGTCAAGGGCGTCATGCCCACGACCAACGGCTGCGCCGTGTTCCTCGGTAACGACGCCAAGGCGTTCGTGATCTACGTCGATCACTCCGTCGGCAACGCGCTCCAGCTTTCCCTCAAGGGCATCCGCAAGGAGCGCCCGCTGACCCACGATCTCATCGGCAGCATCCTGCTCGGGCTCGGCGCGTCGCTCGATCACATCGTGATCAACGACGTCAATGACGGCACGTTCTTCGCCCGCCTACTCCTCCGAATGGAGAACGAACTCGGTCGCAAGATCATCGAGCTGGACGCCCGTCCAAGCGACTCCATCGTCCTCGCCCTGCAGGGCAAGCGCCCGATCCTGGTCGCGCGCAAGGTCTTCGATTCCGTCGACGACATGTCGGAAATCCTGGAACGCGTCCTCAAGCAGCAGGCGCAAGAAGAAGACGACGACCGCGAGGAGGACGACGACGAGGCCTCCGACGAGGGCGGCGAGGAGAAGGGTAAAGACAAGTCCTGAGCCGCGGGCTCCGCCACGCATGAGCGCGTCGCCGCCCGGCCTTGCTCCCCTGCCCCCGCCGATCATCGCGGGGCAACCTCGGACGGCGCTCGCGCCGATGCAGGACGTGACGGATCTCGCCTTCATGGGCGTAATTGCGACGTTCGGCGCGCCCGATTATTTCTTCACGGAGTTTCTCCGCGTCCACTCCCAGTCCCGTCCGGAGCGCCATATCCTGCGTTCGATCGACGAGAATGCGACCGGGCGTCCGGTCTTCGCCCAGCTGATCGGCGAGGACATCTTCCACCTTGAGCGGACGGTGCGCGACTTGCTGCGTCACCCCATCGCGGGCATCGACCTGAACCTCGGCTGCCCGGCCCCGAAGGTCTACAAGAAGAACGTCGGCGGCGGTCTGCTTCGCGATCCCGACCGCATCCACGACATCCTCGGGGCGCTGCGCGCCGCGTGCCCCGGTCGCTTCACCGTGAAGATGCGCATCGGTTTCGAGGACACGCGGCACTTCGCCCGCATCCTCGACTCCGTCAATCATCACCGCGTCGATTTGCTCACGGTGCATGGGCGCACCGTGCGCGAGATGTACCGGAGCGAGGTGCGCTACGACGAGATCGCCCGCGCCGTCGCCGCCGTACGCTGCCCGGTCCTCGCAAACGGAAATGTCACTTCGGCGGCGGCGGCGGTCCGCATCGTCCGGGAGACCGGCGCCGCCGGCGTCATGATCGGCCGCCACGCGATCCGCAATCCGTGGATTTTCCGCCAGTGCCGCGAGGCATTCGGCGGCCAACCCGTCACTCCGGTGACGCTAGCCGACGTCCACGCCTACATTCGCCTGCTCTACCGCGCGACCGCAGATCCGGCCATCCCGGAACGGGCGCACGTCAACAAGATGAAGAAGTACCTGAACTTCGTCGGCCAGGGAGTAGACCCCGAAGGCGCGTTCCTGCACGCGATGCGCCGGGTCCAGGGCGAGGCTGAGCTTTTCGCGGTTTGCGACGCCCATCTCCTGGCCCGCCCGGAGATCCGGTTCGCGGACGAACCGTACCCGGGCGTGATCGCACGCCCGAACTGCGAAACGCCCGACGCAACGTCCGACGGTTGCTCGTTGGAGACCGTCACCGCCTAGAGCGTGGTGACGGCGGTCGCGCGCGCGGCGGCGTCAGCGACCCCATCCTCGGCTACTCGAGGCCGAGGGCCTTTCGCCCGGCAGGCGAAATCATGCGGGGGTTCCAGACCGGATCCCAGACAATGTAAACGCGGGCTTCCTCGACTGCCGGGAGGGCGGCGATCTTCTTGCGGGCATCCTCGGCGATCACCGGCCCCATGCCACAGCCCTGGGCGGTGAGGGTCATCTTCACCTCGATGCGGTTTCCGCCCGCGGTTCCCGGCTCGACCGCCAAGTCGTAGATCAAGCCCAGGTCCACGATGTTGACCGGGATCTCGGGATCAAAGCAGCTCCGCAGCGCCTCCCAGACACGCTCCTCGCTGAAGCCCTCTGATCCGCCCGAGCCGCCCGACCCGGCGGTCGGAGTCGCGTTCTCAGCCGGCGCGTAGCCCGCAATGGCCCCAACATCCTCCGCGGCGATGCGAAAGAGACCTTGGTCGGTGCGCACCGTGACGTTCCCGCCCAGCGATTGGGTGATGAACACGGAGGTCCCCGCCGGCAGCGTGAGCACGGTACCGGCTGGAATCATGGTCGCCGAAATGTCGGCGCAAAGGGTGTGTTGGGACATGGTGCCCGATCACCGAAGGACGAACTCAAACGGGAGGCGAGCGTAGATTCCCCTCGGGTCGTTGAACGTGTTCAGTTGCTCCAACTCCGACTCCATGCGGGCCAGCACACGTCCGACCGGACCGTGGCCGAAAATCCGGACCTCCAAGCCCTGCAACGCCTCGGCGAACGACTCCGCGAAAGGCTTGTGCGCGGGCCGCTCGCGGACGGTGTAATTTTCATCCACGCCGGCCTTCTTCGCCGCGTACCGAATCGCATCCTCCAAGCCCCCCATCTCGTCGACCAAACCGCGGGTGAGCGCGTCCGAGCCGATCCACACCCGCCCCTGCGCCAGCTCCGCGACGAGCGCGGGTTCGAGCTTTCGCCCTTCCGCCACGCGGGAGAGGAAATCGCGGTAGATCTGATCCACATCGCGCTGGATCAGTGCCAGCTCGCCCTCGGTCTTCGCCCGGGAGATTGAAAGCGTATCCGCGTAGCGCCCGGTCTTCACGACGTCGAAGGAGACCCCCAGCTTCTGGGTGAGTTCAGCGGCGTTGAAGAGCAATCCGAACACCCCGATCGAACCGGTGATGGTGGTGGGCTCGGCGAAGACGTGATCCCCGAAGCTAGAGATCCAGTAGCCTCCCGACGCGGCATAGCCTCCCATGGAGACCACGACCGGCTTGGCCTCGCGCGCCAGCCGCACTTCCCGCAGAATGTGTTCCGACGCCGAAGCAGAACCGCCCGGGCTGTTCACCCGCAGGACGATCGCGGACACCTTGGGATCCTGCCGCAGTCGCCGCAGTTCGCGAGCAAAGCGCTTGCCACCGATCTCACCCTCGCGGCCCTCGCCATCCACGATCACGCCTTCCGCGTACACCACCGCAACCACGCCGGCCGCCTTGCCGGAGGCCGACTTCGGGGCAGTGGGATGCGCGCGCTTTGCGTAGGACGCCATCGAGACCCGGGCGAAGTTTTCCGCGTCCGGCTTGCTCTCCGTGCGTCGCTTCAGCTCATCAATCACCTCATCCTGGTAAGCCACCCGCGTCACGAGGCCGGCCTTCACCGCCGCCTCACCGCTGAAAAATCGCTCGCTGTCCACCAACGCCTGCAGCGCGTCCGGTGCAAGCCCGCGGGCCGACGCGATCTCGTCGCGCAGCGTGGTCCACGCGGAATCGAGCAGCACCTGCAGCTGTTCGCGACTCGCCGGACTCATCTCGCGCGACGTGAACGGCTCGATGGCCGACTTGTACTTACCCACGCGCACGACTTGGGCCTCGAGACCGACCTTCTCCATGGCGCCGGCGAAAAAGACCCCTTCCGACGCGAGCCCGGCCACGTCCACCTGGCCGTAGGGGTCGAGCAGGATCTCGTCCGCCGTCGAGGCCAGATAGAGATCGTTCGCGTCCGCGCGAAACAGGTGCGCCATCACCGGCTTCCCCGACTTCTTGAACTCCACCAACGCGCGACGCACCTCCGCGAGCGCCGCAAAACTGGAGGCGTAGCCGCTCGCGCTGATGTTCCCCGTGATCAGCATCCCCTTGATGCGATCATCCTTGGCGGCCGCCTCCAACGCCCGCGTCACCGCACGAAGCTGCAGGTTCTTCGGATGCTCCGGATTCTCAATCGCCTCCAGCACCTCGAACGGGTTCGGCGGGCGCACGCTATCGTGAATGTTCGCGGTCAGGTCAAACACGAGGTAACTGCCCTTGGGCACCACGACGGGCTTCTCGCCCAGCGAGGCCACCGCTCCGACTACCCCCACGACGATCAGCAGCACGAGGAAGCCGAAAAGAAACAGGCCCACCAACGAACCAAGAAGAGAGGCGAAGAAAGACTTCATGGGGCCAACGCTATTCAGCGCCACCCGCTTCAGCTAGTGGAAAGCGGCGTTTCCACCTCCGTACTCCTGCGGCGGTGGGGCCACGCCCCAGCCGCTATCGCTATCGCGTTGCGACAATATGCCAGCACGCCGTCCGTGGTCTCCGCACGCGCCGTGCTCGGCACTGGGAGGGCTGGTTTTCCGCTTTATTCCGCCGTCGGCGACGGCCTGAATCGGCGCCCATGCGTTTCGCGAAATACCACGCCCTCGGCAACGACTACTTGGTCCTCAACCCTGCGGACTATCCGACTTGGGGCGCACCGTCCGAAGCGCAGATCCGCGTGATCTGCCATCGCAACTTTGGCGCTGGCTCCGATGGCATCCTCTGGGGCCCCCTGCCCTCGAAGTCGTGTGATGTCGGGCTGCGCATCTTCAATCCAGACGGATCCGAGGCCGAGAAGTCCGGCAACGGACTGCGGATTTTCTCGCGCTACTTGTGGGATCAGAAACTGGTGCCGGCCGACACCTTCACGGTCGAGACCCCGGGCGGGGCGGTCCGCTCGGAGATCAAGCAGGGTGGCAAGCTCATCACCGTCGACATGGGACGCGTGAGCTTCACCAGTTCCAAGATTCCGGTGACCGGCGCCGAGCGGGAGGTGCTGAACGAGCCCCTGCGCATTCAGGACCGCGACTTCGTGATCTGCGCCGCCACGATCGGTAACCCGCACTGTGTGATCCGGCTACCCGAGGTGAACGAGGCACTCGCTCGGCGCTACGGTCCAGACATCGAGGTCCATCCGCAATTCCCGCGGAAGACGAACGTCCAGTTCCTCCAGGTCATCGACCGAAAGAACATCCGGATCGAAATCTGGGAACGCGGCGCCGGCTACACGCTGGCCTCCGGCAGCAGCTCCAGCGCCGCCGCCGCGGTCGCCCACCGCCTTGGCCTGGTGGACGCCGACGTCACGGTCCACATGCCCGGCGGTCAGATCGGGATCCTGATCGCGCCGGACTATGCGATTCGCATGACCGGCACCGTCAACAAGGTCGCCGAGGGCGTGCTCCATCCGGAGCTCTTTGAAGTCACGGTCTGAGCGCCCACGCGCCAGACCGCCTCGGACGCCCGCTCAATACTTGATGCCGCAGCCGTAAGCGTTGGTCGACGTGGTGGCTGGAGCCCGGCCTTCGCGAATCGCGGCCAGCGCGCTCCGGACGTAGTTTTCGGCCGAGGCGATGTCGTCCGCGCGCGAGGAGCGAATGCTGTCGATTGCGCCTTGGTAGACGATGACTCCGGCGGGATCGATCACGCACAAGTGCGGGGTCGCGCGGGCGCCGTAGAGCTTGCCGACCTTGCCGTCCTGGTCGCGCGCGTATCCGGCGGGAGCCGCGTTCGTCTTGGCCATCCACGCCTTGGCCTCGGAGGGACCGTAATCGCCCTGCGCGCCGGGGCGGCCGGAATTGATCGAAATCCAAACCACGCCCGCCTCGGCAGCCTCGCGCTGCAGCTTGGGGATGTTTCCGCTCTTCTCGTAGTGCTTCACGACGAACGGGCACTCGGGATTCACCCACTCCAACACCACGGTCTTGCCCCGCAGCGCCGCGAGCGTGTGCGACTTGCCATCGAGATCGACCAACGTGAAGTCCGGCGCCGGTTGACCGGAGCGGGGCGCAGCGAAACCGACCGCGGTGGCGAGGCCGACCGCGAGGAGGATACCAAGGAACGTTTTCATGAGCGGGATGGGGAAAAGGGGCAGGAGACACTCTCGACGGGTTCGCCGAAGCCGAAAGGATACTCAGTCTGGATGGTTCAGCCAGTAGACCGAAAACGTCTTTTTCCAACCGCCCCCCTCTCCGGCCGTTGCCCGGCTGCAGCCTGACGCTGCCTGCGCTTCCCACCATGCTGTTCAAGCTTACCCGCCAAGAGCGCCGCATCCTCAGCTGGCTGGCCGTGCTGATCGCCCTGGGGGTGCTTGGCGTATGGGTGCTCTAGCCATGCCCCAATCGTCCCCGGCTGCGGGAATCACGACCCGGAGGCGAAACGCCCGGTAACGAAGCCTTGAACCCGCCCGCCGGGACGGGCTAAGTCCTTCGTTTCCCCGGTCCCGCCACCCTCTTTTCCCACTCCGATGATCCGCATCAACGAGAACTACACCAAGCTGAAGGCCTCCTACCTCTTCAGCGACATCGCCAAACGCGTCACCGCCTACACGCAGGCCAACCCGAGCAAGCCGGTCATCCGGCTGGGCATCGGCGACGTCACGGAACCGCTGCCGGCGGTCTGCATCGAGGCGCTGCACCAGGCCACCGACGAGATGGCCGTGCGCTCCTCGTTCAAGGGCTACGGTCCGGAGCAGGGGTACGCCTTCCTGCGCGAAGCGATCGCGCACCACGATTACGCCGGGCGCGGCTGCGCCATCGAGGCGGATGAGATCTTTGTCTCCGACGGATCCAAGTGCGACTGCGGCAACATCCAGGAGATCTTCGCCACCGAGGGCCTGCGCCTGGCCATTCCTGATCCGGTGTACCCGGTCTACGTCGACACCAACGTGATGGCCGGCCGCACGGGCAACAACGTGAACGGCCGCTACGAGGGCATCACGTACCTCGAGAGCACGCCCGCGAACGGCTACGTCCCGTCGGTCCCGACGGTGGGGGCGGACCTGATCTACCTCTGCTTCCCGAACAACCCAACCGGCGCCGTGGCCACGCGCGCCCAACTGGAGGCGTGGGTCGCGTACGCGCAAAAGAATCAGGCGATCATCCTCTTCGATTCGGCCTACGAGGCCTACATCCGCGATCCGGAAATCCCGCACTCGATCTACGAGATTCCCGGCGCACGCGAGGTCGCGATCGAATTCCGCAGCTTCTCCAAGACCGCCGGCTTCACCGGCACCCGCTGCGCCTACACCGTGGTGCCCAAGTCCCTGCAGGCCTTCGACTCCACCGGCCGTCCGCACTCGGTCCACGCGCTCTGGAATCGGCGCCATACCACCAAGTTCAACGGCGTCTCCTACCCCGTGCAAAAGGCCGCCGCCGCGATCTTCACGCCGGCAGGCCAGCAGCAGGTGAAGGCAATGACCGATTTCTATCTCGCGAACGCGGCTTTGATCCGCACGGCCATGACCAAGCTCGGCTTCGGCTGCGTCGGCGGGGACAACGCTCCGTACATCTGGATCAATACGGGGCGCGACTCCTGGGAGTTTTTCGACCTGCTGCTCAACCACGCCCAAGTCGTCTGCACCCCTGGCGCCGGCTTCGGCAAGTGCGGCGAGGGTCATGTGCGCATCAGCGCCTTCAACTCCCGCGCGAACGTCGAGCAAGCGTTGGAGCGGATCGCGTCCGCGCTGCGCTGAGCGCTCCGGGCGAAGCCAGGCGAGGCGTCAGGCGGATTCCACCGTCTGACGCTCGTGCACCCAAACCCGCGCGAGGATGGCGTGCCCCTGACGGAGATCGTAGCCCCACTCGGTATCGACGATCTCAAGCGGCGGGCTGGACGGGTTCTCAAGGGCTGCGCGTTGCAGCCTCGCCCACTCCCGACCGGCAAAAAGCCGCGCCGAGACAAACGCCTCCTCGACGGTCGCAAACACGCCGCACGGCCTTGTTTTCTGCGACGCTTGTCCGTCCTCATTCATCTCCAGCGAAAGCTGCAGCACCGCGAACGTACCGGATGTAAATTTCGGGTGATGATCGTCCATTTCCCGGGACCATAGTCCGCTCCCGGCACGCTTCTAGGGGAAAAGCGTCCGTACTAACACCCAGCGAACATCCGCGGTGGCGCTAGGGCGCCGCGGCCAAGCGGCCGCCCATCTCGCGCCCGAAGTCCGCCGCCGCTTCGCTGAGCAGGCGCGCCAATTCACCGTGATCACGTCCATTCCACGGACGTTCGGACGCCACGAAGACGCCCGGCAACGTCGCGACTCCACTCCCGCCCGCGGTCCCAGGGGGCACAATTTCGTAGCGCGCCGAAAAGCTCGCCACCCAGCCGCCTTCGGGAAGAACCCGGCCTTCGCAGGCAAGAATCTGCACCCGCACTTCGATCGGTCGCGCACCCGACACCGCCGCAGCCAGCGGAGGCTGGACGACCCGCCCCACCCGACCCTCGCCCACCAGCGTCTCCCGCAGCACACGGGCCAGACCCGCCTCAAGGGGTTCTCCCCAACGCGCACCCTCGACGAACGTGACTTCATTGCCCGCCGCGCGCACCACGAGGTTGCGGGTCGTCCGGAGGTATCCTGGCACCTCGAGCGTAGCCAGCACGACCACCGGCACGTCCGGACTCCGGTCGGCCGCCGCGGCTGCTTCAGGCCCTGCGAGCACAAAGTAGCGGGTCGGATCCGGCTTCGGCGCCGGGATCAGCGAGCACCCACCCAGCAACGCTGCGCCACCGAGCGCCAGCGCGAGCAGTCCAAGGCGTGGCCGAAGCACCGGACGCGGGGAGAAGATCGGTTTCATGGGAAACATCACGGCGTCCGTGCCCGACCGGACACGACCGCGCTGGGATTGCGCTCCAAGTAGTCCGCGAGTCGTTCGACCGCAGCGGCCGCTTCACCCAGCTGCGTCAGCGCCCGTGCCGCCTCCTCCCCAAGTCCACTTTGCGACTGCACGAACTGCCGCGCCGCAACCGCGGCTTCGTTGAACGAAGCCAGCGTGGTCCGCGCCTGTGCGAGCGTCGCAGCCAGTTCCGCGGCGGTGGGCTCCACCTGGCCATCGAGTCGCTGCGACATCGCCTTCAGCGCCGTCGCCGCCGACGAAAGCTCGTCGAAGGCCTTCGGGATCGCTGGCGAAGTCGCCAACGCATCCACCGAACGCGCCGTCTTGGTCCACTCACGGCTCAGCGCCGCACCATCAAAGCCGTTGATCTGCCGCCGCGCATCCGTCAGCAAGCCCTGCAGCTCGCGGCTGATGCCCACAAAGTCGATCTGACGCACTTTGTTCAAGATGTCGGAGAGGCTGGCCTGAAACTCGGAAATCGCCGACGGCGTTGCGGGGACCACCGCATAACGCGCGTCCTGCGGCCGGGGCGCTGGGGTCGGGGGCGGCGCCGGCGCATCCTCGGGATCCGCGAAGTCGAGTTCCACGTACAACATGCCCGTCGCCAAGCCGAGGAGTCCGAGCTGCGCGCGCAGGCCTCGGTCCACCAGTCGTTGGAGCTCAGCGCGGTCTGAAACGTCGATCATCCTACCTTGGTCATCCGTCAGGGTGTTGCGGCTGAGCTCACACACGACCGCCACCACGGAGGCGCGGCGCTCCGGGGAGTAGCGGATGCTGAGGTCCACCACGCGCCCAATGCGCACGCCGCGAAGCTTGACCGGCGAACCCAGGTCCAAGCCGTGCACGGACTCGTTGAAATAAACGACGAAGCGCTCGGGTTTGTCGAAGATGTTGATGCCCCCGAACGAAAACAACGCCACCAGCGCGAGCGTCATCGCCCCGATCACGAATGCACCGATCACCGCTGGTCTGGTCTTGGTCTTCACGGTCAGGGAAAGGCTACCGTCCAAGGACACCCCGAGGCGAGGCTGAAGACTTCCCCCGCCCGGGCGTCGGCTCGCGCCGGAGGAACGCCGTCACGCGCGGATCCTGGCTGGTTTCCCGCAGCTGCTCCGGCGCCCCTTGGGCAATGATGCCCGACTCGGCACGGTCCAGCATGATCAGCCGATCTCCCAATCGAAAGATGCTGTCCAACTCATGCGACACGACCACACAGGTGGTCCCAAAGTCTTCCCGGATCCGCAGAATCAATGCATCGATCTCCCGCGCCGTCACCGGGTCCAATCCGGCCCCCGGCTCATCGAAGAAGACGATCGAGGGATCCATCGCCAGAGCACGCGCGATGCCGGCGCGCTTCTTCATGCCGCCAGACAGTTCCGCGGGGTAGAAGTCCGCGAAACCGGTCAACCCGACCTGCGCAAGCTTCAGCGCGACCAAGTCATTGATTTCGCGCGGACCCAACCCGGAATGCTCTTGCAGCGGCAGCGCCACATTCTCGCGGACCGTGAGCGACGACCAGAGCGCCGCGCTCTGGTAGAGCACGCCGAACGAGCGCAGCATGCGACGACGCACCTCAGGGTCAGCCTCGGTGAAGGGTTGACCGAAGAACCGAATCGTTCCGGAAAGCGGACGGTTCAGCCCGATGAGGTGGCGCAGGAGAGTGCTCTTGCCGCAGCCCGATCCGCCGACCACGAAGAAGATCTCCCCCGCCCCGACGCTGAACGAAACGTCGCGCAGGATGATGCGCTCGTCGTACCCACAGACGAGGTGCTCCACGGAAATCGCCGGTGCCTCGGGGTCCATGGTTCAGATCCCCAGAAGATTGAAGACGACCGCAAAGATCGCGTCGGCCACGATGATGAGGAGGATCGCCGTGACCACCGCCGAGGTCGTCGCCTTGCCGACGCCCGCGGCGCTGCGATCCGCCTGCAGGCCGCGGAGGCACCCGGACAGGCCGATGAGCAATCCGAAGACGACCGACTTGATCAGCCCGGAGGCGACGTCCGAGAGATCGACGATGCTCTGCGTCTCGACCCAGTAGGCGGCGGGCGGGATCTCGAGCACGCGCCACGCCACCGCCATTCCGCCGAGGATGCCGAGGAGATTCGCGTACAGCGCGAGCAGCGGCATCATCATGCCCAGGGCAAGCAGGCGCGGGAGGACGAGGAAATCCACCGGCCGCAGGCCCAGGGTCTGCAGGGCGTCGATCTCCTCGCCGGCCTTCATGTTTCCGAGGGTCGCAGCGAACGCCGCCCCGGTGCGTCCAGCCATGATGACGGCGGCCATCATCGGCCCCATTTCGCGGACTACCGCCAGTCCCACGAGATCGGCGACGTAGATGTCGGCGCCGAACTGGCGCAGCTGCACGGCCGCCTGGTACGCCATGATCAAGCCGACCAGCAGACTGATCAGAGAAACGATCGGCAGCGCCATGGCGCCGCAGTTCTGCATCTCCGCCGCGCAGTCCGCCCAGCGGAACTGCCGCGGCCGCCGCGCCACGCGGGCGAGCGCGAGCACGCAGTCGCCGATGAACGTCACGACGTCCCACGACTTCGTCATCGCATCGAGCGTCGCCTCGCCCACCCGAGTGGTCAGACCCGGACGTTCCGGGGGCGGCACCGGATGAAGTCCGATCTCCACCACCTGCTCCGCCATCCCCCGCATCGCGGCCGGGAGAGCCGCGAGATCCACGGCTACGCCCTGCTCCCGCGCCCACCGCAGGCCTTCCACGAGGAACAGCGGCAACGAGGCATCCCATGCCTCCACCGACTCAGCTGAGAAGACGATTCGCTGGGGGGCGCCAGCCGTCAGCAGGTCAACGAACGCCGGTCGGGCCTCGAGCAGGCGCCAGCGACCGCGGAGCGCGACCCGGAGCGTGCCGCCCTCGGTCTCGCAACCTACAAAATCCCGGAGGTCGGGCGCCGGTGCTGCCATGGCCCTCAGAATCAGGCCGTAACCGCCGGGCGGCAAAGCCAAAGTGCTTGCCCACCGGCCGTCTTTCCGACGCTGCTGGTGCCGCCCATGGCTCCCCGCCTCATCCTCTTCGACCTCGATGGCACGCTGATCGATCACTTCCGCGCGATCCACCGCAGCTACGTGCACACGCTGCCGCGTCTGGGTCTCCCGGCCCCGACCTATGAAGAGGTGCGCGCGGCGGTCGGTGGCGGTCTCGAACGGGCCATGCTGCGCTTCGTCGATCCTGCCCGCCTCGAGGAGGCCGTCGGCATCTACCGCACCTACTTCAACGCGACGCTGCTGGACGATGTCGAGCTGCTGCCCGGCGCTCTCCCGCTCCTTCAAGCACTGCACGCCCGCGGCCTCCGTAGCGCAGTCCTCACCAACAAGCTGGGGTCCGCCTCGCGCGCGATCTGCCAGCACCTTGGGTTGATGCCCTACCTCTCCGGGGTCTATGGCGCAGGCGACACGCCCTGGCTGAAGCCGCAACCCGGCTTTGCCGCCCACGCTCTCGCCGAACTCCAGGCGAGCCCCGCCGAAACGTTGCTGGTGGGCGACTCCCCCTTCGATGTGGAAACCGGGCGCAATGGCGGTTTCCCGTGCTGGGTCGTAACCACCGGCACTCATGACGCCGCGGAGCTCCGGGCCGCCGGCGCGCACCACGTGTACCCCCACTTGGACGCGCTCGGCGCCGACCTGCTTCGGTCCGGGTAAGCCCCGCCCGCGGCGGCTTCGGGACTCGCCCGCCCGCGTTTCCCGTGCCTTGATCCCACCACGCCTCCACCGCCGTGTCCCGCCCGCCCTCCGTACCCTCCTCCGCTGAGAGCCTGACCGGCGTGGTCGAGCGCATCCTTTTTCTCAACGAGGAGAACCATTACACGATCGCCGAATTTCGACCGGAGAAGGCCCGCAGCGCCGATTCCGCCCGCCCCGGCCCAGTCACGCTGGTCGGCCCGCTGCCCGGGGTGCAGTGCGGCGAGACCCTCCATGTCACCGGCGAGTGGACCCGGCACGCCCAGCACGGGGACCAGTTCCGCGTCGCTTCGTTCCGATCCGAGCTGCCCGCAAGCGTCTACGGGATCCGCAAGTTCCTCGGCAGCGGCCTCGTTCCGGGAATCGGCAAGGTCTACGCGGAGAAGATCGTCGATGCCTTCGGCACCGAGACGCTGCGGGTGTTGAGCGAGGAGTCCGCCCGACTCCGCTCCGTCCCCGGCATCGGCCCCAAGCGCGCGGTCGCGATCAAGGAGGCCTGGGACAGCCAGCGCGCCTTCCGCGAGCTCTACGTCTTTCTTCAGACTTACGGAGTCACGCCGAGCCAGTGCATCAAGGTCATCAAGGCGTTCGGAAACAGCGCCCGGGCCGTGCTCTCCCACGAGCCGTATCGCATCGCCCGCGAAATCGATGGCATCGGCTTCAAGACCGCCGACCGCATCGCAATCAACCTGGGCTTCGCGAACGACGCACCGCCGCGCCTCGATGCGGGAATCATGTTCGCCCTCGAGACGCTCGAGTCCGAGGGACACACCGCCTACGGCGAAACCGATCTGCGGGACTACGCCGCTGCGCTGCTGGAGACGGTCCCCGATCGGATCGGCGCCCGTCTCGATCATCTGGTGAAGGCCAGGGACTTGGTGCGTCATGAGCGTCCGTCCCTCGTCGGCGACGCTTCGCCCCTGCCGGGATCGGGCCTCGTGCAATTGCCGGCCACGCACCGCTTCGAGCAGCGGATCGCCTCGGCGATTGATCGGCTCGCGCGCTCGCCTTCGGGCCTGCCCGCCATCCGCGTGGATGCGGCGCTGGACTGGGCGCAGGGCCGCGCCGGATTCGCCTTCGCCGAACAGCAGGCGATTGCCGTCCGCAGCGCGCTGCAGCAGAAGGTCTCCGTCCTCACGGGGGGACCCGGCACCGGCAAGACGACGATCATCCGAACGCTCGTCGACATCCTCCGCGCCAAGAAGGCCAGGGTCACCCTAGCCGCTC
>JACCDT010174319.1_pt1 | contig 33187 bp, 36 predicted proteins | sample 7446291 | NCBI WGS metagenome assembly JACCDT01 (sample SAMN15323446, study PRJNA562643) | freshwater metagenome | isolation source: river surface water | place: USA:Blue River Watershed | collected 2017-08-17
AAACCGCGAACCTGACCCGCGGCCAGATCCTGCAGCAGGCCGGTACCGCGATGCTGGCCCAGGCGAACTCGCTGCCCAACGGCGTGATGGCCCTGCTGCGCGGCTAAGGCCACGCCGACAACTGAGCACCTCCCTGAGGACACCCCGGTTGCGGCGCAAGCTGTGACCGGGGCATTTGCCCAAGACTTAGGACTTACGCATCGAGGATCCCATGAGACTTCCTGCGATCTCACCCACACCGGCCGTTGTCGATACGGCCATGGCCGTTCCGGCAACGGCCGTGCAGCACGCCGCCCCGGCCGCCGGCACCGCCGCCGCCCGGCCCGCAGCCGAGGCTGCTCATGCCGTCGATCCGAATGCCCTGCGTGAGCTGGTCGACAAGCTCACCCAGACCATAGGCACCACCGGCCAGCAAGTGCAGTTCAGCGTCGACCATGACACCCACCAGACCGTGCTGCGCGTGACAGACGCCGAATCAGGGGCAGTTTTACGCCAGATTCCCGGGGATGAAGCGCTGTCGATGGCGCGCATACTCGACCGCATGCAAGGCATATTGATCAGGCAGAAAGCGTAGTCGGGGAGGACGCCATGGGCATCACTGCATCAGGCCTGGGCTCCGGCCTGGATATCAACAGCCTGGTGTCACAACTGGTCTCGTCGGAATCAAAGCCGCTGAGCCTGCTGAAGACCCAGGAAAAGACAGTCAACGCGAAAATTTCCGCGTATGGCCAGCTCACGTCCGCGCTGTCGACGCTGCAGAACAGCCTCAAGGGCTTGTCGGCCACGGGACTGGCCGCATGCTCGGCCGCGAGTTCGGCAGCCAGTGTCACAGCCAGCGCCGGCAGCGGCGCGGTGCCCGGCAATTACGCGATCGTCGTCTCGCAACTGGCGCAGTCGCACAAGCTGATCTCGCCCGGGCAGGCCAGCGCGACCGCATCGCTCGGTGCCGGCACGCTGTCGATCGCGGTGGCCGGCGGCGCGCCGGTGATGCTGTCGCCGGCGACCAATTCGCTCAACGACATTCGCGATGCCATCAATGCGTCGGGACTGGCGGTCACGGCAAGCATCATCTCCGACGGCAGCGCCAACGGGCAGCGGCTGGTCGTCAGCGGCAAGGACAGCGGCGCGGCCAATGCCATCACGCTGGCCGGCACCGGGGCGCTGGCGTCATTCAGCTATGACCCCGCTGCGCCGGTCAGCTTCGGCTATGACGGCTCGGGCAATCCGCCGACCGTCATGAGCCAGACCCAGGCGGCGCAGGATGCACAACTGACCATCGATGGCGTGAAGGTCACCTCGCCCACCAATACGGTGGCCGGCGCCATCGGCGGCGTCACGCTCAAGCTCACGCAGGCCGCCAACACGCCCGTGACCGTCACCGTCGATCGCGATGCGTCGACCACCAAGGCGTCGGTGAATGCCTTCGTGAAGGCATGGAACGACCTGAAGTCGCTGGTCGGCACGCAGACCGCGTGGAACGACACCACCAAGACCGGGGCCGTGCTGCATGGCGACTCCAGTCCGGCGTCGGCCATCTCGCAATTGCGCAGCACGATGTCGAAGGCCGTCGCCGGTGCCGGCAGCTTCAGCATCCTGTCCGACCTCGGCATCAGCTTCCAGAAGGATGGCACGCTGGCCGTCAGTGACGCCAAGCTGCAATCGGCGATCGACAATCATCCGTCGGACCTGGTGGCGCTGTTCGCCGGCAGCGATGGTGTCAGCGCGCGCGTCGGTAACCTGCTGACCAACATGCTGGGCGACGGCGGGCTGGTCAATGCGCGCACCACCGGCCTCAATGCCAGCCTGCGCGACCTTGGTCGGCGCGAGAACAGCGAACAGGCGCGGCTCGACGCGATCGAGCGCCGCTACCGCGCGCAATTCACGCGGCTCGATGCGGCGCTGTCGAGCATGCAAAACACCAGCAATTACCTGAGCCAGCAACTCGCGTCCATCGCGAAGAACAGTTGAGGAGATTTGATTCATGTTCGGCACATCACGACCCGGCGCCGCCGCCTACCGCCAAGTCAGCGTGGACTCCGATGCCCTCGGATCCAATTCGCACCAGCTGGTGCTGATGTTGTATGACGGTGCACTGCAGGCGATCGCCGCCGCGCGCACGCAGCTGCTGGCGGCCGACATCGAAGGCAAGGGCAATTCGATTGCCCGCGCCATCGAGATCGTCGGCAGCGGCCTGTCGGCCAGCCTCGACCTCGCCGCCGGCGGCGAGATCGCGGCCAACCTCGCGTCCTTGTACGACTACATCGTCCGCCTGCTGGTCGGCGCCAATATTGCGAACGACCAGCACAAGCTGGACGAGGCCGCCACCCTGCTGGGACAGATGCGCGTCACCTGGATCGCGATCGGCAAACCAGCCAATGGAGTACCCGCATGACTGAAGCACCTGTCGAGCGCGACATCGTCGCGCTGTATAAAGAAATCGAGCGCCTGACCGGCGGCATGCTGTCGGCCGCCCATGAACAGGACTGGGATCGCCTGATCGCGCTCGAAGCCGGATGCGCGAGCTGCATCGATTCCATCAAGGGCTGCAATGTGCCGGGCATGCTGAGCGAAGAAGCGCGGCAGCAAAAGGTATCGCTGCTCAAGTCCATCCTCGCCAATGATCGCGAGATCAGGAAGCTGGCCGACCCGTGGATGCAGCGCATCTCGCACCTGCTCGAAAGCGCCAATACCGAGTCCCGTGTGCGCAGCAGCTACGGCAGCCACGGCGGCAATGGTGGCTAAGTGATGGATGTCGGCAAGGAGATCGGCGGCACGGCGGCCGTGAGCGCGGTGCGGCTCATCGCTGCGCCGGATCCGATCGGCTTGCTGACGCCCAAGGGCGAACTCGGCGCCGCCGATAGCACACGCCCATCGTTATTGCGTGCGCCAACGACGAGCACCCCCTCGTCCATCCCCGTGCCACCCACGGTGGCAGAATTGAGCAAGGGTGCGCAACTGCTGTTGAGTGTGCTGAATGCGGGATCGCAGCCAGGACCGGCCTTGCCTGCACCACAGCCTTTGCTGCCTGCGCCGCCATCGGGCGCGCTTGCCGGTGAAGCGGCAACGGCCGAAGCCAGGCTTGCCGCTGCGGCCGTCGGCGCAGCCGCCGCTGCCTCGGACACCAACGGCGCGACCACCATCGCCCGTGCGCTGCAGGCGGGTCTGGAGAGCAGCGGGCTGTTCTATGAATCGCACCTCGCCGATTGGGTCGCCGGACAGCGCAGCCTCGAATCGATACGCGCAGAGCCGCAAGCGTCGCTGCCCAGTAGAACATCAGAGTCGGGTTCCCGCGCCGGCGCCGGCAATGCCGCCCATGCCGCCACGAATGCTTCGTCGACTGCCGCAACCAATGGCGCAGGCATGACATCTGCGAGTACCGCGACCAACACGGTAACGAGCGCCGGCGTCAGCACGATCGCCGATGCGGCATCATCCAATGCACCTACGCTCAATACCATCGTCAATGCACAGCTCGACGTCATCGACAGCGGCCAGCTGCACTGGCGCGGTGAGCTCTGGCCCGGCATGCCGGCCGAGCTTTGGCTGCAACGTGATGTGCTGGACAAGGATGCCACCCGCGACCAGCAGCGACAAGGAGGCGGCGAAGATGAACAGGCAGGCAAGCGCTGGCAGGCGCGGCTGGTCACCACCCTGCCTTCGCTCGGCAAGGTCAGCACGCACTTCACATTGCAGGGCGAACGGCTGGCACTGAATCTCGCATGTGCGCAACCCGCAACAGCGGCCGCCCTCAAGTCGGCATCGGCGCAACTGTCCGGCAGCTTGCAGGCCAGCGGCATACAGCTGCAAGGCTTTACCAGCCATGTCGACGACGCCTGAGCACCAGCGCGCCGCCGTTGCGCTGGCCTACGGATCGGGCGATGGCGCACCACGCGTCGTCGCCCAGGGTCGCGGTTTGGTCGCCGACGAGATCATCCGTGTGGCCCAGGAACATCAGGTTTTCGTACACCAGTCGACCGAACTGGTGGCGCTGCTCATGCAGGTCGACCTCGATCGTGAAATCCCGCCCTCGTTATACCGTGCCATCGCCGAATTGCTGGCCTGGCTGTACCAGCTGGAAAGCGGTTCGCAGAAAAACAACCAGCAGTGAAATCACCCCCCGGTAGTGCAGCAGCTAGTGCATCAGCACTGGCATCCGAATGAACCCTTCCCCCACGACGAAGGACACAGGTAGCACGGGCCTGGCAAGCCTGAATTCGGGGGGAAACCATCATGACCACAAGCGTAGGAACATCATCTGGCGATCCGCTGACTGGCGGCACCGGTAGCGACGTCCTGATTGGCAAGACCGGAGACGACATTCTGGACGGGGGTGCGGGGGCTGACATCCTCCTCGGCGGCGCAGGCAATGACATCATTATTTACGACCAGTTCGACTTAAGGGTCGATGGTGGCACCGGATATGACATCCTGCGATTCATGGGAACGAACCAGACGCTCGACCTCGGCTTGCAAAAAACGGTAATGAATTTCGAGCGTATCGACCTGTTTGGCGGCGGTGGCCATACGCTGACATTTTCTGCTGCAGACGTTCTTCGTACGTCAGATCTTGATTCATTGATGATCCATGGCACGGATAGCAGCCATGTGAATTTCTCTGACAGCGGCTGGACATTTCAGGGCTATGGCAGCGGATTGTCCAAATTTGTCAATGGGTCGGCAATCATCTACATCGACAATCCCGTTTTCGTGACTGGATTTTCGGGCAATGCGACGCTGGCACTGACAAACAGCAGCGCGACTGGCGTCACCGAAGATCTCAGTCCCAATGGCACAGGAAATTTGGTTGCCACCGGATACATTACGGTGTCCGACCCCAACACGGGACAATCTCTACTGACGGATACGATTCAGAGTGTGGGCACGACGATAGGCTCGCTGACACTCGCCCCGGGTGCGCTATCTGGCCTGTCGAATGGCAGCTACACCTACACTATCAGCAATTCAGCAGTCCAGAATCTGGGAGCCACGCAACACCTGAGCGAATCATTCAGGGTCACGAGCGTGGATGGTTCCACGATGACCCTGGTCTTCACGACCCAAGGCGTCAACGATCCGGCGCAGATAGGTGCGCCTGACCATAGCGACGTGACCGAAGACCTCGATCCTGACCTGTTGGGAAATCTCGTCGCCTCCGGCACCATTCCGATCTCGGATGCGGACCAGAATCAAGCAAGCTTCGATCTGCAGAATTTCAACGGCACCGGCGTCTATGGAACGCTGGTGCTGGCAGGTGACGGCCATTACACCTACACGGTCAGCAATGGCAGCATCCAGCGGCTGATAAGCACCGACACCAGGAATGACGTCTTCACGGTCAGTAGTTTTGACGGCACCACCAACCAGATTGAATTTCACGTCCACGGAACAGATGATCCTGCGCTCATCGGTAATCCGACGGTGAGTAGTGTGAGAGAAGACACCAACGTCAATGGCTCCGGCCAGATCGTGGCCGCCGGCACCATTTCGATCACTGATCCGGATGAGAACCAGCGCCATTTTGACCTGCAAGGTTTCAATGGCCAGGGACTTTGGGGCGTGCTGACGCTGGATGCCGACGGAAATTACACCTATACCGTCAACAATGCTGCCATCGACAGCTGGAACAACACCCGCATCGAGACCGATACATTCACCGTCGCCAGCATTGATGGCGTGACCAAGGAAGTGTCATTCACCGTACAGGGCAAGAATGACAAGGCATCCATTGTCGGCGGCAGCTTCGTTGATGCTTTTACCGAAGATCCGGCCAGCCTGAACTCGGATGGAACCTTGCCTTCCAGGCTATACAGCGCGGGCGGAAATTTATTGTTTACCGATGTCGATAACAACCTGTCAAGCGGGTACAGCGTTGACATGCAAGGGCTCAATGGCGCGATTGGCATCCCGGTAGCGTCAATCATCTACAACCCCGACCCCGACTCTCCGCCGAGCGTGCTCTGGACCGTTGTGATCGATGACGCATTGCTGAACAGTCTGAAGTCAGGGGAGGATCTAAGCCAAACGTACCGGATCACGCTCACCGATCCGTCGAATGGTGTAACGACGAAAGATGTCACGGTCGTCATTCATGGCGCTGACGACCCGATCATGGGCGATGGCACCGTCAATAATTTGTCCGGCACTGCCGGCAATGACCTGATGAGCGGACTCGGCGGTAACGACACACTCGCTGGTCTGGCCGGAGATGACACGATTTATGGTGGCGATGGTAATGACACCATCACCGGAGGAGCCGGCACCAACCATCTGATCGGCGGCACCGGCGACGACACATACATCCTGGATGTTGCGGGTGGACTTGAAACATCAACCATCGATGAGGCCGCTGGCGGCGGCACTGACACGCTCAAAGTGAATGCGTCGTTTTCACTGATCTTGCTGTCAACTATTGAAAACCTGTTTGCCGAAGGTACCAACAACAACCTGACACTCACCGGAAATGGCCTGAACAATATTATTCAGGGTGGTGGCGGCGATGATGTTTTAAATGGCGGCGATGGTGACGACCAGTTCTGGGCCGGGGGTGGTGATAACACCATCAACGGTGGAAACGGCAATGACACTTTGTTTGGGACGGGAAACCAGATGTTGAATTTTTCCGGCGGTGCCGGAAACGACACGGTCGACTTGTCTAACACCGAGTTTTATACCGAAGCCCGTGTCACCGGCGGAGCTGGAGCTGATCGATACCTCATGCCAGAAACCAATGGCAATGCCTATCTGATTATTTCTGATTTCGATATCGACAATTCAGATGGCATCGTGGATACGATCGACGTACCTTATTCGACATCGCAAATCATTGTTCAGGTTCGCAGTGTCGATACTTATTTCTTTGGCGTGAATTTCCTTGGGGGGTTCTATGATCTGGGGTATTTTTCGCTCAGTGATGGATCGCACCCGAGCCTGAACGCAGCGCAATTGATCAGCATAGGCTGCATCACCTGATCATTCAGAGAACGTTCTGGGGATTTGCAGGCTACACCTGCATATTCATGATTTCATGATACGTACTAACCAGCTTGTTCCTGACCTGCACCGTCGCTTGCAGGGACAGGCTGGCCTTTTGTCTTTCTATCATCACGTCCGACAGGTTGACATTGTCGTCACCCAGCGCGAAGCGTTGTGACAAGTCATCCGCCTTCAGCTGCTGGTCATTCACCGAGTCCAGCATCTTTTTCAGCGAATTCGAGAAGCTGACCTTCGTCGATTCAGTCGTGCCGCCCGCACGTGTGAGTGCCGACAGCCCTGACAATCCGCTAGTGCCACCAACCGCGGCCGAAAACGACGTCGCGGCAGGCGCCGTTCTGGCCGCTGCCGCTTGCAGTTTTGCCGCCATCGCTTCGATGCGTCCGGCGTCGATCGGTCCAAGTTTCATGGGCATGCCTCCGTGGGGCATACCTTAGGCGCACCAGCCTTCCTGCCAATCGTCAAGTAGACGAGGCAAGTCCCTGCTTTTCCGGGCATTGCGCTGCGGTGCAATCCGGACAATCGGCACCAAGCCCGAAACCACACCTGCACGTGCGTGCATCACCCCAGACTTGACCCCGGAGCCTCCCAATGGCGGTAACGACAGATTCCCCCGCAGGATTTAGCCTGCCCTTGCTGATGCAGTCAGCCCATGCGCGATTGCTGCTGATGATGGGCGGCGCCGCCACCATCGTCGCCTTGATGGCCGGCGTCTGGTTCTGGGGACAGAAGCCCGAGTACCGCGTGCTGTTCGCGAATTTTTCCGACCGCGACGGCGGTGCCATCGTCGCAGCGCTGCAGCAAATGAACGTGCCCTACCAGGTCGCCGACGGCGGCGGCGCGATCATGGTGCCGGCGCTGCAGGTCCACGAAGTGCGCCTGAAGCTCGCGTCGCAAGGCCTGCCCAAGGGTAGCGGCGTCGGCTTCGAGCTGATGGAAAACCAGAAGCTCGGCATCTCGCAATTCCTCGAACAGGTCAATTTCCAGCGCGCGCTCGAAGGCGAACTTGCGCGCACCATTCAGGCGCTGGCCAATGTGCAGGCCGCGCGCGTGCACCTCGCCATGCCCAAGGCCACTGTCTTCCTGCGCGACCAGCAAAAGCCGACCGCCTCGGTACTGCTGAACCTGCACCCGGGCCGCACGCTGGAAGCGCAGCAAGTCTCGGCCATCGTGCATCTGGTTGCCTCCAGCGTGCCCGAGCTGCCGGTATCGAACGTGACCGTGGTCGACCAGAACGGCAACCTGCTGTCCGACACCAGCAAGCCCAAGGGTGCGAATCAGCTCGACCCGACCCAGCTGAAATACGTCGAAGACCTGCAACAGTCGATCGCACGCCGCATCGAATCCATCATCACGCCCATCGTCGGCGAGACCAATGTGCGCGCCGAAGTCAGCGCCGAAATCGATTTCTCGACCAGCGAGCAAGCGGCCGAAACCTACAAGCCGAACCAGACGCCCGAAAACACCGTCATCCGCAGCCAGCACCAGTCCGAGACCCAGACCAATGGCGGCGCCGGCGCTTCCGGCGTGCCGGGGGCGCTATCGAACCAGCCGCCGCAGCAGGCGACGGCACCCATCACCAAGCCACAGCCAGGTGCAGCGGGTGCTGCGGGTGCAGCCGGCGCGCCGACCCCGGCCAGCGCAGCAGCTTCCGGCAACCGCAGCAAGGACAGCACCGTCAACTATGAAGTCGACAAGACGCTGAAGATCACGCAACAGCCGATGGGCGGCGTCAAGCGGCTGTCGGTCGCGGTGGTGGTCAACCACAAGCAGGAGACTGGCAAGGATGGCAAGACGAAGTTCCGCGCGCTGACCGACGAAGAAAAGACGGCCATCACCGACCTCGTGAAAGAGGCGATGGGCTACAACAAGGATCGCGGCGACACGCTCAATGTCGTCAACAGCGCGTTTGCGCAGGCGACGCCGGCAGCGATCGAGGACGTGCCGATGTGGAAGCAGCCCGACAACATCGCGCTGGCCAAGGACGCGGGCCGCTACCTGTTGATGGCCGGCGTCATTGCATGGTTGTACTTCACGCAGCTCAAGCCGCTGCTGGCGCGGATGCGCGAACCGGCACGCGTGCAGGTCGCAGGCCACACCGAACCGATGCTGGGCGAGCCGCATGCACTTCCCTCTGCAGCACACACGGCTGGAAGTTCGCCACGAGTGAACGACCTCGACAACGCACGCCAGATTGCGCGCGACGATCCGCGCATGGTCGCCAATGTGGTCAAGAACTGGGTAGGGGCTGAATGATGATCGAGAGCGGCGTACAAAAAGCAGCCGTATTGATGCTGGCGCTGGGTGAAGACGAAGCGGCCGAGGTGATGAAGTTCCTGACCCCGCGCGAAGTGCAGCAACTGGGCGCGACCATGTCCGGCATGCGCGCGGTGCAGGCCGACGAATTGGGGTCGGTGCTATCGGAATTTCGCAAGCAGACCGAGCAGAACACGTCGCTGGGCGTCGATTCGGACGACTACATCCGCACCGTTTTGACCAAGGCACTGGGCGACGACAAGGCCAGCAGCCTGCTGAACCGCATCCTCGGTGCGCGCGAAGCGTCCGGCATCGAGAGCCTGAAATGGATGGACGGCCAGTCGGTGTCCGAGCTGATCCGCAACGAACACCCGCAGATCATCGCCACCATCCTCGTACACCTCGAGCGCTATCACGCGTGCGAAGTGCTCGGGTATTTCACCGAACGGCTGCGCAATGACGTGATGCTGCGCATCGCGACGCTTGACGGCGTGCAGCCGGCCGCGCTGCGCGAACTGAACGATGTGCTGACCAAGCTCCTGACCGGCAATGAAGTGCTGAAGAAAAAGCAGATGGGCGGCGTGCGTACCGCGGCCGAGATCATGAACTTCTTTGGCGGCGAGCATGAAGCGTCGGTGATGGATAACCTGAAGAACTTTGACGCCGACATGGCGCAAAAAATCATGGACGAAATGTTCGTCTTCGACAACATCATCGACATCGACGACCGCGGCATCCAGACCATCCTGCGCGAAGTGCCATCCGAGGCCTTGATCATCGCGCTCAAGGGCGCTGGCCAGGAGCTGCGCGAGAAAGTCTTCAAGAACATGTCCGAGCGCGCCGGCGCGATGCTGAAGGAAGACCTCGAAGCCAAGGGCCCGGTGCGCCTGTCCGAGGTCGAGGCGCAGCAGAAGGAAATCCTGTCCATCGTCCGCCGCCTGGCCGACGAGGGCGCGATCCAGCTGGGCGCAAAGGGCGAGGATCCTTATGTCTGAACAAGAGCTCACCGAACTGCTGGCACTGGCCGACAATTCCTTCGCCGTCGCTGCCAGGGCAAACCCGGCGGCGGCAGTGGCGGCAGCGGCCGCCGCTGCCGCCCTGAGCGTCGAGCCTGCTGCCGGCGGCGCCCTGCCCGACACCGACCGCATCACCGATCACCTGAGCACGCTGGTCGCCGATGCCGACATCCCACTGTCGCGACAGACTCCTTGGCAGCGCTACGAGATGGCGTCCTTCGGTGACAACCGCCCGACCGCTGTCGCCCGCGACGCCGCCGAGAAAGCGGCGCGCCTTGCCTTGCAAAAGCAGCTGTCCGAGCAGATCGCCACCAGCCGCGCACAGGCGCGCGACGAGGGCTGCGCCGAAGGCCATGCCGAAGGCTTCGCCGCCGGCCATGCCGAAGGTCTCACGCAGGGGCGCATCGATGCTGTGGGTGAACGCGAACAGCTGCAGGGTTTGCTGTCGGGGTTCACTCAGGAACTGGCGCATGCCAACGAGCTGGTCGCACAGGATGTGTTGCGACTGGCGCTCGACCTCGCCAAGGCCATGCTCAAGACTGCGCTGCCCGTGCGACCCGACCTGGTCCTGCCCGTGATCGAAGACGCCTTGCGCTACCTGCCGATCGCGCAAGCGCCGCTGCTGCTGCATCTGAACCCGGACGACGCGGCTTTGGTGCAGTCATCGATGGGCACGGGCCTGGCCGCCAATGGCTGGCGCGTCCACGCGGACGCCGCCATGCAGCGTGGCGGCTGTCGCGTCGAGACTGGCAGCAATACGATCGATGCCGAACTCGGCACCCGCTGGCAAAGGCTGGCCGCCGCGCTCGGTGAACCAAATGCCTGGCTCGACGAATGATCCCCTCGCCCGATGATCCCGCGATGAACGCGCCCATGCCCAACGCCCCGCGCTGGCAAGCCTACCTGCGCGACTGCAGCCGTCTGCTCGACATCGCCAATCCCATGCAAATCGCCGGCCGCGTCACACGCGTGTCTGGCCTCGTGATGGAAGCGGCCGGACTGAAGCTGGCGATCGGCAGTGCCTGCCGCGTAATGCTCGACAGCGGCGCCGAGGTCGAGGCCGAAGTCGTCGGCTTCAAGGACGAGCGCCTGTTCCTGATGCCGCAAGGCGAAACCGAAGGCGTGGTTCCCGGCGCGCGCGTGATGCCGCTCGAAGTCGCCGAACTGTTGCCGAAGGCCGGCAGCGTCACGCATCCGCGCCGCCGCAGCGCCGACCGCAGCCGCCACCTGCCGGTGGGAACGCAGCTGCTAGGGCGCGTGGTCGACGGCGCTGGCCGGCCGCTGGATGCGCTCGGCCCCTTGCGTGCAACCGCGTCGGCGTCGCTGAATGCGCGTGCGATCAACCCGCTGGCCCGCGCCCCAATCGACACTACGCTCGATGTCGGTGTACGTGCGATCAATGCCTTGCTGACGGTCGGCCGCGGGCAGCGCATGGGCCTGTTCGCCGGCTCCGGCGTTGGCAAGAGCGTCTTGCTCGGCATGATGGCGCGCTACACCAAAGCCGACGTGATCGTGGTCGGCCTGATCGGCGAGCGCGGTCGCGAAGTGAAGGAATTCATCGAACAGATCCTCGGCCCCGAAGGCCTGGCACGCTCGGCCGTGGTGGCCGCGCCAGCCGATGCGCCGCCGCTGCTGCGATTGCAGGGTGCCGCCTATGCGACGGCGATCGCAGAGCACTTCCGAGACCAGGGCAAGCATGTGCTGCTGATCATGGACTCGCTGACCCGCTACGCGATGGCGCAGCGCGAGATCGCACTGGCGATCGGCGAGCCGCCGGCCACCAAGGGCTATCCGCCTTCGGTGTTCGCCAAATTGCCGGCGCTGGTCGAGCGTGCCGGCAACGGCCGCGTCGGCAGCGGCTCGATCACCGCGTTCTACACGGTGCTGACCGAAGGCGACGACCAGCAAGACCCGATCGCCGACAGCGCGCGCGCGATCCTCGACGGCCACATCGTGCTCAACCGCGCGCTGGCCGAGACAGGTCACTACCCGGCGATCGACATCGAGCAATCGATCAGCCGCGTCATGCACGGCATCACCAGCGCGACCCAGCAGCAACTGGCGCGCCGGCTCAAGCAACTGCTGTCAGCCTGGCAGCGCAATCGCGACCTGGTGGCCGTCGGCGCGTACAAGCGTGGCAGCGATCCGGTGGTCGACGACGCCATCGCCCTCTACCCCGAGATTGCCGCTTTCCTTCAGCAAGACATTGGCGAACAAAGCGGCCAAGCCGAAAGCTTGGCCCGACTTGGCGCTCTGTTCGGGCAATCGGACGCGATGCCCGCTGGCTAAAGTGACATGAATGAAAAATCCCACCGCACTCGAGACCCTCGTGACGCTGACGGCGCAGGAAGCCGAAACCGCCGCCATCAGCCTGGGCAAGGCCATCGCCACCCGTGAGGACGCGCTGCAGCGGCTGAAGATGCTGCAACAGCTGCGCGCCGAATATGCGCAAAAGCTGCAAGGACACATGGAGGCCGGCGTGTCATTTGCCGCCTACCAGAACTTCCAGCGCTTCCTGCTGAAGATCGACGAGGCCATCGCCGGCCAGTCGGCGATCGAAGCCGCCGCCAGCGCGCAGGCCGACCTGTCGCGCCAATTCTGGCAAGCGAAGAAGCGCGAGGGCCAGACCTGGGAATTGCTGGTCGACCGCGCCGACCGCGAAACGCAGCGCAAAGCCGTGAAGCAGGAACGCAAGGCCAACGATGAATTCGCCGCGCGCGCCGCGCTCAAACGCGCTGACACCGAGACTCACTGAGGAATGCCTGCCATGCCGGTCCATCCCGCAAATTCGGCCAATGCCGCCAATGCACTCAATGCCGCCAGCCTGGCCCCGTCCGGCAAAGCCGACGGCGCCCGCGGCCTGCGCGGCGCAGGCCACGAACACGCCAGTGGCGACGATGCACCGCACGCCTTCGGCCACCAGCTGGACACGGCGATGCAGCGCAAGAATGACCACCTGCCGCCAGCCCCCGGCTGCAAGCCGCAGGCAAGCGAGCATCCCCATGCTGCGACCCCGGCCATGCCCGCGCACAAGGCCGACCAGCCTGAAGACGACGAAGCCGCGGCGACCACCGAAGCCGGCCAGCTGGAAGGCGGCTTGCAAGCCTTCGTGAACAGCTTGCCGACGCCCGCCACCGTGCCTGCCATCGCCGCAACGACAGGCACGGCCGCGCAGGGAGCGGCCGATGCCGCCATCGCCGTCGCAGCCACCGATGCCGATGCCGACGCCATCGCTGCACTGGCAGCAGGCGGCAACGATGCCCGTGCCGCCCGTGCGTCCGGACTCGATGACAAACAAACAGCGCGCGCGCGCGGCCATGCCGCTCCCGAGCTGGCCGCGGGTGACGGCGATGCCGGCATTGAAGCCGACGCCGAACACGGCGGCATGCCGAACGCGCACGCGTCATCGCGTTCGCAGGAGATCGCCGCCGCCAGGCTGGCACCGGCGCTTGGCGGATCCGCCCCCGAGGCACAGGCGGGACGCTCGCTCGCTCAGGATGGTTTGACGCTCGAAGCAAGCGCAGGCACCGGCAGCAATGGCGGCAACGGACTCCTGCAGGCAGCCGCAGCGACGGCAGGCATGCCCGGCGCGAATGCAGCGACTGCAGCAAGCAATGCCGCTGCCGCTCAGGCCGGGCATGTCGCTCCGTACATGGGCACGCCACACTGGCCCGACGCCCTCGGCCAGCAAGTGCTATGGATTGCGCAGAACGACCAGCAAGTCGCCAGCCTCACGATGAACCCACCCGACCTCGGCCCGGTGCGCGTGACCCTGACCGTCGCCGACGGCCAGGCCAGCGCCGCCTTCGTGAGCCTGCAACCCGAAGTCCGGCAGGCGATCCAGGATGCGGTGCCGCGCCTGAAAGAGATGTTCGCCGACGCTGGCCTGCAACTGCAGCAAGCAAGCGTCGACAGCGGCGACGCTGGCCGCCATTCCGCCGCGCGCACGCAGCACGGCCATGGCTTCGGTCGCGCCGGGCGCGACGGCGCGGCAGATGCCAGCGATGAATCAGGCAACCTGGTTGACGCCGCTACTGCGCGCACGGCACGCAGCATGGCGGCCTCCAGGCTGGTAGACCTGTTCGCCTGAGCGCGAACCTGACCCACGACACACGAGGAAACCATGGCCACAGCTGCAGCAACTGCTCCTGCTCCCGACAGCAATGTCACCGACATCAATGAAGCGAGGCCGAAATCGCGCAAGAAGCTGCTGATATTTGGCGTTGCTGGCGTGCTGCTGCTGGGCGGCGGCGGTGCCGCGGCCTGGCACTTCCTGAAGCCGGCCGCACCGACCGAGGCGCATGCGGCAGTCAAGCCGCCACCGCCGGCACCGGTCTTCGTCGAGCTCGAAGCCTTCACCGTCAACCTTGCCGGCGACCGCATCCTGCAGGCCGGCATCACGTTGCAAGTGAAAGATGCGAAAGACAGCGAGCAGATCAAGCTCTACATGCCGCAGGTGAAGAATCGCTTGCTGATGGTGCTGTCGGCCAAGGCCATCGACGAGCTGCAATCACCCAATGGCAAGCAGGCGCTGGCGAATGACCTCGCTGCCAGCCTGAAACAACCGTATGCGCCCGACCTGCCGCCGCCGGCCATCAGCGGTGTCTTCCTGACTTCGTTCGTCATCCAGTGAACAAGGTCGCCAGCATCATGCCGGCGCGTGATGCGTCAACCTTTCACAGGCACATTCAAAGACACAGGGTCCCGGTATGCACCGGAACGACGTAGCAAGGGCTATCAGCCCTGGCGGGTCATCCTGGCGCACGCCAGGATCCAGCGGCTTGCCTTCACTTGCCAGTCTTCCACGTCCTTCCCCACGTGAGCTTCTGACAACACCGCGCAGCACCGATTTGCAAGGCTTTCCAGCCTTTGCTCGGCGCTTGCCTCAGGGCTTCCCGCTTCTACACTAGTCTCGACTGTCGCGAACACCTGCCCCTGCTGGTGTCGCCGATGACACCGGAAGCCCGAACCGATGGCCGAGAATTTTTTATCCCAGGAAGAAGTCGATGTGCTGCTGCGCGGCGTGTCCGGCGACGCCGAAGACGCGCCGCAGGACTCGGACACGGCCGGCGTACGACCGTACAACCTCGCCACGCAGGAACGCATCGTGCGCGGCCGCATGCCGACGCTCGAAATCATCAACGAGCGCTTCGCGCGGCTGTTCCGCATCGGCCTGTTCAATTTCCTGCGCCGCACCGCCGAAGTGTCGATCGGCCCGGTGCGCGTGTCGAAGTACAGCGAGTTCATCCGCAACCTGGTGGTGCCGACCAACCTCAATCTCGTGCATTGCAAGCCCTTGCGCGGCACGGCGTTGATGGTGATCGACCCCAACCTCGTGTTCCTGATGATCGACAACCTGTTTGGTGGCGACGGACGCTTCCATACGCGGGTCGAAGGCCGCGACTTCACGCAGACCGAGCAGCGCATCATCCAGCGTGTGCTCGAGATCTGGTTCGACAGCTATCGCAAGTCGTGGGAGCCGGTGCACCCGCTGGAGTTCGAGTACATCCGCTCCGAGATGAACACACAGTTCGCCAACATCGCCACGCCAAATGAAGTGGTGGTGTCGACCACCTTCACCGTCGAGCTCGGCTCGCAATCGGGCGAGATGCATGTCTGCATGCCCTACTCGATGATTGAGCCGATCCGCGACCTTTTGACGTCCAGCCTGCAAGGCGAGACGCTGGAGATGGACCAGCGCTGGATCAAGTTGCTGAAGCAGCAGATCCAGACCGCCGAAGTCGAGCTGGTGGTCGACCTCGGCAACATCCGCATGACGCTGGCCGACGTGATGAAGATGCGCGCCGGCGACGTGATTGCGCTCGACATTCCCGACACGCTGGAAGCCAAGGTGGCCGGCGTGCCGGTCATGCATTGCACGCACGGCCAGCTCAATGGCCAGTACGCGGTCCGTGTGCAGGAATTGCTGCCGGCCGCCCATCAGGAAATCCTGCAAGGAGAAGACCATGACGACCACGCTTGACCCCGAAAACAGCGCCACCGTCGACGACTGGAGCGCGGCACTGGCCGAACAGGCCGCGGCCGAAGGCCCGACCGCGGCCGCCGTCGAGAAAGCGGCCTTCCGCGACTTCACCGCCAGCAGCGGCAGTGTGCAGAAGAACGACATCGATTTCATCCTCGACATCCCGGTGCAGCTGACCGTCGAGCTGGGCCGCACCAAGATCGCGATCAAGAACCTGCTGCAGCTGGCGCAAGGTTCGGTGGTGGAACTCGACGGCCTGGCCGGCGAGCCGATGGACGTGCTGGTCAATGGCTGCCTGATCGCGCAAGGCGAAGTGGTGGTCGTCAATGACAAGTTCGGCATCCGCCTGACGGACATCGTCACGCCGTCCGAGCGCATCCGCAAGCTGAACAAATAAATCTGTCACGCGGCCCGCATGCCAGCGGCGCCTACGCGATTCATAAACATCCGCAAACGAGTGTCCGAAAAAGCAAGGTGAAACAATGCTGCAAGTGACTTTCGGCCTGCTGCTGGTGCTGGGCATGATCGCCGGCCTGGCCTGGGCCATTGCCCGCCTCGGCCGCTTGCGGCCGGCATCGAATGCGACGGTTCGTGTGGTCGCTGCTGCGTCCGTTGGCCCGCGCGAACGCGTGGCCGTGGTCGAGGTCGGTGGCCAGTGGCTGGTGCTGGGCGTGGCGCCCGGCAGCGTGAACCTGCTCGACAAGACCACGCCGCAAGCCGCCGGCATGACAAACGTCACCGGCATGGCGGGCGATGCCGCCTCGGGTGCAGTTTCGGGCGCAGCACCGCTGCCGCCCCTGCCGCCCTTCGCCGCATGGCTGCAGCGCGCGCTGAATCGCAAGCAGGACTGACGATGCGCCACCTGATGCGTCCCGTACTGCGCGGCCTGCTCGCCGCTTCCATGCTGATGCCGCTGGCCGCGCTGGCCGAGCCGGGCATCACCGCCTTCAGCACCTCGCCGGCAGCCGGCGGCGGCACCAATTACACGCTGTCGCTGCAAACCCTGCTGTTCATGACGGCGCTCGGCTTCCTGCCTGCGGTGCTGTTGATGATGACCAGCTTCACCCGCATCGTCATCGTGCTGTCGCTGCTGCGGCAGGCGCTGGGCACGCAGCACGCGCCGCCCAACCAGGTGATCATCGGGCTGTCGCTGTTCCTGTCTTTCTTCGTGATGGGGCCGACGCTGGACAAGGTTTACACCGAAGCCTGGCAGCCGCTGCAGGAAAACAAGATCACGATGCAGGTCGCGCTCGACAAGGGTGCGGCGCCGCTGAAGGAATTCATGATGGCGCAGACGCGCGCGTCCGACCTCGCGCTCTATGTGCAACTGTCGGGCAGTCCGGCGCTCGAAGGCCCGGAGCAAGTGCCGCTGCGCCTGCTGGTGCCGGCGTTCATCACGTCGGAGCTGAAGACTGCGTTCCAGATCGGCTTTGCGATCTTCATCCCCTTCCTGATCATCGACATGGTGGTGGCCAGCGTGCTGATGGCGCTGGGCATGATGATGGTGTCGCCCGCCATCGTCGCGCTGCCGTTCAAGCTGATCCTGTTCGTGCTGGTCGACGGCTGGGCCTTGCTGGTCGGATCGCTCGCCCAAAGCTTCGTTACCTGAGGACAGACCATGACGCCCGAAACCGTAATGACCCAGGGCCGGCTGGCCATGGAAACGCTGCTGATGGTGGCTGGACCGCTGTTGCTGGTGGCGCTTGCCATCGGCCTCGTGGTCAGCATTTTCCAGGCCGCGACCCAGATCAACGAAGCGACGCTGTCCTTCATCCCCAAGCTGGTCGGCATCATGCTGGCCATCGTGGTCGGCGGTCCGTGGATGCTGACCGTGCTGCTGGATTTCATGCGGCGCACGCTGACCGGCATTCCGGCGTTGGTCGGCTGATGCGCAAGGCTTGCACCATGCCTGCACTATCCCTCGCACGCCGCAAGCGGACAGTCCTGTGCTGACACCCCACCCCTGATTTCACGCTTCTCGCCATGTTCACCGTCAGCAGCGCGCAGCTCAATGCATGGATGGTCATGCTGCTGTGGCCGGCCGCGCGCATCCTCGCGATGATTACAGTCGCGCCACTGTTCGGGCATACCAGCGTGCCCGTCACCGTCAAGCTCGGACTGGGCTTGCTGCTGGCGACGGCGATTGCGCCCGGCCTGCCGGCGATGCCCGAGGTCGCGCCCTTTTCCGGTGACGGCTTGCTGGTGCTGGTGCAGCAGATGCTGATCGGGCTGGCGATTGGCTTTGCGATGCGGCTGGTGTTTGCCGCCGTCGAGCTGGCCGGTGAGTTGGCAGCGCTCAGCATGGGCCTGTCCTTCTCCAGTTTCTTCGATCCACTGAGCCAGTCCACGTCGTCGTCGGTCAGCCAGTTCTTCGGCTGGCTGGCGCTGATGGTGTTCGTCGCTTCCAACCTGCACCTGGCGATGTTGGCCACGCTGGCCAAGAGTTTCATCGCACTGCCGGTGTCTGCCACGCCCATGGGCACCGGGCCGTTCCGCTTGCTGGCCTCGTATGGCTCGCAAGTGTTCGCCCTCGGCCTGCAGCTGGCGCTGCCCATCATTGCCGCGCTACTGGTGACCAACCTCGCGCTCGGCATCCTGAACAAGGCTGCGCCGCAGCTGAACCTGTTCGGCATCGGCTTTCCGGTGACGCTTGGCGCGGGTTTCCTGATGATTACGGTTGTGCTGCCCTACCTGTCAGCGCCGCTGCTGGGCGCGATGGAACGCGTGCTCAGCCAGATGTCCGGCGTGCTGGCGAGCGTTCCCATCCATTAGCGCCTCGTCACAGGATCGCTGGGCGGCACCATCACTGACTCGGTACCGTATCTGTACTGTATCGGCGCTGCATCATGCGCAGGCCTCGCTGGCCAGTGCTGACACCTAGCTTCATCGTCCGGGAATCCGTTCCGGGCAGGAGGCTGCCCCATGTCCATCCCCCGTATCACCGCCCGCGCCGGCAAGCCGGCGCCCCCGATCGAACCTGCTGTCGACAAGGCGGCTGCCGACGCCCGCCGCAAAGCCAAGGCCGGCGCCGACGAAACCCTGCATGTGGTCTATGTCAGCGGCGGGGTCGACCTCGAATACACGATCGCCCACGTGCAGCACGCACTCGACAAACAAGGCCTGCGGCACGCGTCGGTGATTGCCGATGCATCATCGGGCAGCACCTCGGAAGCCCGCAAGCAAGCTTTGCTGGATCGTTTGCGCGCACTGTTCGAGCGCGGCCTGATAGGCCCTGACACCTGCGTCGTCGTGCAATTGCATGGCGGCGCCGAAGCGGATGGTTTCAGGATGGAAGCCACCGGCGTGATCGACAACCTGCCGTGGGAAGAATTGCGCGCCACGCTGCGCCACCCGACCGGCGACAGGGCGTGGCATGGCGACGTCATCCTCGGTTGCTGCGAGGCCGCCCGGCTGGAAAACGCGCTGCCCACAAATGAAGGGACTTACGTCCTATTGGCCGGCAAAAAATCGCTCGCTTCGGGCGCATTGCGCGAACAGCTGACGTCGCTTTTCGACTTCGTCGGCTCGCACATCCGAAAAAGGCACCGGATGCCGGGCAGCGAAAAGACATGGCAATTCCTGACCCAGATCAGCGGCGAAAACATCCGTCGCGTCGATGCACAGGGGATCACACGCACCAAAGCAGGCGAAGTCTATGTGCGCAAGCCGCGCGCGGGCGAAACGGGCAAGCGCGCGATGGCTGAAGCGCACGCGCGCCAGCCTTCGCAGATGCTGATGTCCAAGCTGGTCCACGGCAAGGTTGCCAGCGTGGCCAGGGTCTTGCGCGAACATGGCAAGCAGGCGCTGAAGGACGTGCTGCTGGATGAAATTCCACCGCTGGCATGGCTGGCGCTGTCCGAGCGAGACACGATGGAAAAGGTGGCGCTGCTGTTTGCGGCCGGGCAGACCGACATCAGCTTCGGCGATGGCACGCTGTTGCATGTGGCCTGCCTGCGCGGCGATCCGGTGCTGCTACAGGCCTTGCTGGCACAGGACGTGAATATCGACCAGCGCGACAGCCAGCAGCGCACCGCATTGCACATCGCCGCAGCCAGCGGCCAGACCGCACTGGCGAGCCTCTTGCTGGAGCATGGTGCGCGCGCCAGACTGATCGATGCCGAGGGCAAGACGCCGCTGGATCATGCGCGTGAAGGCGGGCATGCGGCGCTGGTTGATCTGCTGCTCAAGCAGCGCCGTGGCGCGAAATGACCCGGCGAAACCTGATGCCGGAGCGATGAACGCCGGTCGACCGAGATGGCTCGGGCTGGCGTACCGTTCAGATCATCGAGAACAGCGACAGCTGCGATACCGACTTGAACGATTTCATCGCCGCTTCCAGCGTGGTCTGCTGCTGGCTGAACTGGCTGATGGCTTGCGTGTAATCGACATCCTGCAGCACGGACTTGGCTTGCGAGTACTCGATGTCGCGCGCGGAACCGGCGGTGTCGAGCGAATCGATTTCCTTTTGCTGGGCGCCGATGGTGGCGCGCGCCGACAGCACGCGATCAAGCAAGGTATCGAGCGAATTGCCGGCCGCCGATGTGGCATTGGCCAGCGCCGTTTGCCCGGCCGGTGTCGCAGTCGACGACTTCAGCGCATCGGACCAGCTGCGCAGCGTGGTAAAGATGTCCTGCACCGTGCCCGGCGCGGCGGCCGTGCCGGTATCGATGGCATCGAACAATTGCTCGCCGCTCACCGAGGTGGTGACGCGGCGGCTGACATCGACCTGCAGCATGCGCTGCCCGCTGTCACCCTGGAAGCTGGCGCCAGTGGCCGTCTTCAGGTAGGTCGCCGTGCCGGCCTGGAAACCGGAGAACAGGTAGTTGCCCATGCTGTCCTTGCTGTTGGCCAGCGACAGCAACTGGTCGAACTTGCTGTCAAGCTCGGTCGCCAGATAGCCGCGCTGCGTATCGTCCAGCGCGCCGTTGCCGGCTTGGACCATCAGCGTCTTCAGGTCTTGCGTCAGTTCGTCGATGCCTGACAATACGCCTTCCTGCTCGCGCAGTGCATTGCCGGCATTGATGCGATTGGTCGCGAACTGCTGGTTCATCGCCTGCCCCTGCTCGAGGTTCAGCACTTGCGATGCGCCGATGGGGTCGTCGGCCGGCGACAGGATGCGACGGCCGGTCGAGATCTGTTGCTGGGTCTTCACCAGCCCCGCTTGCAGCTCGGTGATGCGCGACTGCCCGGAGGCGTACAGGGTGTTGGTGCTGATTCTCATGGTCGGTCTCGCCCGTGGTGTCAATGTCCGAGCTGGAGCAGGATGTCGAACAGCTGCCCGGCCGCCTGCATCAGTTTTCCTGCAGCCTGGTAAGCCTGCTGGTAACGCATCATGTTGGCGGCCTCTTCATCGAGGTTGACGCCAGATTCGCCCTGCTGCGCAGCGACGGCTTGCGTGAAGAATGTGCCCGCGGCAGCACTGGTGACTTCCAGCTCGCGCGTCTTGTTGCCGACGTCGGCCACCAGCATCGCGTAAGCGCCCTGGAAGTGAGCGGTCTTGCCGCCGACCGTCATCGCCCCTTGCAAGTCGGCGATCAGGGCCATGTTGCGCGCATCGCCGACGCCGCCGGTGTTGGCGGCGATGCTGAACTGGTCGCCATTGGCCGGCGCGCCGGACATGATCACCTGCATGCCGTTGAAGCTGTAGCTGGCATCGGCAACGAAAGGAATGCTCGCGCCTGCCGCATAGGTGGTGGCAACGCCATTGACGGTGACCGTCACCGGCACGGCCGGGAAGCCGGTCAGCGTATTGCCGGCGCTCGCATACTGCAGCGTGACCGGCGTTGCGATATTCGCTGGAAGGAAAGTGGAATCAACTGTGCCAGCGCTGATGGAGCCGGTGCCGGCGTTGGTGGCCAGCGTTTGCGCGCGCACAGGCGCGGCCGCAGCCAGCGCCGAGACTTCCTTGATCATCACCTTCAGGCCGCTGGCTCCACCGGCCGTCGGGCGCACCATGAATTCGTCGCCGGTCGCCGGCGTTCCCGCCAGCGAAATGGTCAGGCCATCGACGTCCTGCGGCAGGCTCGCGTAGCTGAAGTCCGTACTGTCGGACAGGCGCGTCACATGGTAATTGGTGCCATCGAACTGGACGCGGTAATCGCTGGTCGTCAGTTGCGAGCTGTCGTTGATCACTGCGCTCACCTGGCCGGTGCCGGTGTTGTCGCGGCTGGCCGTCACCAGTGGCGTCGGCAACCGGAACAGATCGGTACCCAGGGTACCAGTCGCGGTCTGCCCGAGCCGATGCTGCGCATTGACGGTGTCGCCCAAGACGATGGCGATGCGGCCCAGCGCATTCTGCGTCGGATCCAGGGTCTGTGAACGAAAGTCGAACAGGCCACCGAGTCGACCGCCGGGCAAGGCACCCTCGGCGAGGATGGTGGTCTTGCCCTTGGCGACATAGGCAACCACGGTGCGGTTGCTGTCGGTCGGTGAGCTGGTCGCGGCCAGCGCATACGCCTTGTCGCTGACCACCAGCGGCTGGCCGTTGCCGATGAAGACGTTGCTGCTGTTCCCCTGTGGGACCACAGTCACGCGCACTTCCTTGCCCAGCTCGGCGATCAGCTGATCGCGCTGGTCCATCAAATCATTCGGCGGCCGGCCTTGCGCGGCGGTGGTCGCCTTCTCGATCGCATCGTTCAGGTTGCCGATCTGGCGCGCGAATGCATTGATCGACGCGACGCTCGATTCGATCTGGCCATTGACACCGGCCCGCATGTCGGCCAGCTGTGAATCAAGGCCGTTGAAGCGCGCGGCCAGCGATTCAGACGACGACAGCATGGCCTGCCGCGATGCGGCGTCGTTCGGTTGCGCGGCAAGGTTCTGCACGCTCTTGAAAAAGTCTTGCAGCGCCGGCGACACGCCGGCCGACGGATCGGCCAGCAGGTTGTCGATGCGCCGGATCTGCGAGTAATAGGTATCGAGGCTGCTCTTGTTGATCTGCGACGACAGCACCTGCCCGGTCAGGAATTCGCTGTACACGCGGCGCACGCCGGTGACTTCGGTGCCCTTGCCGACAAAGCCGTAGCCGCTGTTCTGGCCAGCGACGGCGCCCTGCTCGACGATCTGCCGCGTATAGCCCGGCGTGGCCGAGTTGGCAATATTGTGGCCGGTGATGGCAAGGCCTACCTGCGCGGCTGCCAGCGCGCTCTGGCCGATGGAAAGTATGCTGGTCGTCATGTTGTGGCCTGCGCTATCGTGTACTTTGCTTCCGTGGCGGTGTGACGCTGTTCTTTGATGCACTCACACCGGTTACGGCCGGCGACGGAAAATGTTTAAACCAGGGCGCGTTGGCGCCAGTCGTGGCCTCTGGATTGACTTCAGACGCGTGCGATCACGCGTGACAGTTTCTGCGCATAGCGCGGATCGGTCGCATAGCCGGCTTTTTGGAGGCCTTGGGCAAAACCGTTGGCGTCAGCGGCCGAGGCAACCACGTCGCGATAGCGCGGGCTGTGGGTCAGGGTCTTTGCATAATCGGCAAAGGCATCGGCATAGGAGTCGTAGGCGCGAAAGCGCTCGACGCGCTTCTGCGGCACGCCGTTCACGTATTCGGTGGTCGTCACGTCGGTGACCTTGCCCTTCCAGTGGGCGCCGGCCTTGATGCCGAAGACATTGTGCGAGTTGCTGCCGTCGGCATTGCGGATCTCGCGCCGGCCCCAGCCGCTTTCGAGCGCCGCGTGCGCGACCATGAAGCGCGACGGGATGCCGGTGGCGGCGCTGACGGTTTCGGCATGCGACATCAGCTTGTCGATGAAGCCGCGTTTTGCCGTGGGCTTGCCCGCTGTTTCGGTAGAGGACGGCAAGGTCCCATGAGCATCCAACGCAGCTGACGGTCCGGCCGGCGGTGTCGGCACTGCAGGCGCTGGCGCGCCGGGTGCCGGCATCGCTGCAGGGTCCGTGGCAGCCGCCGGCGCCACGCCCTTCGGCGACAGCTGCCGCACCAGCACATCGGCCAGGCCGATGCCACGGGTTGCCAATGCCTTTGCATACTGCTGGTCGAGCATGCCCTGCATCGTGCGGCCCTGCTCGCTGTCCATCAGGCCTTCGGCAGGGCTCGCGTCGCGCATGCTCTTCATCACCATGTCGAGGAACAGCGCCTCGAACTGGGTCGATGCCTTTTTCAGCGCCTCGGGAGAATTGTCATGCGCGGCCTCGCGCAGCCTTTGCAGGCCGGCCGCGTCGAACAAGCCGGCCCCGGCGTTGAGGCCGGAACCGGAGGTCGCATTCGGCAGCAGTCCGGGGGACAGGCTTGCGGCAGGATTCACGGCCATCGTCGCACCTCCGTCAAATGATCTCGAGCTCGGCGCGCAGGCTGCCGGCCGACTTCATCGCCTGCAGGATCACCAGCAGGTCTTGCGGCGTAACGCCGACCGCATTCAATGCCTTGACCACGTCGGCCAGCGAAACGCCGGCCTGCAGCAGCACCAGCTGGCCACCGTCTTTCTTGATCGCGATGTCGGCCTTCTCAGCGACCACGGTCTGGCCCTGGCCGAAGGGATTCGGCTGGCTGATGACCGGGGTCGACGAAATCACGACCGACAAGTTGCCGTGCGCGATCGCGCAAGGCTCCAGCGTGACGGATTGGTTCATCACGATCGAACCGGTGCGCGCATTCAGGATGACCTTAGCAGCAGCCTTCACAATGCCGACATCAAGCTCTTCGAGCGCCGCCAGGAAAGACACGCGCTGGCTGTCACCTTCCGGCGCACGCACGTTGATCACGCGGCCGTTGCGGGCGGTCGCCATGCCGTCGCCGAACGTGCGGTTGATTGCGGTGACGACGCGCGCCGAATTGGCGAAGTCCGTTGCTTTCAGCTCTAAAGTGATGGTGTCGCCGTTGCCGAGCATGGTCGGCACTTCGCGTTCGACGGTGGCGCCGCCACTGATGCGACCTGCCAGCAGGTGGTTGATCTGGGTCTTGCTGCCGCCGGCCGACGCACCTGCGCCGCCCACCAGGAGGTTGCCCTGGGCCATGGCGTAGATGCGGTTGTCGGCGCCCTTCAGCGGGGTCAGCAGCAGCGTGCCTCCGCGCAGGCTTTTCGCATTGCCGATCGACGATACGGTGACGTCGATCTCCTGCCCCGGCTGTGCAAACGGCGGCAGCACGGCCGTCACCATCACGGCGGCCACGTTCTTCAGCTGCAGCTGCTGGCCGGGCGGCAGGTTGACGCCCATCTGCGAGAGCATCGACGCGATGCTCTGCACGGTGAACGGGGTTTGCGTGGTCTGGTCGCCGGTGCCGTCGAGGCCGACCACAATGCCATAGCCGGACAGCTGGTTATTACGCACGCCCTGGATCGTGGCCAGGTCTTTCAGCCGCTCGGCTTGCGCATTCCATGACAGCAGTCCGCCAATCAACAGCACAAGGTAACGAATGGCAAAGGCGCGCCGGATGCCGTGGCCGACTGGCCGGCCGGTCACGCGGCCCACGCCGTGCGCCAGCGTGAAGCTGGCAAAGCGAAAGATTAAGCGCAGCATGGTCGGCACCCGGATCACAACGGCAGGATGGAAAGGAAGAAGCGTGCCAGTGCCGACTGCAGCGCTGCACGATCAAAGTTGGTGTTGGTACGATACTCGACGCGCATGTCGGCCACCGATGTCGACGACACCGTATTGGTGTTGCTGATCGTGGTCGGATTGACGATTCCGGAGAAGCGGATGAATTCGGTGCTGCGGTCGAACGCCACCTGCTTTTCGCCTCGCACCCGCAGGTTCCCGTTCGGCAGGACCTCGACCACCGTCGCGGTGACGGTGCCGGTGAAGTTGTTGGCGGCATTCGCTGCGGCCTTGTCCGAATTGCTGAGGTTGTTGTTCGACTCCAGGTCGAGCGCCACGAATGATGCGTTGTGCATCACGTCGGCCTTCGCTTCCTTGCTGGTCGAACTGGCGGTGTTCTTGCCGGCGCTGGTCTTCTCGGCGATGTTGATGATCAGCGTATCGCCGACCAGGCGAGCACGGCGGTCCTCGAACATGGGTCGGAAGTTGTCGGCGGCATATATGGCGCCATTCATCGCTGGCGCCATAGGCGCCTGCGTGTGTTTGGCCGGTGCCGGGTCGACAATGGAATCCGGGGTGACGCTGGCGCAGCCGGCCACCAGCGCAACGACCGTCGCCAGTGCGCAGCAGCCGAGCGCCGTCAGCAGCACGCGGCTGGCGATGGCTGCCAGCGTGCGGGCTTCCGGATGATGATGTGCGTGCAATTGCGGAGGAACTTGCGTCGCTTGCGCGGCGCCGGACGAAAGGCCTGCCATGCCAGCCTCCGCTTACAGCTGGCCCAGACGCTGCAGCATCTGGTCGGCGCTGTTGATCGCCTTGCTGTTGATCTCGTACGCGCGCTGGGTCTGGATCATGTTGACCAGTTCTTCGACCACGTTCACGTTCGAGGTCTCGACATAGCCCTGCATCAGCACGCCGCTGCCATTGGTGCCGGGCGTGACCGCATTCGGCGCGCCGGAGGCCGGTGTTTCCGCATACAGGTTTTCGCCCTTGCTCTCGAGGCCGGCCGGATTCGCGAACTGCACCAGCTGGAGATTGCCGGCCGTGGTGTGCTGTGAAGCGCCGGCGGCCTTGATCGAAATGGTGCCGTCGCTGCCGACCGTCATGTCGGTGGCATTGGCAGGCACGGTGACGGCCGGCTGGATCGGGTAGCCGCTGGATGTCACCAGCTGGCCTTCGGCATTCAGCTGCAGCGAGCCGTCACGCGTGTAGCCGGTGCTGCCGTCGGGCATCAGCACCTGGAAGAAGCCCTGGCCCTGGATCGCGACATCCTTCGGGTTGCTGGTCTGTTGCAGGTTACCTTGCGTGAAGAGGCGCTCAGTAGCGACCGGGCGTACGCCAGTGCCGACCTGCATGCCCGCGGCAACCTGGGTCTGCTGCGAAGATTGTGCGCCGGCGGAGCGCGTGGTCTGGTACATCAGGTCCTCGAACACGGCACGCGAGCGTTTGAAGCCGCTGGTGCCGACGTTGGCGAGGTTGTTCGAGATGACATCGAGCTGCGCCTGCTGCGCGCTCAATCCGGTCTTCGCAATCCACAGGGACTTCATCATGAGGGCTCTCCTTTACATGCTGCCTGTGGAAATTGTGCGACCGATGTCAGGGATTCATTGAGAGGATCTGACTGGCTTTTGCCTCGTTGCTCTCGGCGTTTTTCATCAGGCTCATTTGCAGGTCGAACGCGCGCGACAAGGCAATCAGGTTGACCATCGCGTCGACCGCATTGACGTTGCTTCCTTCGATGCTGCCGGGCGCCAGCCTGACCATCGCATCGGCGTCGGGCCTGTCGCCGGATTTCATGCGGAACAGGCCGTCGTCGTCGCGCTCGAGGTCGGTAACCGGGGGATTCACGAGACGGATGCGGCCCACCGCGTTCGACACGCCGCGCGCATCCAGCACGCTGATGGTGCCGTCGGGTGCGATCGACGGTTTGCCCTCGGCCGGCAAGGTGATCGGGCCGCCGTCACCGGCAATGGCCAGCCCGCCCTGCCCGACCAGGACGCCGCTGTCGTTCACGTTGAGGTTGCCGGCACGGCTGTAGACCTCGCTGCCGTCTTCAGCTTGCAATGCGATCCAGCCCATGCCCTTGATTGCCACATCGAGCGGGTTGCCGGTGGTCTGCACCACGCCCTGTGAATGGTCGCTGCCGGTGGTGGCGTCAAGCACAAAGGCACGCGTCGCCAGCCCCTGGCCCTCGACCGGCACCGAACGGAAGCTGTCGAGCTGCGCGCGAAAGCCGGTGGTGCCGAGGTTGGCCAGGTTGTGCGTGGTGTTGGTTTGCTGCTCCATCACCTGCTTGGCGCCGGTCATGGCGACATAGATCATGCGGTCCATCGCTACACTCCCGAAGTGGCGTCATTCATCAGCGCAGGTTGACCAGAGTCTGCATCACCTGGTCCTGGGTCTTGATGGTCTGCGCATTGGCCTGGTAGTTGCGCTGCGCGGTGATCATGTTGACCAGCTCGGCGGTCAGGTCGACGTTGGAGTCTTCGACCGCATTCGATTGCAGCGCGCCGAGGTTGCCCGATTCGGGCGCGCCCACCATCGGGCTACCGGACTCGGCGGTCTCGGTCCACAGGTTGCCGCCCATCGGCTTCAGGCCATTCGGGTTCGCGAACGCAGCCAGCACCACCTGCCCCAGCACGGCCGACTGGCCATTGGTGTAGCGACCAGTCACGGTGCCATCGGGGCCGACGCCGAAGCCGGACAGGCGGCCGGAGGTATAGCCATCCTGGTCGAGCTTGTTGACCGAGAACGTGGAGCCGAATTGCGTGGTGTTGGTGAAGTCGACGCCGACGGTGAGCACGGGCGTGGCGCCGGTGGTGACGGGGATCGCCGCATTGATCGGCAATGCGGCCTGGCTGGCGGGGGTCAGCGCGCCATCGGTGCCGAAAGCCAGGCTGCCGATGGCAGCGCCGCCATTGATCAGGCTCTGGTCGGCCGCGGCATACACGTCCCAGGCGCCGGCGGCGGTCTTCACGAAAAAGGTCTGCAGCACGTGCGCATTGCCGAGCGAGTCGTAGACCGACACCGAGGTCGCATTGTTGTAGGTGGTCGGGTCGTTGATGTCGAACGGCGTGGTGATGGGTACGCTCTGGCGCGAGTCGAGATTGAGCACGGCGTCGACGGTCGAGGTCAGCTGAGGCGGCAGGTCCGAGGTGCGGATGTTGATGTCGGCCGGCGCGCCGGTCGACAGGATGCCGCGGCTGTCAGCGACGTAGCCGGTCAGGTGCGAACCGGATGCGTTGACGATGTAGCCGGACTTATCGAGCTGGAACTGACCGTTGCGCGCATAGCTGATCGTGCCGTTGGTGCTCATGCGGAAGAAGCCGCCGCCATTGATCGCCATGTCGAGCGGGTTGTTGGACGCGGTCACATTCCCTTGCGTGAACTGCTGCACGACTTCCGACAGCTGGGTGCCGATGCCGATCTGCGAGGTGCCGCTGCCTGACAGCGACGCGGCGTACACGTCGGTGAAGATGGCTTGCGATTGCTTGAAGCCGACGGTGTTGGCGTTGGCGACGTTGTTGCCGATGGCCTCGAGGCTCTTCGACGAGGCCGACAGGCCGGAAAGTCCTTGTTGAAAGCTCATGGTGTGCTCCCTGAAAAATGGATCGCGTGGGTTGCGTGGGTTGCGTGAGTGATTCGGATTACGGGTCGGCCGGGTCCTCAGGCCCGGCAGGCAATCGAAGGCATGCTCAGAGGATCTGGCGCACGTCGCTCATGGAGACGGGGCCGGTGCTGCCGGACAGGTTCAGCTTGGCGCCACCGCTGCCGGTGGAGACGCTGATGACTTCGCCGAAGCCGAGCGCATTGGCGCCCACCTTCTGTCCGCCACGGGTAGCGGAGACCTGGACCTGGTAGCTGCCATCGGGCGCGGTCGTACCGGCAGCGGTCTTGCCGTCCCAAGTCAGCGCGATCGCGCCTTCGGCATGGGCGCCGAGGTCGAGTACGCGCACCGGATTGCCGGCGCCGTCGGCGATCGTCACCTGCACCGAGTCGGCCGGTCCGGACAACTCGGCGCCGAATACGGCCTTGCCGCCGGACAGCGCGAGCGATGTGCCCGGCACCAGCACGCCGTGGCCGATCATGTTCGCGGCCTGCAGCGATTGCGCTGCCTGCGTCGAGGACATCATCGCCTGCATGGTGTTGTTGAGCTTGTCGATGCCAGTCACGGTCGACAGCTGGGCGAGCTGCGACGTGACTTGCGCATTGTCGAGCGGGTTCAGCGGGTCCTGGTTCTTCATCTGCGTGACCAGCAAGGTCATGAAACGGTCCTGCGCGGCATCGGTCTCGCTGGCCGAACTGGCCTTGGGATTCATTGCGGCGAGCAGTTCGTTCGATGCGACGTTCGGTACATTGGCGACGGTAGCCATGGTGACTCCTTATTTTTGCTGCGCGTTGGGCACGCGGTGGATGCGCAGCCGTGAGAGGTACGCTAAATTTTTCAAAGCGGATGCCGTTACTGACCTATCGTCAGCGTCTTCTGCAGCAGCGTCTTGGCTGCATTCAGCGTCTCGACGTTGTTCTGGTACGCGCGCGAGGCGGAGATCATGTTCACCATCTCCTCCACCGGATTCACATTGGGCATCGCGACATAGCCCTGTTCGTTGGCCAGCGGATGCTTGGGGTCATACATCATGCGTGGCGGATTCGGGTCATCGACCACATGCGTGACGGCGACGCCGGTGCTGCCCGAGTGGTCCACCGCCTGCGCGGCGAACACGACTTGCTTGGCGCGGTAGGCTTGCCCGTCAGGGCCGGTGGCGCTTTCGGCGTTGGCGATGTTGCTGGCGACGGTGTTCAGGCGCTGGCTCTGTGCAGCCATGCCGGAAGCGGCGACGTTAAAAATGGAAAAGAGCGACATGGTCATTGCCCCGTGATGGCCGCCAGCAGGCTCTTGAGTTTGCCGTTGACGGCGCTGATGCTGGCTTCGTAGCGCACGGCGTTGTCGGCGAATTGGGCGCGCTCGGCATCAAGCTCGACGGTGTTGCCGTCGATGCTGTCCTGACGTGGCGTGCGATACAGCAGTTCGGCGCCCGAGGCGGTGCTGCCTCCGGCGGCGAGCGAAGTGCTCAGATGCGCAGGGTGCGAAGCCGACAAGGCGGCAGCGAGCGCGCCCGAGGTCGACGTCACCTGCGGGGCGCCTGCGCTGGCCGGGGTGGTGCCGCCGCCCAGCGCGTTGGTCAGCGCCTGTTTGAAATCGATGTCGCGCGCCTTGAAATTGGGCGTGTCGGCATTCGCGATGTTGGAGGCCAGCAGCTGCTGGCGTTCCGCGCGCAGCGCCAGCGCGCTCTGGTGAAAGCGGAATTCGCTGTCTATCCTGTCGGTCATGGCACCTTCCTGTTCTATGGGTGCATGCGCACCGATGGAAAGGATGATAGGAAGGCATATCAGCGAAGCATCGGGCGATCAGGCCGGCGAATCCGCTTCTGCTTTGGCAATCGCGCGAGGCCGGATCGCTGCACTATCCTCATGCGCCGAAGTCCCGGCCGGAGCACGCCACGATGAACATCCCGCACCTCGCATCGACAACCACGGCACCCGTACAGCGGGTGCTTGCCATTTGCATCACGCTGGTGGTGGCGATCTGGACATCGCTGGGCGCTGTCCATGCGCAGAATGTCGCGCGGCAGGATGTGGCCGCGCTGAAGTCGCTGGCGGAATCCTTCCTGCTGGCGCAGGCCGCGAATTTTCCCGGCACCGCGAGCGTGAAACTGAAGGACCCGGACCCGCGGCTGAACCTCGCGGCGTGCGCTGCGCCCGAGGCATGGATGCCGCAGGGTTCGAAAGCACTGGGCAAGACCTCGGTCGGCATACGCTGCGCGCAGCCGGCATGGAGCGTGCTGCTGCCGGCGACGGTCAGCGTGATGACGAATTACGTCGCCAGCGCCACGCCGCTGGGACAAGGACAGAAACTGGGAACGAACGATCTGGTGCTGCGCCAGGGCGACCTCGGCACGCTGCCGGCCGGCGTGCTGACCGACCTCGCGCAGGCACAGGGTCGCACGCTGCAGATACCTCTGGCCGCCGGCATGCCGCTGTCGCGCTCGCAGCTGAAAAGCCAGCCGGTGGTGCAGCAAGGCCAGCCGGTGCGGCTGGTAGCCAGTGGCAATGGCTTCTCGGTATCCGGCGAAGGCCGGGCGCTGACCAATGGCGCTGAGGGCGACCTGGTACAGGCGCGCACCGCCAGCGGCCAGCTGGTGGCGGGCGTGGCGCAGGCCGACGGGGTATTGTCAGTCCGTTATTGATGATTCGCCATTAGCGACTTGCCATCGACGAACGGGATGCATGCCGCCAGAATGGCTAAACATTTGAAAAACCCTGCCGTTACCTGAATCAACCAGAGATCCCGATGAGGAAACCACGATGAAGATCGATGATTCAACCAATAAGCTGCCCCCGGTCACCGTCCCGGCCGGCAAGGCGGCCACGGCCGGGGAAGCGGCACCGGTCAGGCATGCGAAAGCCGACAAGGTCAGCCTGTCCGGCACCGCCAAGGCGGCGTCGGCCAAGGACGCGCCGATTGACGTGGCCAAGGTCGAACGGATACGCGACGAGATCGCACGCGGCGAATTCCAGATCGATCCCGACCGCATCGCCGGCGACATGATTGCCGGCGCTCGAGAACTGATGGCGCAGAAGCGCTGAATTGCATCCAGGAGCCTCCATGTCGCCAGCCTGCCAACTCGACGCCGAAACTTCGGCCCTGCGCTCGCTGCTGGCCGTGCTGCAGCAGGAGCAGACCCTGCTGACCGCCGGCGACGTGGATGCCCATGCCTGCCTGCTGGAAGACAAGGCGAACCATGTCGCAGAACTGTCGCGACTGGCGGACGACCGTCATCGCGCATTGTGCAAGCTGGGCTTTCCGGCCAGTGAAAAGGGCATGCAGCACTGGCTCGCGCTGTCGCCCGACTGCACGCGTGCCAAATGGGACTCGCTGATGTCGCTGGCGCGGGCCGCGCACGAGGCCAATCGCGTCAACGGCCTGCTGTTGGGCCAGCTGCAGACGCGCAACCGGCAGGCGCTGGCCGCGCTCGGACTGGGCGCACCCTCCGGCCTGTATGGCGCATCGGGCCAGGCGGATCTTGCGCTGCAAGGGACACGGCCTGCACGCGTGACGGGCTGAGCGCAGCTTCTTCCTTCATTGCCTGTTGCCCTGCATCGGCATCAGGAACTGACAGATAAACCACACTCCCGCGGCGTCTGGCCGCGATCGCCCCGGCTTGCCTGAACCGCAGGCCGGCTTTGCTGCGCGTGCCTGCATTTATTGTCATTGTCCCGACATGGCGCTGTCCTTCCCGCCCTTGAAAGCCGGCAGCGCGTGAAGGGAGCGGCGTGGCCGACAATTACGACAGTCCGTGGAAAGAAGCGATCAGCAGCTGCCTGCCGGAGTTCATCGCCTTCCATTTCCCCGACGTGCACGCGCAAATCGACTGGACACAGCCGGTCA
>JACCDT010204837.1_pt1 | contig 33175 bp, 61 predicted proteins | sample 7446291 | NCBI WGS metagenome assembly JACCDT01 (sample SAMN15323446, study PRJNA562643) | freshwater metagenome | isolation source: river surface water | place: USA:Blue River Watershed | collected 2017-08-17
CAGGCTCTGGTTCGGCAAGCGTCGTCGGCTCGAAGAACGCGGCCAGATCGGCCTCCTCCTCGAGGGTGAAAGGGACGTCGCGGGGCTTCGTACTCCTATTCTTGGCGTCATCTGCCTTATGCAGAACCCGCGCCTCGAGCTCGTTGCCCCACGGGGGCTCGCACCTGTGGTCGTAGTGCTCCACAATCAGCTCCAGAACGTCTTCCGTGGGCAGGGCCAGGTCGTAGGCCCCTCGCTGCACAACGCTGAACAGGACCTGGTCTCCGCCCATTCCTGAGCGGCACACGGGCGCCTCGCTGGCCAGCCAATTCCCATAGAGCTCACGCCTACGCTCGCGCTCCTCCCCCGTGACGTCTTCAGGGTGCGGCTGGGCCTCAGCCTGCGCAGGTTGTTTGCGCAGCCAATCAATGAGCCATTGAGGAGCCGGAGCGGGCGCGCAATCTCGCGCCACACTGTAGACAGCTCCGCTCTTGTGGGGCGAACCCGGGCCGGTGACGAAACCCCCGTCGCCCCGGACATCGACGCCTTTGCACAACGCACTGACGCTATTGCGCACGAAGAAGCCCGGGTGCTCGTAATAGAGGTGAAGGCCGCGTGCTGAGCGCACAGTGTAGGTATCAGGAAGCGGGCCCATCATCACGAGGAGCTCGAGGCCTTCCGCCGAGTCGATGTCGATCACGATGACGCCCGAGCCTCGGGGCCACGCCCCCGTCTTTACGCCGTAGCCAGCACCTTCTGCCGGGGGCGGGACAGCGGAGCCGCTCTCTACTAGCCGCCAGAGGACGGCGGGGTGGTGCCCTGGACGTGAGCAGGCGGGCCCGAGGGAGCAGGTGCAGGCGCCTTCCTTGGTGAGAGGAAGAAGAGGGAACACGACGGGGCGATCTAAGGGCATCGCATCTTACGTCGCGCACACTTCCCGCTTTTACATCGGCCGAAATGTTTTTGTTAGCGATGTAAAACAATCAAAAGCTGCCCGAAGTATAGGGCATGACGACAAGGTTCGCGGTGATAGAGACAGTCATTGCGGCAGGCACTACTGTCCGACTGTCAAAAGAGGCAGCAGGGAATTCAGTCAAAGAGCGGATGGCTCGGTGGCTTGTTCTGAGTAAAGACCAACACGATGCGCGAGTTTCTGATGTAGAGGACCCCGAGGACTTTCGGACGTTCGCTCTCGAAGACCTCGAGATCGTCAAGGACGGCAAGCAGGAGATTGTCGGCTACGCAGAAGTGAGGTCGGCGGCTGTCAATGCGTACCCGAAGACGGGTGCGTATGAGATTCGGTCGGAGGCTGAATACCCGTCCCTCTTTGACGATCCTGAAGCAGAGGACGAAGACGACGAGGATTTCGAGTCGGATGACGAAGACCTTCTCGACGAAGAAGACGAGCTCGAGGACGAGTGATTCTCTTCTCGCCCAGCCAAATCAAAACCAAACGAGCATGCGTTAGAAAGTGGGCCCTCGAGAAGATTGCAGGTCTTCGAGGGCCAGAGACGGCAGCGCAGTCGCTTGGTAAAGAGGTCGACGACAACAACCTGCAGCCGTACCTCCGAGACGGCAAGCCCATTGATACCTCGACACTCGCGGGGCAGATCGCCGTCTCGGGCCTCAAGTGGCTCCCTCCACCAAAGTGGAGAGGACTCGAAGTCCAGAAGCACTTCGTGTTCCGAAGCCCGAGCGGGCTGGATTTTGGGTACCAGGGCTACAAGGACTTGTGGCTCCCGTACGGAGGGCAGCCAGGTTTCGATAACGAGATCCCTGTCGTCGCCGACTTCAAAACCACGAAGTCATTCAAGTACGCACTCAGTGAGAACAAGCTCCGGAAGGATGAGCAAGGCGTTATCTACGGAGTGAACGCGGTCCTCGAGACCAAGAGCCCCGTAATCAATCAATCGTGGCTCTACCTGCTCACGGCGCAGGACGAGCGCGACGCGAAGGTTACGCAGATCACTGTTACGACGAACGAGCTCGCAGAGGAGTTCAAAGAGATCGAGGCCGATGCCATCGAGCTCTTTCAGATTCGGCAGAAAGCGCCGACGAACGCGGCAGATGCATTGCAGTACGCACTGAGTCTGACGGGCAATGATGGTGTCGGCGGTCGACCCTTTAGTTGCAGAGACTACGGCGGGTGCCCTCACCAGCACCATTGTTTCAAACTCACAGATTTGTTTGACGAGCCCTCGATAGATCCAGGGCCAGAGGAGAAGAGAGAGATGGCTGAGCAGATCGATTTGTTTGCGAGTCTGGAGTCGAAGAAGACTGCAGCGGACGTCGCGGACGCAATCAACAAGGACCCCGTCATCCCGGCGACGGCCACCGTCGCACCCCCCCCGACCCAGGCTCAGATCGCAGCCGAGCCTGCACTCCCCCTCAATCCGCCGATGGCTGAGGGTACGCCCCTCGCACCGCCAGTCGGCTCGGCTGAAGCGAAGAAGCCGCGCGGACGTCCCGCAGGCGCGAAGAACAAGAAGGCAGAAGAGACGAAGCTGGAGGTCACGTTCACACCTGGCGACCTCACGCCTACGGGCACGTTCGTGATGCCGGAGGCTCAGGCTGCACCGGCCGGTGACTCATTCGACGCCGCGTGGGCGGACCTCGGAGGTTCGCTCAAGAGCCTGCTCAAGGTCCTGGGGGTGTTGGCGTGAACTACGAAGAGCGGAAGGCAGCAACGATCAAGGCGTTCGAGGAGCACGAGGAGATGATGCAGCTCCTCAACTGCCTCTCACGTTCGCCCGCAGTCTTCGACGAAGGTGAGAAGCCCGACAACGAAGACGGTTCGGTTATCGACGGTCTCATTGACCGCGGGCATCTGAGGGTCGTAGCCGGGTTTCTCGAGACGACCAAAGCAGGGCGCGAAGCCCTCATCAATTACATCAACGGACAGTAGAAGGAGCAAAGATCATGGCCAAGGTAACGCAGACGAACACCGCGATCACGTACACGCTCACGCTCGATGAGGACGAGGCCAATGCGCTCTACGAACTCCTCGTGATGGCGAATCACTACGAGGGTGAAGGCCCGTCGCTCGCGCGTGTCTTCAACGCACTCAACGACGCAGATGTCTACGCCGATGGGTACGACAGCACGATCCAAGACGGGCACGTGGTCGTCACCAAGGACGACGAATGAAAGTCTCCTCCACGCCCGTTACGACGCGCACGATCACGCTGGAGCTCGACGAGGTCGAGGCCACGTACCTGGTGGCCCTTCTAGGCGGGGTCAGCATGAACGTGGACACGGACCACGGCAAGTTCATCAACGACTTGTTCTGGGGGCTCGACAAACAGCTCCCAGAGCGCATCCAGTCATTCTTCGATTACTTCAGAGGAGCAATCGCGTGCAAGTAATAACCCCGCTTCAGAAACTCGCCGCCGCGCTCGGCGGCATCGCCCGCACGTGGCGGCGAATGGAGCAGCGAGGACTCTTCTCGCCGCACGTCACTTTCACCCCGAGCGTAGGACCCAACCGTCACGAGCGCCGCAAGTTCGGGGCAATCATGCGGAAGATGTCGAAGGCCGCGAAGCGTGAGCAGGAGGCGAAGACGCGATGGCTGGAGTCCCTCTACCCCCTGGCCGCTTCAGCCTAGGGCATCTCATCCCCGTAGGGACCACGATCCACATTGGAGGGGCTGTCGTGGCTTCGACAGCATACGGGGCCAGCACACCGGCCCAGGCCAAAGAGCAAGCCGACGACCGTGGACTCGAAATCCGCTATCCGAAGCCGAACGAGCTCTTCGTCGACATCGACAACGTTCGAGACTTCACCCGGTTCAAAGACCTTGTCGTGATGCTCGACAGGATGGACCGGGTGAAGGGGTGGCAGGACACGCCGTCAGCAAGTGGCGGGCAACACCGTCACGTAGTCGTGACGATGCAAAGGGACGTCACGGCGTTCGAGCGCATTGCCCTCCAGGCCATGCTCGGGTCGGACCTGAAGCGCGAGATGCTGAGTTACGAACGACTCGCGACAGGCTCGAACCCGCACCCAACCGTCTTCTTCGAGCCCAAAGCCGGCGTCACGCCGAAAGCAAAGAAGACGGGCTTTCATTGCACCGGGTGCAATCTCAAAAACGAATTCGCAGAGGCGAACCAGGATGATGGGACGTACCTCTGTTTCAACTGCAGGACAGAAGAATGAAAGTCACAGTCAAAGTTGAGCCCCCTCCGCCGCCAGCCGAGCACACGGTGACAATCACGATGTCGCTCAGCCAAGCCAAAATTATTCGCACAATTTTCAACAACACGAACGAGACGAGTCTGAAAGCGCTCGACCTCTACACCGTCTGGAAGACCCTTGCCGACGAGGGGGTCGATTTCGACTACTCGCTCGAAGGACACTGGGAACTCCGAAAGGGGTATCTGTAATGGCCAAAGCAGAATTCAAGACTCCGATTGTCGAGCGCGAGGTCGTGCTCACGATGACGGAGAGCCAGGCCCACAAGCTTCGGACGATTCTCGGGATGTCGAAAGTGTCGGCCACTCAAAGCCTGGGAGATCTTACTAGGGTGTTGCTTGACCCTGTTCCCAGAGCGGTTGCAACCGTACGCTCAAGAGGGTTGGCGGATTGTTCTACAGCCGGACGAATAATGGAAACCATCTATCAAGCACGATTGCGAAAGCTCGCTGATTTTCTCGACACCCTGCCGAAAGAAGCCTTCTACTTTGGGTCATGGGTTGAGAACTGGAGTGGTGGCAGCGCCATGAACGCGTCGTGCGGAACCACGGCCTGCGCGTTCGGATGGGCCACGGCAATCCCTGAGTTCCAAGTACTCGGCCTTCGACTCTGTGACAGCAAGTACGGCGGCGTGGGGCTGACGATGAAGCCTACTCCACCCCAGTACGGGTCGTGGGCTATGACCGTCGAAGCCGCCAAGGACGTTTTCGACCTCGATGAGAATGAGATGACTTGGCTGTTTACGCCGAGCGATTACAACCGAGACGAAGACGAAGGGTACGACAACTACGGTACGGAATTTGGTCGCGACGGCAAACCATACACGGATGTTGCGCCGTCCGTCGTCGCCGAGCACATTAGAAACTTTCTGAATGGGGTGAGTCAATGAACCGTCAAGAAGCATTCGACAAGGCGTACAAGGGCATCGTCGCGCAGGGGTGCATCTCGCTGCTAGACAACAGTTTCAACTGCGCATACCGGGGCGCGGACGGAGCCAAGTGCGCGGTCGGGCATCTCATCACCGACGAGCAAATCACCAAGTACGCGATTGGTAACACGGTGGCGGTCTACAGCTTCCCTGAAGAGCTCATCGCAGAGCTCCTGCCAGAAGATGACGACGCAATGCTCTTCTTCGAGGAACTTCAAGGCGTGCACGACGGCGCAGGCGGTGTGAGCGAATTCAAAACCCGCGCGGCGAAGTTTGCGAAGGAATACAAGCTCACGGTCCCCGAGTGAACGACCCCTTCTACAAGTACGAGCTGGTCTCGTTCTGGCTCGCTTTCTTCGCTGCGCTCGCACTTCTGTGTGGCAGCGACTGTCACTGACTCGCGCCGGCTGGGGCCGGCAATCAGGGTGATTGTCTGAGGTAGGCTCCCCGCCTTGGAAGCGGGTTCCAGCGGGTTCGACTCCCGCCACCCTGACTAGGAGACAGACTTCCAATGAATCTTTATTGCGTGTTTCAAGAAGGCGTCTACCGCCACGAGTGCGCGGGCGTGTTCGACTCGTGGGCTGAGGCCGTCAAAGCGGCCGATGCCATCGCTCTCGCAGACCACGACAGCTATCACAACTACGACGTCTTTCAGTTCACCCTGAACGAGCTCGGCGGAGAAGGCTCGGCGCTCTACAGCGTCAACAAGGACAAGGCCACTCAGAAGAGAGATGAGCGGTGATGTTCACCTATCCAATCCTCATGCGCATCGACTACGCAGACGGCAAAACGGAGGTACTTCAAACGCACACGGAAGGAGACATGATCGTCGCCAGCGCGCTCTTCGGCGGCGACATTCGCGGTGTGTGGCTCATTACAGGCGACGGCGAGCTTGTGAACGTTGAAACCGATGAGCACATCGTCGAACCTGGACGACGCTTTTGCATTGAGGTTGAGGAATAGACAATGGGATACCAAACAAGGTTCGAGCTCACGTGGACCCCGCAGCCTGAGTGCAAGCTCACGAAGCGCAAACTCGATTTGAAAGTCGGCGCATACATCGTTGATCACGAGACGATGCAGTACGCCATCGACGAGAACGGGGATTCGTACGACACGTGCAAGTGGTACGAGCACGAAGACGACATGCGGCAGATGTCGAAGGCGATCCCCGACGTGCTCTTTCACCTGAGCGGTGAAGGCGAAGAGTCCGGTGACATCTGGGACGCGTGGTTTCTGAACGGCAAGGGCCAGTCTCACGACGTGGAGCTTCGCCGCAAAGAGAAGCCGGATGAGGACGGTTGGACGTGAGCTGGCAGATCAAACACGTCGAGAACTCGTTCAAGACCATCGCATCCCTCGCGGACAAGGCCGTCGACGTCATCATCACAGACCCGCCGTACAGCGCCCACGTCCAGGGCAACATGTCGTCGGGCACTGCGATGAAACGCGCGGTCGAAGACCGCTCTAGCGGCGTGAAAGGCAAGGGCGGCGGCATCCCACGCATCGAGCTCCCGTTCGCGGCCCTCGACTCGTGTGACTTCGCGCAAGACCTCGTGCGTGTGGCGAAGCGCTGGGCGCTCTCCTTCTGCGCCGTCGAAGACTTCGGTGACTACCGAAAGTCTGTCACGCAGGACTGCTGGATTCGAGGAGGCATCTGGTACAAGCCCAACGCGATGGGGCAGTTGACGGGCGACCGTCCTGCAGCGGCCTACGAAGGCATCGCCATCATGCACCGCAAGGTGAAGAAGCAGTGGAACGGGCGGGGCTCGTTCGCTTACTGGTCTGCGGAGCTCGATGAAGAGCTCGCTCACTATCAGATGAACGGAACGCGCGGCGAGAAGGACAGACAGTATCTATCCAGTCTGAATCGCTGACGTGAGTACGCAGAAGGTCTGCTGACTCACAGCGCGTGTCGAGAAGTCAGCCGGCGCCAGGAGCCGTACGCGTACCTGGAACTTGGGTCGTTAGAACAGCGGTTTAGTTCGACGCACTGTGAATGCGTGCACGCCGGTTCGAGTCCGGCACGACCCACCGTTCCATTCAAACAAGCAAAGAGGACATATGACGGATATGAAGATTGTGACCATCGATGTCGATAGCGAACTCGGTCCCATTGACGTGCTGACTTTTGACGACACGTCGACCACAATCGAACAGAATTTCACTGCTGTGTCGGCTGGCAAAACACAAGGCCGACGAAAGCTCGCTCGCGCGCTCTCCCCCGTCTACGTCGTCAAAGCGCAAACCGGTAATTACGCAGGGTACAGCGCCAAGTACAACGACGAGACGGGCGAGGGTCGTGACTTCGACTGGACCAAGCAAACCAAGGCCGTTCGTTTCACGTCGAAGAAGGCTGCCAGTGTAGTTGCGAAGGCCTTCCCGCACGCGGGCGCTCGCGTCGTGAGGCTCAAGTAATGGATAGCTCACGTATGCTGCTACTTGCAGAAGCGGCAAGGGCCCGCGGCGATGAGGGTCGAGTCTTCGACTGGCACAAGGCAGCGCGACTCATCCGCGAGAAGAATGCAAAGACCGCAGGCGCGGGCTTGCAAGATGACTGGGAGTGGACTGGCGGCGAGATCCTCGCGGACGGCAAACCCATCCCCAAAGACGACACTTATACCTACTTGGCGTCCTGCTGGGCGATTCCTGAGCTCGAGATCGACGGCGAGCTGATCGATTGCTTTCTCCTGGACAGCGAGAACACATTCGGCTGGCACGAAAATACCTACTGGCCGGAAAGCGCGCTCGCGATTCTGAGGGGAGAGTCGCAATGACTGAGTTCCACGTCGAGGTCGTGCGCATCGGCAAAGTCGAGAAGCACCTGAACGCGGATTCGCTATCCATCACGCAGGTGCATGGTGGCTACCCTGTCATCTTCAAGACAGGTGACTACAAGACCGGTGATCTCGCCGTCTACGTACCTGTCGACAGCATCGTCCCCGATACGGAGCAGTGGAAGTGGCTCGCGCCGGCAGGCGCTTCGCTTCGAGATAAGGATCGTCGCATCAAAGCCAAGCGCCTGCGCGGTGTCTTCTCGATGGGGCTCATCACCGAGGCCTTCCCCGGCATGAGGGAAGGTGAAGACGTCTCGAAGTTGCTCGGCATCACGAAGTACGACCCCGACGTCGAGGTCGAAATTACCCCCGCGCAACGACAGGCCCGCAAGCCGCAACCTTGGTGGAAGGTCGCGTTCTGGAACATTGTTCTCTATCTCGGGCTCGCAAAGTATTTCGGTCGAAAGGACTGGACGAGCACTGGCGCCAACCCGCCGCGACTGAAGTACCTGCCGGGCGTTTACGACATCGAGCCGTTCCGCAAGTACGGCCGAGCGTGGTTCGAGCCCGGCGAGATCGTCGTCGTCACGGAGAAGATTCACGGCCAGAACGCGAGCTTCGTTCACGACGGCAAGAAGCTTCACATCAAGTCGCGCACGCGTTGGCGTCGCAACGACCCTACCGAGAAGCAGAACACGTGGGCGGCAGTCGCTGAGAAGTACGACCTCGAGCGGAAGTTGAAGTCGAAGCCTGGGATCGTCCTCTTCGGTGAGACGTACGGCAACAACGCAGACATGCCGTACGGGGTGAGCCGCGAGAAGACAGGCGACGAGTTCGTAGCTTTCGACGCGTGGGATTCCAACGAAGGACGATGGCTGGATTGGTACGAGTTCGCAGCCCTGTGCACCGAACTAGATGTACCTAAAGCGCCGGTGATTGGTCGCTTTGAATGGCAGGATGATCAGTACGAGGCGCTTCTTCCAGAGGCAGAGGGCAAGTCCATCCTGGCGGCGCTGAAGGGGGCCAATCACATCCGTGAGGGTTTCGTCATCAAGCCTGTGCGCGAGCGCAAGGTCAACGGAGGCCAGCGCGTCATCCTGAAGATGGCTGGAGAAAGTTACCTCACGCGCCGTGCCGCATGAAACCGCACCTCCACGCGAAGAACAGCGTGAAGAAGCACGGTGGTTGCATCGAGGACTACCAAGCCATTCACGACTTCATCGACTCAAGCAAGATTGCGGTCCCCGACATGCGCCACCGCTCGATGCTGCACTCCGCGTGGGGTGTCTACCTCGTCGAGCGCGTGTTCGGGATTCTGATTACGAACTCCGAAGGCAAGAAGGTCTCAACCCGAGACATTGCTGAAGAGCACGTGATCGACGACCTGGGATTCATACCGACAATGCAGGACTACCTGCAGCACATGACACTGGAGCCCTGGATGGGCGGGCAGCGTCGCAAACGAACAATCAAGATCATCGACTGAGGAGCAGACATGGGAACGACACTGGACAATCTCATCGCGAAGAAGAACGACATCATGGCTGAGATTCGCGCCAAGGGCGCCGAGGCTCTGAAGGAGACCTTCAAGGAGTTCTTCGACACCCACCCGGACTGCGCAGCGCTTCGTTGGTCACAGTACGCGCCCTACTTCAACGACGGCGAGCCGTGTCAGTTCAGCGTCAACGACTTTAGGGTGAAGATGACAGCCTCGCCTGAGGACGCAGGAGACGACGAAGACGGCTTCGAGGACACCTGGATTTGGGAAGGGCACTCACAGAAGGACAACGAGGCCTTCAAGACAGTCGCGCAGGCAGTGAAGTCGTTGCAGCGCATCGACGACGAGCTTTTTGAGCTCGCGTTCGGCGACCACTCTGAGGTGACCGCCACACGCGACGGTTTCGAGGTCGAAGAATACGAGCACGAATGACATCCGCGGAGTCGTGGACGCTCAAGAACCAGTGCACTGACCCGAACTGCCGACACGAGAAAGACAGCCACCACGAGGGCAAGCACAACTGCCTTGCCATCTTCTGTAGCTGTCTCTCGTTTCGGAAGAAGGGCGACGTCGAGGACAACGGACCTGACACGGCGCGCGTCCCGCTGACGAAGCCCCACGCAAGTACATCGTGTGACTGCGCGGCCTGCGAGACGTGGACGCGCCAAAAGATCAGACAGTTTCTTTGAGCCTCTTCACCAACCGCTCCGTCCGTCACACACCTGAAGTCGATCGAATCCTCAAACTCCCCCGTCGCCCTCAAAGCGCGGTGGAGTTCGGGGAGACGATTGCCGACAGACTGACGAACCTACTCAAAACGCCGAACGGGAAGCAGAAGCTCCGTCCGGTCCAGGCAGCGGCACTCTACGAGCTCGGCACGCACGGCGGGCTTTTCGGGCCCATCCCAGTCGGTCACGGCAAGACGCTTATCTCGCTCCTTGCTGCGTATGTACTCGGGGCAGAGCGCCCCCTTCTTGTTCTCCCTGCGGCTCTTATCAAGAGGACGAACAAGAAGGGCGGAGAGAAAGAGAGGTACGCGAAGCACTGGCGCATCCCGACCAACATTCAGTTCATCTCGTACGAGATGTTGGGCCGCGTTCAAGCGGCCACGTTCCTCGAAGAGCTGAATCCCGACTTCCTTATCTTCGATGAAGTCCATCGACTGAAGAACAAGCACGCGGCCGTTACCCGACGCCTTCTTCGTTTCATGAAGGCGCACCCGAACACGAAGGTGATGGCACTTTCAGGCACCGTGATGAAGAAGTCACTACTCGACTTCGGACACATCCTCAGGTGGTGCCTGAAACATAACGCACCTATCCCGACGACGGACACGGAGCTCGAGGACTGGGCGCAAGCCATCGACGAGAAGATCGAAGAGTACGAGCGCGCCGATCTCGGCGCCCTCAAGACGCTCTCAAACGGCGTTGACGATATTGATGCTGTACGGCGCGGGTTCCGAGACCGGCTCATCTCTACACCCGGTGTTGTCGCTGTCACGGGAGGCGAGGACGATCTCGTCTCGAGCTCACTTCGCATCACGGCGCTCAAGTACGACGTCGCGCCGATCACGGAACAGCACTTCGCAAAGCTGCGCGCTGACTGGCTCACGCCAGACGACTGGCAGCTCAAGATGGCCGTCGACGTTTGGCGGCATTCAAGGGAACTATCACTTGGCTTTCATTACTGTTGGACCGAACGAGAGATGTGGAGCAAATGGCTAGCTCCGATCCTGCAAAGCGCAAAGAACAAGCCAGATTATATCGTCGAAAGAATCTCGAACGTATTAGAGCCTATGATCGGGAACGGGGCAAACATAGATGCCCCGAACGAAAGAGAGACTACGTACTCAAAGCTCGCTACGGCCTTGAGTATGGCGAATACGACAGACTCCACAAGCGCCAAAAGGGGAAGTGCGCCATCTGCGGGAAAGCCCCAAAATGGAAGAGCAGACACAGAAGGCTCTGTGTCGATCACGATCACCGAACGGGGCAAGTCAGAGGACTCCTTTGCATCGCCTGCAATCGCGCCATCGGGGTCCTTGGAGACACTGTCAAAGGCGTTTCACAGGCTGTTGCATATCTGTCTAAAGCTAGCAAAGCCGCCAGACCCTTGGCGAAACGCAAGACGTGACTGGAGTGCGTTCGTGCGCGAGACCCTCTCGCGCTCCCGCACGCTGGATAGCGAACTGCAGGTGGTGCAGGCCTGCGACGCAGGGCGCTTGCCAAACGTGACGCTCGAAGCATGGCGAGCCATTCGTGACTCCTTCACGCCGAACGTTGTGGCCATGTGGCACGACGACTCAGCAATCAAGGTCTGCCTCGAATGGATGAAACAGCCGGGGATTGTGTGGACTGAACACGACCTGTTCGCGAGGCGCCTCGCTGAGGTGTCGGGCTGCAAGTATTTCGGTGCAAAGGGTCTGTCAGACGACGGCGAGGCTGTTGAGGACACGGACCACAGCAAAGCCATCATCCTTTCAATCGACGCAAACAAGGAAGGGAGAAACTTACAAGAGAAGTGGTCACGCAACTTGATTACGGCGCCCCCTGAAGGCGCGGATATCTGGCAGCAAATGCTCGGGCGGACACATCGCCCCGGGCAGTTGGCAGATGAAGTGGAAGTGGATGTTTTGCTCGGTTGCAAAGAGCACGCGAACGCCTGGCGTCGCGCGCTTGCAGCAGCCGAGTCGATTAGAGACACGACAGGGGCGGATTCAAAGCTTCTGTTCGCGGACGTTATCTGGCCTTCAGATGACGAAATTGCCGGCTATGCCGGTGCTAGATGGAGATGAGAACTGAATGAGCGGTATTGCGGAAATGTTCAAGGATATGGATACGGCTTCGGGCTCGAACAGCGGCGTGTTCTTCACGCAGGGTATCTTCGGAGTCCTGCTCGAGGAGGTGGAGTATCGGGCCAACGGGTACAAGGGCCGGAGCGTCATCTTCAAGTTCAAGGTGACGGATTCGCAGGACAGCGCGCACCCTGTGGGGGCGAGTCGAGTGTGGATTCTGAAGCCGTTTGACGGAACGCCGGACCAGAAAAAGCGAACGATGGCAGACATCAAGAAGCTGGTGTTTGCGCTCCTCGGGAAGACTGAGAAGGAGATCGGCACTCCGGAGCAGAGCCCGAAGGCGCACACGCAGGCTACGCAGCTCTTCTTGGCTGCGTGCGAAGAGGAGTACGCGACGAAGAACAACGTCGATCCGAAGTTCCTGCTCGGTCGCAAGTGCGCGCTCGAGGTTCAGGCGGTCCCCACGGGAGGCAAGGACGGCAAGGCTGCCGGGACCTTCAGCCGTCACGTCTGGGGTCCGGCAACGGCTGCTGTCGCCGCAGCCTAGTTAGCTCTTCCTTAGACTACTGGTTGTAACAGTTCGGCGGGGTCCACGTTCATCGCGAAGGCAACCTGAGCAATGGTTGCCAGCTTCGGGGGCGTGGATCCCTCCTCGAACCGTTGATAGGAGCGAAGCGACATGCGGGCGCGAGCAGCAACTTCTGCCTGACTGAATCCTTCGGCCTCTCTTAGGCGACGTGCATTGGATGAGAGACGGTCAAGAATGAGAACGTATACAGCGGTCCAGGTAGCCAATCACCCCCCACTGTATGCGATGTCGCACATGGAGTCTAAAGGATTTCCCTAGGGATCACGAACAGAAGACGACGTCGCGTGACGTATTTTCTCCACAGATACGGCCTTCGAGTTCCAGGTATTTTTCGGATTCGTCCGTTTTACATGGACACGACGAATTCGTTTTGGCAGAGTTACCCTGAGACACAATTCACCGCGAGACAAAAATGTCAGCGGTCGGATGTGTCGGAGGGGCGGAGATGTTGAGGCAGTAAGCGACGGCAAAGAAAAAAGGTCCGTGACGACGGCAATCGTCACGGACCCACCCCTGATTCACCCCAACTTCCTACGGTCGAGCTAACAGGATGACCCGCTATATAGTGGAAGCGCGTCACGCGCTACAATTTCGTGTTTTCCACGATTCCTTCAAGGGAATCCGGGGGTTCGCTCCCCCGAACAGCCAGCCGAGCCCCTCGTCGTGAGGGTGATCTCATGGGATACCGAGACAGCGCTCATTCGAGCAGCGCTACTGGCCCCGCCTTTCGTCTGTCTGACGTGGGCTGAGTCCGGGAAACCCGCGGAGATTGCGCATCAATCCACGGCAGAGGCCATCCTTCGAGGTTGGCTTCGTGACCCCGAGGTCCTCTTCGTCGGGCACAACGTCGCCTACGATTTTGCGGTTATCGCAGAGCGCTTTCCTCAGTTCCGCGAACTAATCTTCAAAGCGTATCGAGAAGACCGCGTCACCGACACAATGATTCGGCAGCAACTGCTGGACATTGCAGCGGGTGTCTATCGCGGGCGCGTAGACTTCAAAGGCAAGCGCGTCTCGTATCGATACGACCTCGAGTCACTCGCAAAGCGATGCGCCGGCATCACGCTTCAAAAGGACGCCTGGCGCACGAGTTATGAGTACTTCATTGATACGCCGCTTGAAGGGTGGCCGACGAAGGCGCTCGAGGTCCAAGCCCTCGCCAGGCGTCGTGTCGCTGAGATTGATGCCGAGCTCAAGACGCTGACGAAGAAGGACAAGGACCTCGCCAAAGACCTGAACAAGGTACGCGAGGACCTTGTCGCAATGATCAATAGCGATCCGTCGCGTTGCACTGAGTACCCGCTTGATGATGCGCGCGCGACGCTCGCCTGTTACGAGGCCCAAGAGGCGCACGCGAAGAAGTACCTGAAGGATCAGTTCCGTCAGGCTCGCGCGGCGTTCGGTCTCTACCTCTCGTCAACCTGGGGGATCTGCGTCGACAGCGAAGGCGCGAACATGCTTCGCAAGCGCATCGAGCTTGAGAAGACTGTGCTCGACGACGAGCTCCTTCTGGCAGGGCTGATTCGTGAGGACGGCGTGCAGGACATGAAGGCCTGCCGCGACCTCATGATCAAGGTGTGCAAAGAGGAGGGCATTCCCGTCGTTCGTACGGATGCTCACTTCGGCGCGAAGAACGAAAAGAAGATGACGTGGGCTGAGCGCCAGGAGAAGGGGCTCAAAGCACGCTGCAAGAAGTCGGACGGCACGCCGCTCGATGACGGCAGCGACGAGTGCGAGGAGCACGTCTGCCTCGACGGCGACGCGTGCGAGCGCACGCAACATCCGCTGGTCATGGCCATCGCGGAGTGGAAGACGGCGAAGAAGCAGCTCTCCAACGACATCCCCGCCCTCGAGCTCGGGCAGATCTACCCGCTGCATACGCGCTACGGCCTGGCTGCAACGGGGCGGTCGACGAGCTCGCGCCCGAACATTCAGAACCAATCCAACGCCGAGGGCTTTCGCGAGGCGTTCGTTGCGCGGCCTGGATACGTCTTCGTTCAGAACGACTACCCGACTCTCGAGCTCTACACGCTCGCGCAGTGCTGCATCACATGGTTCGGTTACTCGAAGCTCGCTGAAGCATTGCGGATGGGCGACCCACACCTCTGGGTCGCGAGCATCATCCTCAACAAGCCGCTCGATTGGTGCATTGCAAACAAGCACCTGCCCGAAGTCAAACAAGCGAGAAAGCTCGCAAAACCGGCCAATTTCGGACTGCCGGGCGGAATGGGCGACCCGAAGTTCGTTACCTCGACGCGCAAGGCTCTCATCAAGCAAGAGAACGGACGCGCGGAGTGGGAGTCCCTCGAGCTCGACAAGGGGCACTTCATCGACGAGCGAGGGAAGCATCGGTACCCGCGCGCTGCCGACCTTCGCGAGAAGTGGCAGACAGCCTTTCCCGAGACTGAGGATCACTTCAATCGCATTCGGCGTTTGACCGCGACGGATGACAAACTCGCGATGGTCGAGACGCTCTTCACCGGGCGTTGGCGCGGCAAGGCGACCTACTGCGCGACAGCTAACAACGGCTTCCAGGCGCTCGGATCGGACTGCGCGAAGAACGCGGTCTGGAGGGTTGCCGAGGCGCAGTACACGAACAGGCGGTCGCCGCTGTGGAACACGCGCACCGTGGCCTTCGTTCACGACGAGTTGATCGTCGAGTGCAAAGACGACGGGCGTGCCCACGACGTTGCGTTCGAGCTCGCCAGAGTGATGGCGGAAGCCGCGAACGAGTTTCTGCCCGACATTCCGATTCCGTTCTCGAAGATGGAGCCCACGGTCATGCGTCGTTGGTCGAAGAAGGCCAAGCAATGCTTTGACTCCTCCGGCCGACTCATTGAATGGGCGGCGTAATTTAGGCGATGTAAAACACAAACTCTCTGCCCGAAGTAGTAACTATGAACCCGATTGATTGGGTCGCCTGCGAGCGACTTGTCTCTAGCATTGCGTCTAAATTCGTCCGAGACGGTGTAGATCTCGAGGATTTGAAGCAGGAAGCGACGATTGCGGTGCTGGAGTCGCACGCGGATTACATTGCGGATATGGGCGTTTCTCTCAACACGTACCTGGGTCGTCGCATTCGCGATGCACTCCGCAGCTATCTATCTTTGAACCTCGACGCAGTAGAGATTGATCGCAAATGGGTCGCTGAGCCTATCGACGAGCATCCGCGTGAGAGCATCAAAGCGAACACGCGTGAAGAGTGCGAGGCCCTCCGTGAGTTTCACGGAGCGCATCGTTTCAAAGAGCCGAGGCGCGTTGTCGTGACAATCAAGGCCACGTCGTCTCTAGACGAGGGGTGGGAGACACCCCTAGAAGAAGACAACTCGTTTCACGAGACTCTAGGCGTGGGCCCGGGGCAAGAAGCGGTTCTGCAGGCAAAAGCAGAAGCTAGCGCCATGAAGAACGTCAGTGCTGCAGCAAGCGTAGCAGGACGCGGGGCGGTGAAATGGGAGGAGATGCTAGCTCTACGCGCCTCCGGATTGACACTCGCCCAGGTCGCCGAACGGACCGGGGCAAAAAGTGCCCAATCTGTTTTCAATTCTTTGGCTAAAGCAAAGAAACGCCTCGAGAAGAAGAACGGAGCTGCAGCTTGATGCTCAGTAGTTCGTTTCTAGCCCCCTACCGCGCAGCCCGGGACAACTTCCCGAACCTGCTCGCGCGGTCAACGTACCTGGGGAAGTACAAGCGCCCCGAAGACGCCTCGTATACGGACACCGTCGCGCGCGTCGTCCTCGGAAGCGTCGCTCTCGACCCGAACGTGACGGTCGACGAAGCGGAGGTCCTCTTCGACGCCTTCTGGCGTGGCATCGGCCAGCCCCCTGGCCGTGGGTGGTGGACGGGCGGCGTGCCCGGTATCCCCGTCGAGGCCCGCAACAACTGCTACTACACGACGCTTCGCAGCCCTGAAGACTGGTGCTGGACGGCCGACATGCTCATGTGCGGTGGCGGCGTTGGCGTCGGCCTGCACTCAATCGACGAGCTCCCCGTCGTGCAGCGGGGCTCTGCCCGCTTCCACATCCTCTGCTCGAAGTCACACCCGAATGTGAACGAGGTCCTCCCTGACCCGTTCGTCGCGAACCCCTACCTCAACAACCAAGCGAACTGCGACTGGGTTCTCGTCGAGGACTCGCGCCTCGGCTGGGTTGAAGCTCTCCGTGCGATGTTCACGGCAGCTTACGAGGGCCGAAGCATCGTCTTCAACCTCAGCTCCATTCGTCGTCGCGGTGCCATCATCAAGACGTTCGGTGGTGTGGCGTGCGGGCCGGCCCCGCTCGCGGCACTCCTTCGCCACATCTGGTCAATCGTTCGAGGCGCGCAAGGTCGGAGGCTCACGAGCGTCGAGTGCCTCGACATCACGAACCACATCGGCGTCTGCATCAAGAGCGGCAACGTCCGGCGCTCGGCGCTCATCGTTCTCGGCAACGCCACCGACCAAGCGTTCCGCGACGCGAAGAAGGACTGGCAGGCTGTCCAGGCGTTCCGGCACTCGTCCAACAACTCCATCTGTTTCGACGCTGAGGCTCAGCTTGATAGCTTTGACTGGGACGCCCTCGTCGAGGACAACTCCACCTACGGGGAGCCTGGCGGGTTGAACCGTTGGCTGATTCGTCAGACGGACCCCGGCGCGGAAGGCGTGAACCCGTGTGGTGAGCAGCCTCTTCACCACCGCGAGGCGTGCAACCTCTCTGAGATCTACCCTGCCCTCATCGGCACGAAAGACCTTCACAAGGTCCTGAAAGCCGTCACGCGCTACACGCTTCGTCAGCGCCTCGAGCCGATGCGCGACCAGCAAGCGGACGATGTTCGTCGCCGCAACATGCGCATCGGCATCGGCCTTGGAGGGGTCTGCGACTTCGAGTGGAGTCGCTCCGAGCTGAAGGGGATGTACAACGCCATTCGCATCGAAGCGAACCGGTACGCGGACGAACTCGGCGTGGCGCATCCAGTTGCCGTCACGACGGTCAAGCCCTCGGGCACGATCAGCCTCCTCAACGGTTCGAGCCCCGGCATCCACGCACCGTTCGCGCCGTACTACGTGAGGCGTACACGGATTGGACGTGACGAAGCGATGGCTCAAGCCCTCGTCGAGGCCGGCGTCCCGAACGAGCCCTGCGTCTATGACAGCACGGGCAACACGCTCGTCTTCTCCTTCCCGATGTCATCGAGCGCAGAGGTGACTGTTCAGAACCAGTCGGTGACGGACCAGGTCATGCGCCAGCTGTCGGTGCAGGAGGCGTGGGCGGACAACGCTGTCTCGTCGACCATCTCGTTCAACGAGAACGAGAAAGACGAGCTCGCAGCGTTGCTGGAGAAACATGCGAAGCGCCTCAAGTCCTTCTCCTGCCTGCCCAGGGCGCACGGATACAGCCAGCCTCCTTACGAGCAGATTGCTTACGGCAGCTACGCGGCGCTCATGGCTGGAATCAACGACAAGCACCCGCTGACTGAAGGCGGGGACCTCGACACTTTGGAGTGCGAAAACGGAGTTTGCCCAATCAAATGAAGTTCGTAGAAATGGCCGAAGAGATCGGGGCGCTCACGCAGGAGAAGAACGCCGCTTACGGAGACAGCTTCGAGAAGTCGGGCAAGATCCTCGAGCTCCTTTACCCGAACGGCATCCAGCCGTCGCAATACAAGGACGCTCTCGGGGTCGTGCGTGTCGTGGACAAGCTGTTTCGCATCGCGACACGCAAGGACGCTTTCGGCGAGAGCCCGTGGAAGGACATCTGTGGCTACGGCCTTCTCGGCGCGGTGGGTGATGAGCCGGAGAAACAACAGGCACCTGCGGAACCCTCGTGGCCGCCGAAGGTCGGGCAGACGGTCAAAATGACCTATAGCAACTACACCCCGGTGGTTGAAGCTATTGATGGGTTCTCTTACACGCTTCGTTTTAGTGACGGTTCGCTCGGAGTTCGCTTGCTGAGCTCTATTATGCCGGTGCCCCGGCCATGACCTGGACGACCCTGCTCATCGGGGGTCAGCGCTGGAGCGTGCGCGTGGTGTCTCGCAGACATCCGGCCCTGAACGAGAACGGTGAGAAGTACGACGGGCGGTGCCGCTTCGATACGTGCCGCATCTACATCAATCGAGACCTCTCCGAGGTCGAACGCGTCGAGGTGCTCGTTCACGAGATCGTTCACGCATGGGTCAGGAAGTCCGGCGCGTGGGAGATCCTCGTGGACGGGCTGGGTGAAGTGGAGGCCGGGCGTTACGACGAGATGTTGGTGTCTGCCGGCTCCCCCGTCCTCCTCGGTCTCCTATTGGATTTAGGTTTCAAGTTTCCAAGGGTGTGATGGGTAAACGAGTTGCGGATATGACGCCGGAGGAGGCAGATCGAGAACGGCGTCGTGATCGTGAACGGCGTCGCAAGGCGCGAGCGTCCAAAGACTCAAGCAATGCAGCCTACCGCAAACGTTGGGGTCTGGCGCAGCACGGCAAGCCTTGTAAGAAATGCGGACTTATAGAAAGGTGCCCCAACGGCAATTGCAGACCGTGCGGCGCTGAGGCCCAAAGAATCGCGCACAAGCGAAATCCTATTGCGAGCAAGAAGCGCCAGATCAAACGTCTCTACGGCATTGAAGGCGCCGAAAAAGAGCGCATGTACCGACAGCAAGGCGGCAATTGTGAGTTCTGCCGCAAACCTCTACCCCACGTATGGTCTCGTGGTTGCCACGTAGAGCACGATCATAAGACGGGACGTGTGCGAGGGCTGGTGCATCATCAGTGCAATGTCGCGATTGGAATTCTAGAGAACGAGGACTACGCGATGTTCGCTAAGGAATACTTCAAGTGGAGCAAGTGAAATGACCCCCGAACAAAGAGACCGTAAGCGCAGCGCGGACCGCAACCGCATGCGCGAGATGAAAGCGCGGGCACGAGGCGCTGCGCCGTCAGTGCCATCCGAACTCAAAGGTCGCATCCATCTAGTCATCGGTGACACGCAAACGAAAAGCGGAGTGCCTCTGGACCACATGGGCTGGATTGGTCGGTACATCGTAGACCAGTTCGCCGGTCAGGACCTTGCACTCGTAATGCTCGGCGACCATTGGGACATGCCATCCCTCTCTTCCTACGATAAGGGTAAGCGCTCGTTTGAGGGTCGCAGGGTCAAAGCGGACATCAAAGCCGGCAACGACGCCTTCAAGACGTTGAATGCCCCTTTGTTCCGCTACAACGCCAATTTGCCGGCAGCCGACCAGTGGTGGCCGGAGCGGCACTTTCTCTTCGGCAACCACGAAGCTCGTATCACTCGAGCTGCGAATGACGCCCCCGAGCTCGAGGGCCTGCTTACGCTCGACGACCTAGACACGCAGGGCTGGAACAGGCACGACTTCCTCAAACCACTGTGGCTAGATTCTATCGGCTACTGCCACTACTGGTACAATCCGAACACAGGCCGACCCTACAGCGGGGAGAACCTTTACGCGCGACTGAAGACCATCGGGCACTCGTTCACGATGGGGCACCAGCAAACATTCAGCTACGCGCACAGAGCTGTAGGAAGTGTTCGGCACCACGGTTTGGTGCTCGGCACGTCCTACCTTCATGATGAGAGTTATCTCGGGCCTCAAGGCAACAACTACTGGCGCGGGATAATCGTCAAGCACCAGGTTGAAAACGGCATGTACGACCCGATGTTCGTCAGCTTCGACTTTTTGTGTCGCAAGTACGAGCACATGCCTTTGAACGTGTTCATGCAGAGCAAGCAAAGGATTGCCGCGTGATTGAATCGTTCAACCCGTACATTGCAATCGAGTACCAATCTTTGCAATTGACCCTTGCGGAGGCTGCAATGTATGCTCATCTTGTCGCGGTGAACGAGGACGTGCCGGAAACGGTACGCACCCCTCGCGAAACGTTGCCGGAGCCGACCTCGCGCACCGTGCCTGCCAAGAGGCACGCGGCGTGAGGTATTCGTGGATGCGACCGTCCTACGAGCTCGTCTGGGATTTGCCGCCAGAGGAGCCCATCGAGGAGGAGCCGCCGACCACGCCCCGGCCCGAGCTTCAGTCTTGGCTGGCAGATGAGATGAACGAGATCACGGAGGTGAAGTGATGATCAAGCTGACGAAGGAAGAGTTCTTTGACGTCACGGAGACTGGGGCTGAGACCACCTGCGAGCCGTGGCGCTGGGGCACGACCCGCACGTACGTCTTCGAGCGCGACGGCAAGCACTTCGAGGTCACTGCGCAGTTCCATTCGCAAGACGGCCTGCAGGACGACACCTTCGACGCTTACGAGGTCCGCGCCGTCGAGAAGACGGTCACGACCTGGGAGCGTGTCTGATGGGCTGGGCGGGTGGGAGTGAACTGGCTGACGAGATCTGGGGCATGTTCCGAAAGCACGTGCCGGCGAACCAACGCAAGCGGCTCGCAAAGAAGCTCGTCGACATCTTCGAGGGCCAGGATTGCGACACAATGGACGAGTGCGAGCAGCTCATGAAAGACGCTGGGCTCGAGAACAGGTGGGCCGACGATGAGTGATGCAAGGCACGACAAGACCGAGGGTAAGGGCTGGACCATGTACCTAGGCGATTGCATGGACATCATGCCTATGCTCGGGACTTTTGACGCGGTCGTCACCGATCCGCCGTACGGCATCGGGGAGGCTCGCGGCAAAAATAAGTCGCGGGGCAAGCTCGCCACCGCAAAGGACTACGGCGTCTCGGACTGGGACGACGAGCCGGCGTCCTCGGAACAGATCGCGATGATTCGTTCCATCTCGCGGTGGCAGATCATTTTCGGCGGGAACTACTTTGAGCTTCCGCCGACGTCTTGCTGGCTGGTCTGGGACAAGCAGAACGGCGAGTCAGACTTCGCCGACTGCGAGCTTGCCTGGACGAACCTGAAGAAAGCCGTCCGGCGCATCGTTTGGCTGTGGGCCGGGATGCTCCGCAAGGGCAAGGAGGGCCGCGAGCACCCGACGCAGAAGCCGGTGGGTGTCATGCAGTGGTGCATCGTGCAGCTCCCCGACGACGCTCGGACGGTCCTGGATCCGTTCGCCGGGAGCGGGACGACAGGAGTGGCGTGCCTTCGTCAGGGGCGCACGTTCGTCGGTATCGAACGTGAACGAAAGTACTTCGACCTGGCGTGCGAACGACTCGCCGCCGAGGAAAACGGCTCGACGCTGGAGGCTCAGCGTGCCGGACAAGCAACCCTTTTCAAGGCTGGATGACCATGTCTACGCACGCTCTATCCGGTGACGACCTGCGATGGTGGGGTCAGAAGGACCGCCGCGTCGCGCATCACTTCGTCGACACGATGGCCGAGGAATCGGCGTGCCGTCGCAACTTCGCGTTGGATGGCAACTGGACGCGACTCGACATCGAGACCGGGAAGCCTTGGCCGCGTTGCAAAAACTGCGTTGCCTCGCTTCGTAAGGAGGCGGCCGATGGCTGACCTATCCACAGCCCGCAAGTGCGCGTGGTGTCACGGTGACCCGCTCATCCCCTGCGTGATCTGCCAGGCGAAGCCGTCCTCTCCCGAGACGTACGCCGACGAGGCAGTGCATCCAGTCCCGGCCGGCGAGTGCCGCTGCGAATGCCCGGCTTGCGAGTATCGCGGCGAGCATCACGCCGATGCCAACGGGGGCAACTGCCAGATAGACCCCACGGACATCGCAATCCGGACGCTGGAGTACGAGGCCGGCATTCGAGATCAGGAGCTAGCCGACCTTCGCCTTCGCGTCGTCCAGCTGGAGTCCGCCGCTGGGTTCGTCGTGCGTCGTGCGGAGCTGGCGACAAGCGCGTCTCTTCGCGAGCGCATCGAGGCCTTGCGCAAGGTGCTCGACTCCGAGGACGCCTCAACACTCTCAAGAAGCGACGGTTTCCGTCACTTTGCGAATGAGCTGATCGACGCCATCGCGACGCCGAAGGGGCGCGACTTCCGCCATGCGTGGGACGAGGCGTGCTTGTTCTTCGGCCGGTTCGGAGCGGAGCCCACTCTACTCGCGAAGCTTCTCGCCGTTGCCGAGGCCACGCGTCTGTACGTGGCTGACGACGACGAGGATCGCGTGCCGACCTGGGACGCCATGGTGGATGCGCTTGACGCAGCTCTTGACGCGCTACCCACATCGTCAATCCCCAGCGCACCGCTTCGGGTCGGCACAGACCGGGCGCCAGCGTTGAGCGTACCGACGGATTGCGAGCATCGAGTTATGGGCGGCGTTTGCGTCGACTGCGGAGAGAAATGAACACGGCACAAGCACTACCGGCCCCCGAGACAACGCTCATCTTTGGTGACTGTCTTGACGAGATCCCGAAGCTGCCTCGCGCGTCTGTCGACCTCGTGCTTTGCGATCTGCCTTTCGGCGTAACACAGGCTGAATGGGACCAGCCGATCAACCTCGGGGCCCTCTGGTGGGCCTACTCCAAGGTGCTCAAGACAACTGGCAACGTTGTCTTGTTCGGCGTGCAGCCGTTCTCGACGGACCTCGTTCGCAGCGCACCACACCTCTTTCGCTACTCGATGGTGTGGGAGAAGAACAAGCCTCGCGGGCACCTGAACGTCAAGAAGCGGCCGATGATGGCGCATGAAGACGTCCTGGTGTTCGGGCGTCCGGGCGCCTTCTACCACCCGGTGATGAGCCAGGGCCACACCCCGCAGAACGAGGCGACGAACGCAGGCTCAACGCTCTACGGAGCCGTAAAGCCGACTCGGAGCCGTTCGGGGGCGACGGATCGCTATCCGACCTCGATCCTCCGCTTCCCTGTGGTGAACAATGACGACCCCTCGCGCATTCACCCGACGCAGAAGCCGGTGCCGTTGCTAGAGCATCTCATCTCCCTCTTCTGTCCGCCTGGCGGGACCGTGCTCGATAACGCGATGGGGTCAGGTGCAACGATCGTGGCGGCAAACAACGTCGGTCGCGGTGCCATCGGTATCGAGAGCAACGCAGAATTCTTCGAGGCGGCGCGTGCGCGCATCGCACCCACGCCTCCGATCTGCGAACCCCAGGAGAAGTAGCAATGCCTCGCGGAATGACTCTCGAAGAGAAAATCGCCAAGCAAATCGACCGCTCACCGGAGCGCAACGGATGCCACCGGCGATGGCAACGGAGAATCGGCATGACCTCACTTGACGCTGGGCACCCAGCGCTTATAACTAGATTCATGGCGAATCGAAAGAAGACCTCTGGGTTCGTGACGGAAGAACAACGACACACGGAGCGTCTGGCACTGCGGGTAAAGCCAGGCACGACGACGAAGCTCGATGCCATTGCCTTTCGGCTGGGCGTCAACAGGTCCAAGGCCGTGACGATGATGATCGAGAAGGAGTACCAGCGATGATGGGGCGAGATACGGGCGCGTGGACGCGAGCAAGCATTCAGAGAGACCGAGCAAGACTCGAGCGACAGATGCGAGCTCGCGAGCGGGCTATCGCACCTGTTGAGGTCGAGAAGCTAACGACGTGCTCTTGCTGGAACTGCGGATACAGGCGACCGATCTCTGACGATCCGTGTGTGACATGCAAGGAACCATCAACGGAGAACCAATGAGCACGGTTCGATGCTGGGCCTGCAAGCACGATGTTCCGGATGAGACGACGGTAAGCAATGCCGGCGTCGGAACACAGTGCAAGGACTCCAAGGTATGCCGGAGTAGAGCGGGGACGACTGCGTGCGCGGCGGGGGACCTCAAGAGCATCGTCGCGTGGTTGAGGAACATCCCCGAAGACTGGATTCACGACTGGGGCCTGAATGCGACAGCGGAGATCGCGGACATGCTCGAAAGCGGCCGGTGGCGTGACGCAACGGAGCTGCCCTCCGAGGTACCGAAGCCATGACGTCGGTAGACCAATGTCCGTCGTGCAAGTCGTGCCTCACCGGCGAGCGCATTCCTCAGGAGTACATCGACGCAGGCTATTACGGCTCCTCGTCGACCCACTACTACCGCGGCATCGGCATCGTCGAGAACGACCACCACATCTGCTGGCAATGCCCCGACTGCGGCCACCAATGGGGGCGTCGTGGATAAGGCGTTCGTGGCGGAGCTGCATCGACGCAAGCGCGAGGGCCACACCTACGCGCCGCTCCGTGTGCAGCGAAAGACCAAGCCGAAGAATTGGGATCGCGTCCGGGTATTCCCCGGCGTCTACGGAAGGTGCATCGGAGAAATGGACGCAAAGCACTGGTACCTCATCGACGTCCCGCTCGATGCGTTGCTCGACTACGCGGGCTCGCTGCCATCATCCTCCGCCACGGAGACGAAATGACGCTCGACGAAATCATCGACAGCCTCCCGAAGGAGGAGTGGCACACGCTCATGATCCGCTACAACGGCGACGGTTCGACAGTCGTGTCCGTCAACGGAGGCGCGGCCTACACGACGACACGCTCGGATTCCGTGAGCGAGGAGCCGGACGACCAACTCGCGATGTTCGAGGCGACGCGTGCATCACGCGCACGGGCGAACGCTGCGGTGATGGGCGAGGCAATCCCTCTCATGAAGGTGATGCAGGTCAACGGAGAATTCGAGAACGGCCAGGGTCACCTCTGCTGGCAAGGTTCGCACGAGGAGCACGCTCAGCTCCGTACGCCATTCGAGTGCTACGAATGTGGGCTCGAAGCGGCAACGCGAGAGGACCTCGACGAGTGGTCCCAAGAATGGGAGATCCCCGTACCCGCAGACCAACGGACAAGCGATGCATCCCCTCCACCCTGGCCGAACGCGAAGTCGAACCCGCCCGCCTGGTTTGTGGAGTTGGTCAGCTCGGGCTTCGCTCTCCTGAATGTCGCCGAGAACGCGCCTGACGATCGTCAATTCCTCGCTCCATCTGCTCAGCGCCTAAACGAGGCTTTGGCGATGATCCCTCAGCCATGGTCTGACTGGGGGCACGCCCCGCCTACGGATACGTACGGGATGCCGTGCACCAAAGAGGCGGAGATGACCTACGGATGCGTTGCGTGCGCCGACCCGATCTCGACGTACGGGATGTGTGTTCGTTGCGACAACGCCTATGCAATGGGCAAAACTGCGGAGCGTAAGGAACGCATCCACGGCCCTCGCCCGAACGAGGCGAAGTCCGACGTGTGGACCGCTGAGGAGATCGCCAAGGTTCAGGCAGAGGGCGACAGGCTCTATCGGGAGTTCGCCGGCCCGTGCCCCGATTCACCGAAGGTGCCGAGCGACGGCTTCGATCCGGAGCATTGCCCGACCTGCAAGGAGTTCGCGGACCGCCAACGACCGCCGAGTCCGCCGGTCGAAGTGAAGAGCGAGCTTTGGGATTCGGCGCGGCTGAAGATGAGGCAGCTCGAAGGCGAGATCCAGCGGTGTTCGGCAACGCAGGGAGAGAAGTCGAACATGCTGCACTCGCATTCAAAGCTCTGCATGTTCGCTTCCGACGCTTGGGAGATGCACGTCATTCGGCCCGCGCAACGCCCGGAGCCGGCGAGGGCCGTGTCAGATGTGGACGACTGGACGATTGCGGCCATGTGGATCGATGACATGGGCGACAAGGGCATCATTGGTCACTATCGGGAGCCCGACGCCCGCTCGATCTGCGCCGGATGCGGGCGCGCGTTCGATCTAATGTGCAACTACTGCGACGAAGGGGTGCCGTGATGGTGTTTTGCGTGATGCTCGAAGGGTGCTTCTGGACCATCAACGAACTGAATCTGACGAACGAAACGCAGTGGACGCCGAGACGATACGAAGCGTTGCACTTCGGGTCGAAGCACCAGGCTCAGCAGGTTGCGCGTCGCATCGGCGGTAGTTCGCACGTCGTGCAATTTGGACCAACGGAGTCGAACGGCCTTGGTGAGGAGGGCAAATGAACGCTGTTTCATGGCCCTCGCTCGACAACCGGGTCTCAGCGATCTTCGTCGACCGGAAGGGCGTCTACCCCGAGTTGCTGACCGACTGCTGGGCGGAGGACGTCGACGCTCGGAACTACGACGGACCTAACCCCGTCGTCGCGCACCCGCCGTGTCAGCTCTGGGTGAACCTCGCGCACGTGAATTACAAGCGTTACGGCGGAGGTCACAACCGACCGGGCAATGACGGCGGGTGCTTCGCGTCGGCACTCCGCTCGGTCCGGAAGTGGGGCGGCGTGCTTGAGCACCCGGCCGGGTCGCACGCGTGGCCGGCACACGGACTCATCGCGCCCGAAAAGGGCGGCGGCTGGAAGCAGATCGCCCTCTGCGAGTGGGTCTGCACGGTCTGGCAGAGCGCCTACGGACACAAGGCACGTAAGCAAACGTGGCTCTTCTACTGCGGTCGAGTTCCGCCGCTCGAAGGTCGATGGGAGCAGAAGGCCGGCACGCACCAAGTCGGCTGGTTCGACCGAAAGAAACCGACGCTAGGCAAGAAGGCCGCGTCATCCACACCAACGGATTTCGCGCTCTGGCTCATCGAGCTTGCCGTGTCATCCACCGGAAAGAATGACTGATGATCATTGATAGCGAATACGACCACGAAGGAACGCCAGGACGCGCATGCCTCGACTGCAACAGCGCGTGGCCGACAACGGAGCCAGACGACGACCCGTGTCACCACGCAGACGATTGCAAGTGGGCTGTGCTGCCCCAGGGGGACAAGTGAAAGTTTGGGAAGAGACGTGGGAGGCCCAGCGCTACGTTATTGAGATGGCCGGCGACGCACGCCGACATCTCGGTCAATTCGTCGACGACGAGGACGACCCGAACGACCCTGCGTGCGATCGCAATCGCGCGACGCTCGCCGCGGCTGCACCTGAGATGGCTCGCCTGCTACTGGACATCGTCGGGCGATTCGAGCGCGGCGACTCCGCTGGCGAGATCGGTGACTGGCTCGCCGACAGCGACGAGATGGTGACCGCGCTTCGCAAAGCGGGCGTGCCGCTGCCCCGTCTTGCGCAGGAGGACAAATGAACTGGACCCCTATCACCGTCACGCGTCAGGCCGTCGTGCTCTACAGCCAGCTATACGAGCAGGCGATACAAGAGGACGACAAGCAGTCGCGTCAGTTCTGGCAAAGCCACCGTGACGTGGCCTTCATGGTCGTCCGCGGGACCGATGGTCCCGTGAGCGACGACGAGATCGATGTCTTTATCTCGGAGTGGAACCAGGGGCAGTGGGACGACCTACCCGAGCCCGAGGCATGCGGCTCCTCGGAGCAATCCGGCGAGGGTCAGTGATGGCAATCGACGCTGTAAAGGCCCTGGACTGCATTCTCGAAGCGCACCCAAACGCGACCATCGAGATCCGCCTCTCGTCGCCGGGCTCGGGGTGGTGCACGCATGTCGTGATGGTAAAAGATCCGTCCGGCAGCTTTCAGCGCGGTGAGACGAGCGGCGACCTTCGGCACACCATCGTCAAACTGCACGAGGCGATGGCCTCGGCGGCACGCAGCAAGCTTGAGGACGCCCACGAGTACGCTAGCAAGCTAGGAGCCTTGCCGTGAGCGGTCGCAAGTTGTTTCCAATCCGGGAGTGCAAGTCGTGCAAGGCGACGACGCGGAGCACTTCGACGATCGACCACTGCGTCCGATGCGGTGACAACGACGGTCTCCGTCCGCGGCACTTCTTGACGCGAGATAGAGACGGCTCCTCGGAGCCATCATCCACACCGCAGGAGCCCAAATGAGCACCCTAAGCTGCCCTGACTGCGTCGCGTTCGACGAGGATGTTGTCGCGATGAAGGCCCGCGTCGCGGAGCTGGAGGCGGCCGTAGCGGAGGCGCACCGTAACCTGCCAGCGAATCCGTATCACGCACGCAACGCGCTCGGGGCTGCGCTTGCCGGTACACCAACGGCTTCCGTGTCCGTTCTCGAGGTGCCCTATCGCCCGTGCACGATTCACGGCGGGTACGACCCGTCGTTGAAGCAATGCCCCGGGTGTCTGGACGCGAAGCTCGTGGATGCTCCTCGCCCAAGCGATGCGGAGTCGCTCTGCACGAACTGCGGCGAGACGGAAGCAGACGCCAGCAAGGGCTCGTGCCCTGGAGTCGGCCCGTACAACGGACACAACTTCGTTTCGTACCCGCGGACCAAAGAGGCGACGGTGGCGCAGGACTGGATTGATGACCCGAGCGGAATACCCGCTCCCATCGCCTGTCCGAGGGGGCCCTACGGTACGTGTGCGTGGGCTCGCCGTAGTGAGTGCGCGACGCACCGGACGAACGAAGCAACGAGCGGCCCTCGCGCATCGCGCGCAAAAGAGATCCGTGACATGGCCGCCTTTTTGGAGGGCGAGCCGCGCCCCAAAGACGAACCGGTGCGGCCGGACCAAACCAAGTACGTCATCACGTGCGACGACGAGCCACGCACCGATTCGGCGCTGACAGTTCTTGATCGGCTGCTCCAATGCTTCACCGAAGCCGACGACGGGTTGCAAACCGACAACCTCGAGAAGGTCGCCAGCGCCATCGTTTGGGGGCAAGAGATTGTCCGAAAGGCGCAACGCACGGAGCCTGCCTTGCCCGAGTCTGCGAAGATCGAGCGTTGGCGTCGTCTTCTTTTGGAAGCTTGGCAAGACGCCGATTGGCGCGACGTCGAGGACGTGCGCGAAGAGATGCTGGCGACTGCTCGGACAGAGACTCCGAACCGCTGCCGCGGATGCAAAGGAATCCTGACGCAGGCAACGCACTGCAACGATTGCGCACCGGTGACCGGGAGCAATGACACTGCAACGAAGGAGAACGACAATGGATGACATCACGAAGAGCTACGGACAGATCGGTTACGAGGCGTATGCCAAGAGCACGGGCGGCAAGACGTTCGACGGGCGAGATATGCCGACGTGGGCGCAGGTCAACGAGCGTTCGCCGCACGTCGCGAAGGCATGGGAGGACGCGACGATGGCCGTGCTCGAGTTCGCTTCCACGTGAGCGCACCGGTGAAGAGGGGCGGTGGTGCATGACGCGACCTTTGACGAACGGAGAAATCGAACGCATCGCTGAGCGGGTGTCGACATACCACGACGGTCACACGATGACGCACGAGGCGATAGGCCTCCTTGTCGAGCTCGCCCGCAGGGAGATTCAGCGACTCAACCCTGAGTCTGATCGCACGCCATGTCGGTTCGACATGTTCTCGTCCCGAGCATGTAAGTACGGATCCCGAGGGTGCGTCGAGGAGCATGAACGATGAGCTGGATCGACAACGAATGCGACGAGCACGGTGACACGTGACGTGCCTTCCAGAGATCTGGCACGTTCAGATCACGAAGAACGGAGATTGGTGCGGGTACTACCAGTTCTTTCACCCGAACGAAGCGGCAGCACAGGCCGAGGCCGAGAGGCTTCGTGCGGATCCGGAGTTGGCCTCAATCTTCGAGGTACACGTCGGTCGCTACGTGTTGGCACCGGAGAGTAAATCCAATGACTGATAGGAGGAGCCGCTGCTCTCACTCGATATGATTGTGGAAGTAACCCCTGAAGGCGTCAGCATCCTGGCACCCTGGCTCGACGAGCCCGTAACCGCCGCCACCTTCGAGGAGGCGTACGAGCTCGCCATCCGGGCACGCGTCACCTCGCGGCCTTCTTCTTCCCCTTGATGACTCTCCCCTCTGCCTGGGCCTTAGATGTCTGCCTGGGCAGATTGTAGACCGTAGCTCGGCGCTCTCCTGATTGGACGACTTGGTCAGATTCTTTGCCGACATTCATAGCCAATTGAAAAGCTTTCTTGTCGAGTTTCAATTCGCGTCGAATCTGCTCTGAGCGCAAGCCCTCAGGGTGCCGACCGAGCAACTCGATAATGATGGCGAGTACTTCTTCCTTGCTTTCTTGTGAGATCCTCGCGCGCCTGGGCGCTTCCTCTGCCGCTACTTGTTTCGGCACGGACCCGCCGAACATGCGCTCTGAGATTGTGCGCATGACAATGTCGTGAATGCTATCGGCGAACTTGATGAATTCCGACGACAAGCCCGCGCTCCAGAACATCCCCGTCAGGACCGAGCTCGGGCAGAAGGTGCACGAGGCGCTCACGTCGAAGGAGCCACTGGCAGATGTCGACTTCAGCGAGCTCGAACAACGGATGGCCACCGAGATAGCGAAGGCCGAAGAGATCGAAAACTTCGTTCGCAACGTAGGAAGGAAGAAGCGATGACCGACAAGCAAGTGTTCAACGAAGTGCAGGCTGCTCTCCTCAACAGCGAGTGCGCGCCGAAGCAGGCGCTCTACGAAGCGCTCCTGGCAGTCTTCCAGTTCGCGTTCACGGAGTGCGAGCTGCACATGCGCGACCTGCCCAAGTTCTTCAACAAGGCGGAGAAGGACGGCTCCGAGGGGAAGCTCTGGTGAACGCCACCGAGATCGCCAAGATGCGCGCAAGGCTTCTCGCCCGCATCAAGCTGCTGAAGACTGCGCTTCACGAAATCGTCGACGTGTCCGAACGCGACATGCACGAAGAGTACATGGTCAGCGAGATGGAGAAGATCGCTCGCGACGCACTCGGAAGGAGAAAGAAGAAATGAAAACCTATCTAGGCGACGGTTGTTACGCGGACTTCGACGGCTACCACGTCAAGCTCACGACCGAGAACGGCATCCGCACGACGAACGTGATCTTCCTCGACGTCGACACCTTGGACGCGTTCCTGACGTTCGTGCAGGAAGTGGCTGCGAAGCGGAAGGCGGGGTCGTGAGCGACATCGACGACCTGTATGACCTGGCCGTGACGTGTCGGGACCGCGGAACGGTGTTGCTTCAACCCGAACAGGCAGAGGCCATACTCAGGGTCCTTCTCATGCGTGCAGAGCTCTCCACTCGCGTTCAGGAGCTCTCGCCATTCTCCGGCAGGGTTGAGTACCCGTTAGCCCGCTTCGGGATCCCCGAGCACCGCCCGAACGAAGCGACCGTGAGCAACGAAGGCCGCCCTATCACCATGGCAGACCTGGAGAAAGCTACCGAGCTCGCTAAAGCGGCGCCCGTTCCGTTCTTTCGACAGGACCAGCACGAGTACGAGCGCAAGAGCCCGCGCTCGACCGTCAACGACCTGGCGGAGCAGTGGGTGAACGGCGAAGAGGAGGCGCGCTCGCGACTTCGGAACATGCTCGTGAGCAACGCACGCTTCGACGCAAGGGACCGGAGCGCGCTCGCGTACTTGCTCGTGAAGGAGAAGCTGTGAGCGACACAATTATCGACCGTGTATGTCAAGAGCGAGACGAAGCACACGCGCTCGTGCTCGCCCTGATGGCGATCCTCAAGAAGCTGGAGGAGGACGGGCTCATCACGCTCGACCCCGATCAGGCCGAGAAGTGTTGCGGCATCTTTCGCGACGAGAACGGACGCTGTTCCTACCGCCCAGGGCACCCGGTCTTCGTGAGGCTGCCTGAATGACCGACGACTACAAGCAAAGCGCCATCCGTCGTCGTGACGAGCGCCACACCAAGCTCGAAGAGACGACGCCAGGCCCGGCACGCCACAAGGACAAGAAGCGCTGGTGCAAGGGCAAGGTCGGTCGCGAGCACGTGGGCGTGTGCATGAAGTACGACGTCGTGAAGAAGGCGAGCAAGTACACCGCCAATTGGCGGGTGCTCGTCTGCACTGGCTGCGGGCGCGAGCTCGACATCTGGCTCGGCGGCAAGAAGAGTGAAAGACCGGAGTGGGTGAAGTGAACCACGCAGACATCCCATACAAGCGCGGGTACGAGCACTACTACCGCCAGATGACGAAGCGCTTCCCGGACGACCCCCACACGACGTGGGAGGAGTTGTCTGAGGACGAGCGCGCGTGCTGGCGCGCGGGCTTCGAGGAGTTCGCAGACCAAGTGCTGGAGCAAGGTCGCCGTGAAGGCGCCGCTATCGCGTTTGGCATCACGGCGATGGCAGAAGAGATTCGTCGAAGTGGTCCTCCGCTCGTGAAGCGCGACTACTGGACGACAGACGACGGCGAGTGCCTGTACACCTGCTTCTGCCCCGGCTGCGGCGCCTACATGAAACATTGTCACGCGGGCGTCGATGAAGGCACGGACAACGAATGGTGCGGCGCATGTCGCTACTGACCCCGTTCCGCGCCTCCCCCATCTACAAGACCTATCACGTGGGCGTGTTCGTCAAAGGCCCGCTGGGTCCTGCCTGGGTTGGCCGCCTCGTCGAAGCCATCCACGAGGAACACGCCGCAGACATCTTCCGAGAAGAGATCTCGGAGGATGGTTTCGAGCTACTCAGCGACCTGCAAATGTACCTCCACCCTTGACGCGAACACCTTACGGATGAACTCTATAACCATGAAAACGTCGGGGCTCCTCTTTCTTACACTCGTGAACCTCGCTGCGTGCGGGAGTGCAACAGAGCAGATCCCTGCGCCCGAGACCTCTACACAGGGTGACGCAAGCCCTACCGACGAACTGCCAGGGAGTAGTACGGGGTTGGGCTCCAAAGACAACGACGGTGACAGCGGCGACGATGACGACGATTCGCCGGCCGTGACACCTGATTCAGGTACGGGCAACCCACCGAAGGGCGCAATCAAGGGAACGAGCGCGGAGTGCTCGCTCGTGGACGA
>JACCDT011698124.1_pt1 | contig 33114 bp, 34 predicted proteins | sample 7446291 | NCBI WGS metagenome assembly JACCDT01 (sample SAMN15323446, study PRJNA562643) | freshwater metagenome | isolation source: river surface water | place: USA:Blue River Watershed | collected 2017-08-17
CGCTTTATTGCCCGTACTTGACGAGCGATTTGCTGATTATCTTCACCAGCTAGCGCATCAGCTTTTTTCTCATTTACAGCAGGGGCTACGGAGGCTTTAAATTGAGTTTTAAATGTTGTAATCGCCTCTTCCAAAGATTTAACTGTGTCATCAGTTAACTCTCTAGTTGAAGAAATTACATCAAAGATTTGCTTACGCTCACGAGCGATGAAATCTAAGAACTCTGCTTCAAATCGGCGAATATCTGCAACTGGAATTGAATCCATTTTGCCGGTAGTTCCTGCCCAAATTGATGCCGCTTGGCGCTCAACTGAGAATGGGGAGTACTGGCCTTGCTTTAATAGTTCAACCATTCGTGCACCGCGCTCTAATTGTGCTTTAGATGCAGCATCAAGATCTGAACCAAAAGCTGCGAAAGCTTCTAATTCACGGTACTGCGCAAGATCAAGACGAAGACGTCCGGCAATCTTTTTAATCGCCTTAGTTTGTGCTGATCCACCTACACGAGATACTGAAATACCAACGTTAATCGCAGGACGTACACCTGCGTTAAATAAATCAGTTTCTAGGAAGCACTGACCATCGGTAATCGAAATTACGTTAGTTGGAATAAACGCCGAAACGTCATTTCCTTTAGTTTCAATGATTGGCAATCCAGTCATAGAACCGCCACCTAATTCATCAGATAACTTTGCACATCGCTCTAGTAAACGAGAGTGTAAATAGAAAACATCGCCAGGGTATGCCTCGCGACCCGGTGGGCGCCTTAGCAAAAGCGATACAGAACGATAAGCCTCTGCTTGTTTAGAAAGATCATCAAAAATAATTAATACATGTTGACCTTTATACATCCAGTGCTGACCAATTGATGAGCCGGTGTATGGCGCTAGGTATTTAAATCCAGCTGGATCAGATGCAGGAGCAGCCACAATTGTTGTGTACTCCATCGCACCTGCTGCTTCTAATGCACCCTTAACAGATGCAATAGTTGAACCCTTTTGTCCGATCGCAACGTAAATACATTTAACCTGCTTTTTTGGATCCCCGCTCTTCCAGTTCTCCAATTGGTTAATAATTGTGTCAACTGCAATTGCAGTCTTACCAGTCTGGCGATCACCAATAATCAACTGACGTTGACCGCGGCCGATTGCAGTCATTGAGTCAATTGCTTTAATACCAGTTTGCATTGGTTCTTTAACTGGTTGGCGTTGCACAACAGATGGTGCTTGAATTTCAAGAGCGCGAGTAGTTTCAGCTTTAATCTCACCCTTGCCATCAATTGGCCGGCCAAGTGCGTCAACTACACGTCCTAGGAAACCATCGCCAACTGGAACAGAGAGAATTTCTCCAGTACGACGAACAGTTGTTCCTTCTTCAATTCCGGTGAATTCACCCAAAATAACCACACCGATTTCGCGAACATCTAAGTTCAGCGCAAGACCTAATGTGCCATTTTCAAACTTTAATAGCTCATTGGTCATAGTTGATGGCAGACCTTCAACACGTGCGATGCCATCTCCTGCTTCGGTGACGCTACCGATTTCATCCTTTACGGCAGCTCCTGGTTTGTATGCAGCGACATGTTTTGCCAGTGCATCCCGAATCTCTTCGGGGCGGATACTTACTTCGGCCATCTTTTTCTCTCTTCTCTCTTTAAATAACAGATGCTGTTGGCATCTGTTAAAGCTAACTTACGAGCGCTCTGCCCGCTTCTGCTAAACGATTAACAATGGTGCCATCAATAACATCATCGGCATATCTGATAGATATGCCACCTAAAACCTTTGGATCAATCTCAAGATTGATATGAACATCTCTACCCATTTGCTTAGAAAGGGCGGCATTTAACTTATTTAACTGGGCATCACTTAACTCAACAGCGCTTTTAACATGAGCAACTAATCGATCTTTGCGGGTTGAAACATAATGTGAGTAGGCAGCTAATGTGGCATCGATACTGCGTCCCCGGCGAAGTGAAACTACTTTACGAAGTAGGTTAAGAGTTGAGTTTGCATACTTACCCTTAATTAAGCTCTCAAGCAGTGTTACTTTGCCTAAATCGGTATCAGCCGATGTATTTAATGCTTGGCGAAGCTCAGGATTTGCGCGAAGTACTCTGGCAAAATCAAATAGTTGGTTTTCAACTTTTTCTAACTCACCATTTTTATCTGCCGCAGCAGCCTCTGCCTCAACAGCTAGATTTTCAATTGCATCGGCAATCTCACCTGGGCTAGACCATCTAAGGGAGGCAGCGCTAGCAAGAAGAGATTGTGCTGGGGTGCTAATATTTTTTCCAAACAAGTTAGAGATTAACTCCGCTTTTGCTGACGCATCACGAGCGTTATCAGTTAGCGCACGTCTAACACCAATTGAGGTGCTAAGCACTGAAAGAATAATAAATAAATCATTGGCAAATACGGCCACATCATTAGCTGATTGTTTATCAACAACCTGTGCTAATGATTTACGCAGAGTTAAAACTGATGCTCTGCTGGAGCCGCCTAATACCTTCATGATTATTTACTCTTCTCCAGATCTGCAATAAAGCGATCAACTATCCGAGACTGACGAACCTGGTCATCTAATGCTTCTCCGACAATCTTTCCGGCTAGCTCAGTTGCAAGGGCGCCAACCTCATTGCGAAGTGAGGTAACTGCTTGTTGACGCTCTGCTTCAATAGCAGCTGTTGCTGCAGCGGTGATTCTTGCTGCCTCTTCGGCTGCCTTAGAACGCAGATCTTCAATAATTGCTGCACCTTGCGCTCTGGCATCTTCGCGAATCTTTTGTGCCTCACCACGTGCTTCATTTAATTGTGTTGTGTACTGGGCAAGTGCGCGCTCTGCTTCAATTTGTGCACGCTCTGCTTTTTCCATTCCACCTTGAATCGCCTCAGTGCGCTCTGCAAATGCTTTTTCAAACATTGGCACAACCTTTGAGCGAAGAACTAGGAATAAAAGTGAGAAGGCAATAAAACCAACAATTAATTCAGCAGTATGCGGAATTAAAGGGTTGGCCCCTTCACCTGCTGCCCAGTTACTAAAACTTATTAAGGACATCGTCTGACTTTTCTGTCTTTAATTAAAGTACGAAAGCTAGAACTAGACCGAATAGTGCTAGAGCTTCAGCTAATGCGAAGCCTAGAAATGCGATCGGTTGCAGAACGGAACGTGCCTCTGGTTGGCGTGCTACTCCGCTGATGTAAGCGGCGAAGATCATGCCAGTTGCGATTGCAGGTCCGATTGCAGATAGGCCATAACCGACCAGGTTGAGTGTGCCTTCCATATTCTTTTCCTTCTTTCTTTGTTAGTTGCTGCTTTGGTTTTTTCTAGTGTTCATCCGCTAACGCACCCGCAATATAGAGGGCGGTCAACAGGGTAAAGATATATGCCTGTAGGCATTGCACCATAAATTCAAAGAATGTAAGGGCAATTCCGAAGGCAAAAGCGAAAGGTGAGACCAGTTTTAAGCCGATCACTCCTTGTAGAAGATGCTCACCACCCAAAATAAAGACCAGTAATAAAAGGTGGCCAGCAAACATATTTGCAAATAAACGTAAGGAAAGAGTAAGTGGACGAACTATGAAGTAGGTGGCAACCTCAATTGGAGTTAGCAGAACATACACCGGTTTTGGTACACCAGGCATAAACATGATCTCTTTTAGGTAAGCCATCAATCCTTTATGTTTAATTGCCACATAATGGAAGATTACAAAGGTAAATAATGCTAATACGTAAGGGAAGCTAACCCGAGACATCGTTGGAAATTGCAAGAATGGAATAATTCCAAACAAGTTATTAGTTAAAATAAAAGTAAATAAGGTAAAAAGGTATGGCACAAAGCGCATGAACTCATGTCCAATAACATCGCGTGCTAAATCATTTCGCACAAAACCATAGATTGATTCACCAGCAAACTGCAGCTTTGATGGCACCACTAAGGCTTTTCTTGAGGCCAAGATGAAAAATACTGAAATCAAAATAACGGAGAAGAAAATTAAAAATACTGGTTTGGTTGTGTAAGGGTTGTCGCCAAAAACTGGTGGTAATTCAAAGTCGGCTGTACTAGGTGGTTGAAAACCATCCTCTGCTGCCAACCGCACGCCCACGAAAATCTCCAAATGTTAGTTGCCGATATTGCGTAAACAATTTTTAAACTGCTTGGTTTTGCTATAGCCGGTGGGAAAATCGGCTACGGGCGAAACCCTATTAGATATGGCAGATTAGCGCGAAATTTAGGAAGGTAAAAATCTCACCTTATGAAGATTTGGTGATCTTAATCGCGCCCAAAACGGAGCCAAACCAAATAAATCGAAGCCCCAGCCCCCAGCAACATCCCAACCAATACTAGGTAGGTCGTTCCCAGCCAGCGATCAAACCCCCAGCCAATCCCACCCCAAATAAGTAGGCCAGAAAGAAGGTAACCAACAATTGACCACAAAGCGTTCTCCTCATTTTGGGAGTTACTTAAATTATCGTTATTTGAATTTTTTCGACTCATTAAATATCGCCTTCCTTCTTTGGTAGCGGCAGGTGTACTCGCAACTTTAAAAAGCTACGAATCTCACCAAATAACCATGCCATGGTAATCAAAATTGCGCAGATGGCAAAACTGCCCCGATCAAAGGTGGCGCGATCGGTGTATTTAGTGACCAATAAGAGAAAAACTCCCATAAATAAAACCTTTGCAAAGTAGGAAAACATTGCCAGCGCCATCGTTGCCATTGGATCTAAATTTCTAGAAATACGAGCAACTAATAAATGAATGCTAAAAAATATAATCACGGTAAATGAAGCTAAGAGTGAGCCAAATAAACCAGGTTGACCATTTATTCCCGTAAGAACAATCGCGCTTAATGCTGCCACAACAGTTGCTGGTGCTATCGCACCCTTCCAAAGTTGAACATCACTCATTTGAATGCCACCTTCACTTTGTTGCTTCTAATCACCCAGATGGAAAGAGCAAAGATTAATATGCCAGCGATGATAGCAATCCAAAAAGGTACAAATGCTGCAATCACTGTTGGGAATGCAAACATTGCACTCCAAAGGTATAGAACGATGGTTGTGCGTTGTTGAGACAAACCAAAGCGCATAATTCGGTGATGAAGATGTTCACGGTCTGCTGTAAATGGTGATCGCCCAGCTTTTACTCTCCTAAGTATTGCCATTACAAAATCAAGTAAAGGAATTGCTAGTACCGTGAATGGTAAAAACAGTGGCAGTAATACTGAGCCACCATTTTCTTCTGTAATTGCTGAAGCATCAACTTGGCCAGTCAAAGTAATTGCAGAGGCACTTAGCAATAATCCTAGGAACATGGCTCCGGAGTCACCCATAAATATTTGGGCTGGATGAAAATTGTGAGGCAAAAAGCCAAGGCACAAACCAATTACGACAGCGGTAATAAGTGATGGTGCACCTGCGCGGTTTAAACCATTAATGACCGCTAATAGATAGGAGAAGGCAAAAAATGAGGCTGCGCAAATCATCACAATTCCAGTAGCTAAACCATCTAATCCATCAACAAAGTTAATTGCGTTAATAACTACCATTACAAATAAAACAGTTAGTAGTTGGCCAATATTTGTGGGCAAAGTTGTAATTCCATTTATTGGTAGCCAAAGGATTTGCACTCCGTAAATTAATAAGATGCCTGCAGCTAAAGCTTGTCCTGCAAATTTGGTGATTGGATCTAAATCAAAGCGGTCATCAACCATTCCAATTAGTAGTATTAGTGTTCCACTTAGAAAAATTCCAGTAGCCTCTGGTCCAAATGATTTGTGCACCAGTGGCAGGTAATTAACAATTACTAAGGTCAGTGCCATCGATAACCACATTGCTAGGCCGCCCCAACGAGGTGTTGGCTCTAGGTGAACATCGCGGGATCTAATCGCCGATACCGCTCCTGCTTTGACGGCGAGATCTTTAACAAGAGGTGTAACTAAATAAGTAATAATCGCTGCAAGTAGAACTGTTACTAAGTACTCGCGCATCGCAGGTAAGTGTTAGTTTTTTGGCTCTGGATAAACTGGAAATTTTGCTGTTAATTGATGAACCTCAGCGCGAATTGCTTTTGCCTTTGAATCATCTTCACCATCTTTAATTGCACGGGCAATAAAAGTTGCAATCTGATTCATCTCCGGCTTACCCATTCCCTGGGTTGTGATCGCAGCAGTTCCAACTCGAATACCACTTGTAACAGCTGGAGTTTCTGGGTCATATGGAATGGCATTTTTATTTAGTGAAAGACCAGCTCTTCCGCATCTTTCATCTGCAATCTTGCCATTTACTTTTGTTGATCTAATATCAATTAGCGCTAAATGTGTTTGAGTTCCACCAGATACTGCCCGCATGCCTGCAGCCTCTAATCCTTTTGCTAATTCTTGACAGTTCTCAATAACTTTCTTTGCATAATCTTGATATTCAACAGTTGCACACTCTTTTAATGCCACCGCTTTTCCAGCAACTGCGCTCATGATTGGTCCACCTTGCATGCCTGGAAAGACAGCTTTATCAATGGCGGCTGCATGTTTTTCCTTACTTAAAATCATGCCACCACGTGGTCCACGCAATACTTTGTGTGTTGTAAATGAAACAACATCTGCATATGGCACAGGTGATGGAATTGCTTTACCGGCGACTAATCCAATGAAGTGAGCGGCATCCACCCACATAATCGCGCCAACCTCATCGCAAATCTGGCGCACTTTTTCAAAATCAATCAAACTTGGATAGGCAGTCGCTCCTGAGCAAATCATCTTTGGTTTGTGCTCAATTGCGAGATCTCGCAATTGATCGTAATCAATTAATTCATTATCTTGGCGAACACCGTAGGAAACTACATTGAACCATTTTCCAGAGAAATTTACCTTTGAGCCATGTGTTAAGTGGCCACCATGTGGCAAAGACATTGCCAACACCGTATCTCCTGGCTTTGTAAATGCTTGATAGACCGCAACATTTGCACTTGCACCAGAGTGCGGTTGTAAATTTGCATGCTCTGCACCAAATAACTTTTTCGCACGTTCAATACCAATTACTTCTACCTTATCTACCTCTTCACAACCACCGTAATAACGCTTTCCTGGATAACCTTCAGCATACTTATTTGAAAGTGAAGAGCCCATCGTGGCTAACACTGCTGGTGAGGTGAAATTTTCACTTGCAATTAATTGCAAATCTTGACGTTGACGAACTAATTCTGAAATTACAACTGCTGCGATTTCAGGATCTTGCTTTTCTAGCGCGTTAAAATCTGGTCCATAATATTTTTCAGATCTAGACATACGCCAAGCCTAAAGGGTTGGGGCAGAAATAGTAGGAACTAGCGCTTGTAATTGTTCTAGTGAAATGGCCCCTACTCGTTGGAGTGTGATTTCATTCTCAGAAAACTCAACCCAAGTCGATAATGGACCAGCAGGCAATACTGCCTCATCAAAAATTGCCCCAACATCACTTTCATAAATATTCAAAGTGTTTAAATCTAAAATTGTTGGCTTTCCTACTAAAGCAGCTGAAGATGTTGCCAGTGGTCCAGATTGCTCAAGAAGCGCTGAAATAAACTTTCTATTTGGCGCACGTAAATTTACTTTTCCAAGTCTGCGATCATCCCCTAAATTCCAAGTTAATCCGGGTTGTGCTTTAACTGTGACTGATAATAATCCTGGCCAAAACTTTTCAAGTAAAGCATCTTGTTGAACAGTTAACGCGATAGAAACACCAGATGCCATTTTCTTATCGCAGACTAAAACTTGCAAAGTTGTTGCTGCCGGATTTGCCCGCAATATCTGTATTGCATTTACTGCATCCTTATCAAAGGCATTGGCAAGGTAAATATAACCATGCTCAGCCGCAGCGATAATTACCTCACCCGATCTTAAGTACCTAAGGGCGGTATCAATAGCTTCACTAAATTGTTTATCTGAAGAGTTAACCAATGAAATACGCTCTGCCATAACTATCCCTACCGCTTTACCGCACTAGTAAATCTATCTCGGCCAGTTAGATCGGCATGAGTTTGAGCCGGCAAATAATCCTTCGCTAACGCACTCCTTATTAATTCACCTTGCTTCTCATGATGTTCGGTAATAAAAAATCCACCTGGCTTTAAAAGCCTAGTTGCTGCATCAATAAACAATTTGGGAATTTGCATCCCATCAACTGGTCCACCACGAAGTGCCATCTCAGGTTCAAATTTTGCTACCTCAATCGGCAACCTCTCATCATTAGGAATGTAGGGCGGGTTTGCAACAACTAAATCGGCTTTTACATCAGGCAGAGCGGTCGCAGCATCTTCAATCACTACCCGAATTGGCAGATCATATTTTGCAATATTTTTATTTAACCAGGCTGCCGCCTCCGGTGATTTTTCAACTGCCACCATGCTGACCTTTAAACCCTTTAAGGTTGCCTCAGATGCGATTGCAATACTTATTGCACCAGAACCAGCCCCTAATTCAATGACACTCTTTGCTTTTTCTTTATCTGTTGCAGAGATTAAATGCCCAATCACTCGGTCAACAATTAACTCAGTTTCTGGCCGAGGAATTAATACACCTTCACCCACTTCAAGTTCTAAATATCGAAATGCCGCGCTACCAGTTATGTATTGGACCGGCCTTCCCATCAATCTTTGTTTTATTAGATCGTTATATTCAGCAGAGATTTTTTCGTGATCAGCTTCATTTAATTCAATCAATTGGCTATGAATTTGTTTTCTTGATACTCCTAATAGGTGAGCTAATAACAACTCAGCATCTACTGTCGCAATTTGGTTTTTTTCAAACTGCGAAAACGCTGCTCTTAGCAGCTCTTTCAAGAGTTACCTGCTGATAATTTTGCGGTGCGGTCTGCATCGATTAAAGATTGAATTACCGCCTCCAAATCACCATTCATTACTGAATCTAAGTTGTTAGCCTTGTAATTTACGCGGTGATCACTTAAGCGGTTTTCTGGAAAGTTATAGGTTCTAATGCGCTCACTTCGATCAACAGTTCTCACCTGGTTCTTCCGTTCAGCAGCTGCAATTCGCTCTGCCTCCTCTTGGGCTGCGGCCAACATTCGAGCTCGCAAAATACGAAGTGCTGATTCTTTGTTTTGTAGTTGACTTTTTTCATTCTGGCAGGAGACCACAATTCCAGTTGGCACATGTGTAATTCGTACCGCAGAGTCAGTTGTGTTAACGCTTTGTCCACCAGGACCAGATGAGCGATAAACATCGATTCGAAGATCATTCATATTTATATCAACATCAATCTCTTCGGCCTCGGGCAGGATTAAAACTCCAGCAGCTGAGGTGTGAATTCGACCTTGTGATTCAGTCTCTGGCACTCGTTGAACGCGGTGGACTCCGCCCTCAAATTTTAGTTTTGCATAAGGTGTTTGTCCTGGTTTTGCTACACCTTTAGATTTAATAGCAACTGACATATCTTTATATCCGCCCATGTCACTTGGCGTGGTATCAATAACTTCAACCTTCCAACCTTGTTTTTCAGCAAATCTTGAATACATTCGAAATAGATCACCGGCAAATATTGCAGATTCATCTCCACCAGCACCTGCTTTAATTTCCATAATTACATCACGATCATCATTTGGATCTCGAGGAAGTAATAGCTCTTCCAATAGAGCTGCTGCATCATCTTTGGTCTTCTCCAATGCTGCTATTTCAGAGGCAAAGGATGGATCTGATTCTGCTAACTCTTTACCAGCAATTAAATCCTCTTCAGCTAACTTGTAGGCACGATAGCCAGCAATTACTGGACCAAGTTGGGCATAACGTTTTCCAAGTGCCCGAGCTTTATTTTGATCGGCATGAATAGAGGGATCAGCCATTTGTTCTTCAAGTGATTCATACTCAGCTAACAACTCATTAACTTTGGCAAACCGTTCCATCTGATCCTCCTTTCAAAAATTATGAGTTAAGAAATTAAAAAAGAGAGCGCACCACATCTTTCGATGTATAGGTGCGCTCTCTTAAAGAAAACTACTTAGTGCCGCTTTTGTCAGCCTTTCCGAAACGCTCTTGGAATTTAGCTACGCGACCGCCGGTATCAAGAATTCTCTGCTTACCAGTGTAAAAAGGATGGCATACAGAACATACTTCAACATAAATTGAGCCGTTCTCTTTTGTGCTGCGGGTGGTGAAAACTTCACCGCAACCACAAGTTACCTTGGTCTCGACATACTGTGGGTGGATTTCGTTCTTCATATTTCTCCTTGATTATTACTGGATCAAATCTTCGGTAAAGAACATTTGTGAACCAGTAGGACTAGTGAAGTACTAGAGGGGTAAAGAATAACTGCTCGGGCAGAGCAGTCAAAATTTAGGCACTAATTAAGCCTGATCACTCTCCTGCTTGTTAGATCCATTTCCAGTTGGCATATCCCCGCCGGTAGTGGTCTTTTGAATTTGAAGAAGGAACTCAACATTTGATTTGGTTCCCTTCATTTTCTCTAGAAGCAATTCAAGTGCTTGCTGTGGCTCAAGTGCATGTAGCACTCGGCGCAAACGCCACACAATGCTTAACTCTTCAGTTCCCATAAGAATTTCTTCCTTACGAGTTCCAGATGCAACTACATCAACTGCTGGGAAAATTCGCTTATCAGCAAACTTACGGTTGAGGATAAGTTCCATATTTCCAGTTCCTTTAAACTCTTCGAAGATAACTTCATCCATTTTTGATCCAGTATCTATCAAAGCAGTTGCCAAAATAGTTAAGGAGCCGCCATTTTCAATATTTCTAGCAGCACCGAAGAATTTCTTTGGTGGATATAGCGCAGCTGAATCAACACCGCCAGAGAGAATTCGACCAGAAGCAGGGGCTGCGATGTTATAGGCACGTCCAAGTCGAGTAATTGAATCGAGTAACACCACTACATCATGTCCTAGCTCAACTAATCTTTTCGCACGTTCAATTGCAAGCTCAGCCACTGTGGTGTGATCATCTGCTGGACGATCAAAAGTTGAGGCAATTACCTCACCCTTTACTGATCGTTGCATATCAGTTACCTCTTCAGGACGTTCATCAACTAAGACAACCATTAGGTGGCACTCTGGATTATTTGTGGTGATGGCATTTGCAATTGCTTGCAGAACCATTGTTTTACCAGCCTTAGGAGGTGAAACAATCAAACCACGTTGGCCTTTACCAATTGGAGAGATTAAATCAATAATTCTGGTGGTTAGAACATTTGGCTCAGTCTCAAGCCGCAATCTTTCCTGCGGATAAAGCGGAACTAACTTTGAAAATTCAACTCGCTCTTTTGCATTCTCTGGCTCAACACTATTTACAGTCTCGACTCTTACGAGTGCGTTAAATTTTTCACGGCGTTCACCCTCTTTAGGTTCGCGCACAGATCCAGTAATTACATCACCTTTACGCAGGCCGTACTTTCTTACCTGTTGCAGGGAAACATAAACATCATTGGGTGATGGCAAATATCCACCTGTTCTAATGAATGCAAAGCTATCTAAAATATCTAGTAAACCACCGACTGGCAGTAATACATCATCTGGTCCAACGACAATTTCACGTTCTTCGCGATTTCCGCGATCACGATTGCGATCTCGATTACGGTCACGACCGCGATCTCGTCGATTATTGTCTCGGTTACCAAATCTACGATTGTTATCGCCTCGGTCAGAATCACCATAACCGCCTGAGGAGTTGTTGTTTGAATTATTAGGTGAGCTGTCTTGGCTAGATTCGTTGTCATCTGCCTCAGCATTGTTATTTTTGTTGTTTCGATTGTTCTGTCGTTCCATACGACGAGCCTCTCGTTCATTTTTAGCGGCTTCGCGATTCGCGGCCTGCAGGTCTCCAATAGATTGGACTAACTCTGCTTTCTTTAACGTGGAGGCATTTTCAATTCCAAGTTGACCAGCAACCTTTTTAAGATCACCTAGCGCCATATCCACTAACTCAACCGCGTCTGCGCGATTGGTTGATTTTTTCTCTGCCATTTATATATTGCCATTCTTTCTTTTTATTTTTTATTACCCGTATGAGGGTTATCCCGCGAAAAAAAGTGTTTTTATTTTGGGATTTTTATACTTATTTATCTGTCGCACTTTCCGACAGAGGTAAATCTACCACACCCTAGATATATAGGGAAAATCGGCTATTGAACCCCTGCTTTTGCAATCGCTAACTTCATGGCATTAAAGCCCGGGGCAATTGATTGCAGCTGGTCAATCTCATCCTCACCACCTGCATAAAGAACCATAACTGATGGCCCTGCGCCCGAGACAACTGCTGCAAGTCCTGCTCCTCTTAACTTATCAACTAATGCAATCGTTTTTGGCATAGCTTGTGCTCGATAACTTTGGTGCAATAAATCTTCAGTTGCTGTAAACAATAAATCAGGTCGTTCTGATAACGCATGCACCAGCAATGCAGTCCTAGATGAGTTTAAAACTGCATCCTGATGAGAGATGCTCTCTGGCAATAACTTCCTAGCCTTAGCGGTTGCTAATTGATTATCTGGAACTAGTAGAAGTGCTTTGATTCGATCATCAACTTTAAGACTTACTGCTTTACCAATATTTGTATTTGAGCCATCAGTATTAATCTTTGATTCAACCCAAGCAATCGTGGCACCACCATAAAAGGCAGCCGCAACATTATCTGGATGTCCCTCTAACTCAGTTGCTAATGTAATCAAATCATCATCACTCATATATTGCTCACCAGTTAAAACCAAAGATCTTGCTAGTGCTAATCCTCCAACAATCGCACTTGCTGATGATCCCAGTCCTCTGCCATGTGGAATAACATTTAATGCTCGAAGTGCAATACCTCTTGGTTTACCACCCATATGTTCAAATCCGCGCAGCATAGATTTAATAACTAAGTTTTTAGAATCCTTTTTTACTTCTTCTGCACCTTCACCAGTTACATCAACGTCAAAGGTTTCATCATCTAAAACCTGTGCGGCATAACGATCTCGTAGCTCTAGCGCTAATCCAAAGCAATCAAATCCTGGACCAATATTTGCACTTGTTGCCGGCACGCTGATCTGCGCCATTGTTGCTTTAAACGTAAGACCGCTTGCGTTGCGTTTAGCTGCCATTATTTAAGTCCAATTACTTTAGCTGCTTTTTTAACATCAACCGGAATAACAATTGGTTTTGCTGAGGAGTTTAAAACCCACTGAACATCCTTTAAGCCATTGCCAGTTACGGTAACCACGATCGTTTTATCTTTTGGTAGTTTTTTAAGTGCTTTTAATTTAATTAAACCTGCAATTCCCGCCGCACTTGATGGCTCAACAAATATGCCCTCTTTTGCTGCTACCAAACGATATGCGCTTAGAATTTCTTTATCTGTTACTGAATCAATTAATCCCTTTGAACCAACTTGAGCGGCAACTGCTTGATCCCAAGATGCAGGATTTCCAATTCGGATTGCAGTTGCAATAGTTTCTGGTTTCTTAATAATTTTATTTTTTACAATCGGTGCAGCTCCTGCTGCTTGAAATCCCCACATCATTGGAAGTGTTCTAGACATTCCCGCCTTTTTATACTCTTGATAGCCTTTCCAGTAGGCAGTGATATTTCCTGCATTACCCACTGGCATTGCATGAATATCTGGCGCAAATCCCAACATATCTACCACCTCAAAGGCTGCGGTTTTTTGTCCTTCAATTCGATATGGATTTACTGAGTTAACTAGTGAAACTGGGTAATTTTCTGATAGCTGTCTAGCAAGCATTAAGCAATCATCAAAATTTCCTTTTACCTGCAACAAAATTGCACCGTGTGCAATAGCTTGGGCTAATTTGCCCATTGCGATTTTCCCCTGTGGAACTAAAACAACCGGTTTCATCTCGGCTTTACTTGCATAAGCCGCTGCACTGGCACTTGTGTTTCCAGTTGATGCACAAATTACCGCCTTGGCGCCTTCCTCGGCTGCTTTAGATATCGCCATCGTCATACCGCGATCTTTAAATGATCCGGTTGGATTATTGCCCTCAACCTTTAACCAAACTTGATTTCCTAACATTTCAGATAAGACACATGCATATACAAGTGGTGTACCACCTTCGCGCAATGAGATAACTGGAGTTTGTTCAGTTACCGGCAACCATCGACGATACTCATCAATTACTCCCCGCCACTGGTGCGCACCTTTTTTACCAAATAATCCCATTACATTGCACCTTCAACTCTAAGCACACTTGCAACATCTGTTACCGCAGGTAGTTTGCTCAAATCTTTAACAGTTGCCGAAAGTGCTGATTCTGTTGAACTATGAGTCATAACAATTAATTCAGCTTTATCGCCAGCGCCAGTTTGTCTAACAGTTTGAATTGAAACGCTATGGGCAGCAAAGACATGGGCAACTGACTCTAAAACACCTGGTTTATCAGCCACATTTAATCTAATTAAATACTTGGTCTTTGTTTGACCAATCGGTGCAATTTTTAATGATGCATAATCACTTTCTTTTGGACCGATTCCACCTGAAATTTTATGACGGGCAATAGCAACTAAATCACCTAGTACCGCACTTGCTGTTGGTTCACCACCAGCACCTCTGCCATAGAACATCATCTGGCCAGCAGATTTTGCCTCTACGAATACCGCGTTGTAAGACTCTCTAACTGATGCAAGTGGATGATTTCGTGAAATTAAAGCCGGGTGAACTCTTACCGAAATTTCACCAGCAGTAGTTAACTCCGTAATTGCTAGTAACTTAATTACCATGTCCATGGCCTTGGCTACTTTTACATCAGTTGCTGTTATTTTTGAAATTCCTTCACGGTAAACATCTTTATCTGTAACTCTAGAGTGAAATGCTAAGCCAGCTAAAATTGCTGCTTTATCAGCTGCATCAAAACCTTCAACATCAGCAGTTGGATCTGCTTCTGCAAAACCTAAATCTTGTGCCTGCTTTAATGCATCAGCAAATGCAGTGCCACTTTCATCCATTTTGGTGAGAATGTAATTTGTAGTTCCATTCACAATTCCCATTATTCGAACAACTTGATCGCCAACTAATGATTCACGAAGTGGTCGCAAGATTGGAATCGCGCCAGCAACCGCTGCTTCATAATACAAATCAACATTTGCCTTACTTGCTGCCTCATAAAGCTCTGCGCCGTCTTTAGCTAGTAATGCCTTATTCGCGGTAACAACTGATTTACCATTTTTTAATGCAGTTAAAATCAATTCCTTTGCAGGTGAAATGCCACCAATAACTTCAATAATTAGATCAATGCTTGGATCATTAACAATTGAGTTTGCGTCAGTAGTAATTAAACTATCTGGCACTCCATCGCGCTTTACTTTGACATCTCTGACTGCAACCTTTACTAATTCAATTTGTGCTCCAGCACGTGAAGTTAGGTCAGCTTTATTTGCGACCAGCAGGCGGGCAATCTGTGAGCCAACTGTGCCGCAGCCAAGCATGCCGACTTTAAGAGATTTCATTGGAGAAGTATCTCAAACTTATGACAGTTGCCGTGGCGCTTGAATTACATCCAGATTTAGCAAATCATCCTCATTTTCTCGGCGTAAAATCTCTCGAGCGGTGCCATTTATTACCGCAATTACTGATGGCCTTGGCATATGGTTGTAATTGCTCGCCATGCTTCGACCATATGCACCAGTTGCTGGAATCGCCAATAGGTCACCAGCTTTTACATCCGCTGGCATATCAATTTCAGAAATCAAGATATCCCCGCTCTCGCAGTGCTTTCCAACAATTCGAGAGTTGATCGCCGCAGCTGATGAAATTCTATTTGCTAAAAATGCCGAGTAAGTCGCGCCATAAAGTGCTGGCCTGATGTTTTCACTCATTCCACCATCCACTGAAATATAACGGCGCCTGCCACCATTTTCTAAAGTAACTGACTTAGTTGTTCCCACCATATAAATGGTTGTCGTTGTTGGACCAACTATTGCTCGCCCTGGCTCAATTGAAACTTTAGGAACGGAAAGTTTTGCCTTTGCGCACTCGGATTTAATCACTTGTGCCATTGCAGGAATAACTTGCGCTGGAGAAATTGCATTTTCACTCTTTGTGTAAGCAATTCCATATCCACCACCAAGATTTAATTCAGCTAACTCCTTTGAATACTTATCTCTAAAAGCTGCAAGTACTGCAACCAATCTTTGTGCAGCTAACTCAAATCCTGAAACCTCAAATATTTGAGAGCCAATATGACAATGAATACCGGCTAAGTTCAAAGAGCTCTCTGCCATGCATTTATCTATGGCTATCTGTGCATCCCCTGATGCAATTGAAAATCCAAACTTCACATCCTCATGAGCAGTTGAGATGAACTCATGGGTGTGTGCATCAATGCCAGGAGTAAGCCTTAAATAAACTTTCTGAATCTTCTTGAATTCAGTTGCGATTTTTGCAACCCGTGATAATTCATCAAAGGAATCAATCACGATGGTCCCAACACCTTCTTTAATCGCAGTAGTTATTTCAGCCTCAGATTTATTATTTCCATGAAATTCAATATCATTTGCCGGAAAATCAGCTGCAAGTGCAACTGCTAATTCCCCACCACTACAAACATCTAAGCCAACCTTTAACTCCTTTAGCCATTTTGCAACCTCGACACAGATAAAGGATTTAGCAGCGTAATAAAGCTTGCCCGTTCCAAATGATTCATTTAGGGCTGCTTGCCATGCTTTGGTTCGCACAAAAAAATCATCTTGGTCCAATACAAATATCGGCGATCCATACTCTTTGACTAATTTTTCAGCAGAGCAGCCAGCAATTGAAAGCGCGCCGCCATATTGATTTTCATTAGCAAATTTCAGGTTTGCTGAAAAAAGTGAGGTTGAATAGTTAGTTGGCATTACATTCTCTCCGGCGCATTAACGCCAAGTAAATCTAAACCATTGCTGATTACTTGCGCTGTTGCCATAGAAAGGCAGGCGCGAGCTGAGTTTAATTTCGTAGGTTTTTCTTCACCTAATGGCAGTACTCGACAGTCATTGTAAAATCGGTGATATTGCGCAGCAAGATCTTCAATGTATCGCGACACTCGATGAGGTTGGCGCGCGAAGGCGGCGGCGGCAACAATTCTTGGGTACTCGGCAAGTAAGCCAATTAATTCGCGCTCTCGCTCATGCACCAGTAAATCCGGTGAATAAAACTTTAAGCCATAATCAATCCCAAGATCTTTAGCATTTCTCAGCACTGCGCATATTCGGGCATGTGCATATTGAACGTAATAGACCGGATTATCGTTAGTATTTTTCTTTAGTAAATCTACATCCATAACCATTGGCGTATCAGTTGGATATCTAATTAATGTATAACGAGCAGCATCAATTCCAACTTTTTCCACTAACTCTTCTAAGGTAATAATTGTGCCAGCTCGCTTGGAAAGTTTTAACTCCTGGCCACCCTCAATAATTTTTACCATCTGACCAATTAAAGCTTCGATATCTTTTTCCGGATCATCTCCAGCACATGCTGCAATTGCTTTTATCCGACCAACATACCCGTGATGATCTGCTCCCAGCATGTAGATGCATAAATTAAATCCACGCTCTCGCTTACTAATATAGTAAGCAGAGTCAGACGCAAAGTAGGCAAATGATCCATCTGATTTAATCATTACCCGATCTTTATCATCACCAAAATCTGTTGTGCGCAGCCAGACCGCACCTTCTTCCTCATATACATGTCCATTAGATTTCAATTTATCTAATGTGTGATTAAAAAAGTTATTTTCATACAAACTTCGTTCAGAAAACCAGGTATCAAAGCGAGTGCCAAAATTTTCCAATACCTCTCGTTGCAGATCCAGTTGCAATTTATAGCCAGCTTCTCGAAAGGCAACTACCGATGATTCTTCATCTAACTTAGTAAATTCTGGATTTGCCTTAGTAATCTCATTTGCTAAATCTGCAATGTATTCACCGTGGTAGCCATTTTCGGGTCGATCGATGCCTAGCGCGGCTGCCCGAAGGGATTGACCAAATAAATCCATCTGATTTCCGCGGTCATTAATATAAAACTCTCGACTTACCTGCGCACCCGCTGCTGATAAAACTCGTCCAAGTGAGTCACCAACCGCTGCCCATCTTGTGTGACCAAGATGAATTGGTCCTGTTGGATTTGCGCTAACAAATTCTAGATTTATCTTTTTCCCAGCAAGTGATTGACCTTGGCCATACTTTTTACCCGCAGTTAAAATCTCGATTACTACGCTGCCTTGGCTAGCACTTTCTAAAGTTATATTTATAAAACCAGGGCCAGCAATTTCAACTTTGCTGATTCCGGCTGGTGCTAAGAGATTGTTTTCAGAAAGTGTTTTAATAATCACCTCTGCAATCACACGTGGTTGCAGATTTGCAGCTTTGGCCAGTGTTAGCGCAATTGAGGTTGCATAATCTCCGTGATCACGATTTTTCGGTCGGTCTAAAATAATTTGTTCTGGGATCTGACAGTTAATTAACCCTGTCTTTTTGGCTGATTCCAGCGCATTTAAGATTGCCAGAGCGACCTTACTTTGCACTGAATCTGTACTCATTTGAGCAAGGCTACCCGCTTACCCTTGCCAAAGGTCGTTGGGTTTTGGTGATGCCGCCACTTACGCCGTAATCTTTCCCCCTCACTCAAGTAATAAATGCGGGAGTGGTGAAATGGCAGACACGCAGGTCTTAGGAACCTGTGCTTCGGCGTGTGGGTTCAAGTCCCACCTCCCGCACCAGTTGTAATTAATTTGTAGGTAAGGAAGGCTAAGGACATGGCTGAAAAGAATTTTCTTAGTTGGGTTGGCTTTAAATCTGAGGATGAAAATAAAGCTGCTCCTACACAAAATGCATTAGAGCGAATTCGCGAACTTGAAACTCAATTAAATGATTTGCGCTCTCGACGAGACATCACTGGCTTAAGCCGGGAAGAGTTTGAAATCCTGGCAACAGAAACTGCAATGAGCATGATCAAATCTGCTCAGCAACGAGAAGCAAAAGCTAATTCAGCCGCACAAAAATTGATTTCCGAAACAAGTCGCAATACGAAAGAGAAGTTAGAGGCTGCAGAAGCCAAAGCCAAAAGCATTTTATCTTCAGCTGAATCACGAGGTCGAAAGTACATTGCAGCGGCTGAAAATGATGCAGCCGACTTACTAATAGTAGCCGAGCGTGAAGCAGAAGAGGTTCTAAATCAATCCGCCAGAGATGCCTCACAAATTACATCGGCGGCGAAACGAGATGCACAAAGATTGGTTACAGATGCGGCTAAAAATATAGTTGATTACCGCTCTTGGTTATCTTCGGCAATCTCAGAGGCTGAGCGCTTGCATCGTGCCCAAAACTCATCTTTAAATGCAGCAGAACAAGCGATTCAAGAATCACGCCAAAAATTACGCCACGCTTTTGATCGCCTTTCTCAATTACAAGCAGACATCAATGCAAATTTAGATGGTGAGAGTAAGCCAACCGGCAAAGTATTTGTTCCAGGTGCCGGCAAAAAAGCTGCCCAAGCTGCTGCAAGAAAACAAAAGTCTGCAAACCGCAAAAAGCCGGCCAGCAAAAAGAAGTCTAAGTAACTCTTAAACTGGAGTTAACAATGCTTAATCTTTTGGCATTGGAGAATTTAAAATGAGTTCAAAGAATTCAACAGGTAGAATTGGCGTCAAACATATTTCTTCAATTGACGGCTTGCGAGCTATTGCAGTCACAGCAGTTGTTTTGTATCACTTAGGAATTTCCTGGATACCTGGTGGATTCTTAGGTGTAGATCTTTTCTTTGTTATCTCTGGTTATGTAATCACACGTTTGATATTAGATTCAATAAATCAATCTAGCGCCCTTGATCTTCGAGCATTCTATGCAGCAAGACTTCGACGGATCTATCCAGGTTTTCTATTTATGGTCATCTGCACCATTATTTTTATTGGCGTATGGGCGCCAGAGGCGATTAAGAGATTTCTATCTGATCTTCCCTACGCTTTAACTGGCACCATAAATTGGCTGCTAGTTGCTCGCCATCAAGATTACTTTGAAACTGTCGGCCGGCCACCGCTATTACAACACACATGGTCATTGGCTGTTGAGCTGCAATTTTATTTGATTTGGCCAATCATATTGTTAACAGTTCTAAAGTACTTTGGAAAGAAAAACATTGCCAGAATTGCCTTAATAATCGCTATGGTTTCAGGAACAACATTATTTTTTGTTTCACTGCAATTAGATCAATCTAATGCCCAACAAATCAGTCATATTTACTTTGGAACAGATACTCACTCACTTGGACTTTTCTTAGGTTCAGCCCTGGCTGTCTCATGGATTCCGCAAAACTTAAGTGCTGATATTGAAAAACGTGCACAAGATGTAATTGATGGAATCGGTGTGGTTGGCCTACTTGGTTTAATATCAACATTTTTGTTTATTGAAGAATCCAATGCAAGTTTGTATCGAATCGCATTCCCATTAGCTGGCATTTTTGGATGCTTAGTAATTATCTCTCTAGTGCATCCAGCATCGAGATTTGCACCAATTATTAGCACTGCGCCTTTTCGCTGGATAGGCCAACGTAGTTACGGTATTTACATATGGCACTGGGTAATTTTTCAAGTAACAAGGCCTTCAGTTGATTTGTCTGGCCAGACCTGGGCCTTATATCTAGCCAGAGTCTTGTTAGTTCTAGCTTTGGCAGATATCTCACTTCGCTGGGTTGAAATTCCATTTAGACAAGGTTTAGTTCAAAACTGGTTTAGGGGTATGAAGTACCGATCAGCCAAGGTGCAATTGCGCCAAAAGATTTCAGTTATTTCTTCAATAATTATTGTTCTGGCTATTACCTCCTCAATTTCAGTTCAAGCAATAAATAAGGCAGATGAAGTTGCCAATCAAGTTTTGCAGCAAAGCTCGCAAGAGCAACAAGCTCAAGAAGATTTAGGCAGCACTACCGGTTTATGGGTAACAGGTGACAGCGTAATTTTAGGAATAAGAAGTAAGTTGGAGGCAAAAGAGCATATTTCACTTATTAATGCTCGAGTTGGCCGGCAAGCCCCAGAGTTGCTAGCTGTGATGCGAGTAGATCAAAGCTCTGTCCCATCTTCGCCAGTGGTCTTTAATCTAGGTAATAACAACGCTTTATCTGAAGCTACGGTTGTAGAAATATTTGAGATTGTGAAAAATCAACCGCAGGTAATTGTTGTAAACACAGCAGTACCTAGGGCTTGGAAAGATTCAAATAATGCAATTATTTCTAGAGTTGCATCAAGGTATTCAAATGTAAAAGTTGTTGATTGGGATCGCATCTCAAAAGGTCGTCCTGAGTTATTTGCACCAGATGGGGTTCATTTAAGTCCGGCCGGTTCAGATGTTTATGTTGACTTAGTTGTGAGTGTTTTAGTTAAAACTTCGGCTTAAATAAAAACGGCCCTTAAAAAAATTAAGGGCCGTTAGAATTTTGCTATGAATTAAGACCAGCTACCTGGTAATCCATGAACCTTGCCTTCCGAAACAACGCCATCTGAGTAAACAGTTGAGACTTTAACTTGTACCCAACCTGTTGAATCATTCTTGGTGATTTGTTGCTTAAATTGAGTTGCGGGAACTGTTGCAACTAACTTCCACTCGCCAACGCCATTATCGCGAAGCTCGATGTTGTAGCCAGTGATTCCTTCAGAAGCTGCAGGTGCTTTCCAGTTAACTGTTGCACCGGTTGCGTTATAAAGTGAAACGATTCCTACTGGCGCCTCATGTGCAGCAAGTGGTGCACCACTTGGCTCTGCGCTTGGTTGCTCAGTTGGCGCAGCACTCTCTGAAGCTGCTGGTGTTGGTGTAACAGTTGTTGATTCAGAGGATGAATTCTTTGAAATAACAGCAACTGCCAAAATAACAATTCCTAATACAACAGCGATCATGATTCCTTTAGAGGAGCCAGTGTCCTTGCTCTTAGTATTTTTTGAAGAGTATGAGGAACCTGATGCTGGTTTTGGAGTTGTTGAAATTGTTGATACTGAAGATCTAGATGATCCGCTTACAGGTACCGCTGGAATTGAGTAGCGAACCTTTGCGCGAGATGATTTCTTTGCAGCTTTCTTCTTTGCGCTTGGCTTTGCAGTTGTACGCTTAGCGCTCTTTTTTACACTGCGCTTAGCAGAGCTTTTCTTTGCTGCTGATTTCTTTGCAGCTTTCTTCTTTGCGGCCACTTAAAACTCCTTAAATTTCGGCACTAGCTAAATCTTGCTTACTAGCAGAGTGAGGTTTGATGTTATTTCCTTAGGGAAGGATGCGATAAGGATACAACATTCGGATTGCCAATTATTGAGATGAATTGCCAGCAATTAAAGATTTGAAAGCAAAAAGGGGGTCATCGCCCGAAAAGCAATACCACGATGGCTAACCTCATCCTTCACCCCTGGAGGTAGTTGTGCCAAAGTTTGATCAAATCCAGTTGGTTTAAAAATTGGGTCATAACCAAATCCACCATCACCGACTGGCGCTAAAACTATCTCACCAGGCATAACACCTAACTCCTCTTTTTCGATCACTAATCCATCTGTACTTGGTTTATAGAAAGCAACTACCGCCTTAAATTGTGCACTGCGTTTTTGCACTGGCACATCCTTTAATTGCGTTAAAACTTTTTCAATATTCATCCGATCTCGCTCATGAGCATCTGTACCCTCATATCCGGCCCACCTTGCTGAATAAACTCCAGGATCCCCTGCTAAGGCATCAATAAATAAACCACTGTCATCAGCTAGGCACGGAAGTTTGGTAAAAATCGAGATAGATTTTGCTTTTAACTTAGCATTCTCACTTAAGGTTTTACCAATTTCTTGCACCTCTGGCATATCTGGAAAATCAGCTAATCCTAAAACTTTTATTGACTGTGCATGTTGGTTAAGTAGGCGTTCAAACTCAACAATCTTTCCCTTATTTTTTGTCGCTAAAACCAGCCGGTGCATCAGTTAAAAAAAGTTACTTTGCTAGTGCTGCTATTTGTAATTTAGTAAGTTGGGCACAACCAGATGCGCCAAGATCTAGCAGTTGATTTAAAAGGGAGCGATCAAAGGGTGCACCCTCTGCTGTTCCTTGCACCTCAATAAAATTACCATCGCCAGTGCAGACAATATTCATATCTGTTTCAGCACTTACATCCTCTTCATAACAAAGATCTAAGGTTGGCTTGCCATTAACAATTCCCACTGAAACCGCTGCCACAGATTGGCTAAGTGGCTTAGCGCTTTGTGCAATATGACCCTTGCCTTGCGCCCAAGTAATTGCATCGGCGAGTGCAACATAAGCACCAGTAATTGCAGCTGTTCTAGTCCCACCATCTGCTTGCAGCACATCACAATCAATCACAATGGTGTTTTCACCTAATGCTTTCATATCAACAATTCCGCGTAATGATCTGCCAACTAATCTTGAGATCTCTTGAGTTCGACCACCTAATTTTCCCTTAACACTCTCTCGATCAGATCTAGTATGTGTAGCTCTTGGCAACATTGCATACTCACTTGTTACCCAACCCTCACCCTTACCAACTAACCATCGTGGAACACCTGGGGTAAACGAGGCAACACATAAAACTCTAGTGTTTCCAAACTCAACTAATACTGATCCTTCAGCATTATTGAGCCAATTACGAGTGAATTTAATTGCTCGCAGCTGATCATTACTTCGTCCATCTGCTCTACTCATATTCACTCCCTTTGATTTATCAAAACTAGATCTTATTTGTAACAGTTACTACCTCAGGGCCCAAGAATCGTTTTGCCAAGGTGGCAAACTTATCTGGATCTCCTGTTGCTACAAACCTATGACTCACCTTGCCAGATTGATCATTTAATAAATTTGTCTCAACTAGGGTGCGATAAAGATCTTTTGCTGTCTCCTCTGCACTTGAAACTAGGGTGACATCATTTCCCATCACATAGGAGATAACTCCGGTTAATAATGGATAGTGAGTACAACCTAAAACCAAGGTATCGATCTGAGCAGTTTTCATCTGAGATAAGTAATCTTGCGCAATCTTTGTAATCTCATCCCCAGTAGTTTTGCCATTTTCAACAAATTCAACAAATAATGGACAAGCCTTTGAGGTAATACTTAATTGTGGTGCGGCAGCAAATGCATCTAGATAAGCCTTTGAGTCGATTGTGGCATTTGTGCCAATCACACCAACCTTGCCACTTCTAGTTGCCGATACTGCTCGCCTTACCGCAGGTTGAATTACCTCAATAACTGGAATCTGATATCTCTCTCTGGCATCTCGCAACATGGCAGCGCTGGCTGTGTTGCATGCAATCACAATTGCTTTCACACCAGCTGCAACTAATTGATCCATAATCTCAAGTGCGTAGGTTCTAACTTGGGCTAGTGGTCGAACTCCATAGGGACCACGGGCGGTATCGCCTAAATAAAGAATTGACTCACCTGGCAGTTGATCAATGATTGCCCTAGCTACCGTTAACCCACCGACGCCTGAGTCAAAGATTCCAATAGGGGCGCTCTTCTTTGGTATTTCAGAGGTGACCATTTGTGTAAGTGTAAATGGCGAGCCTGGATAACTTCTTGCACATACTTTTCCCCGAATAAATGTCCGATTTGCCCATTTTTGGCATAAAAAATACTTAAAAATTCGGGTGAAATGAGGGTGGATTGTCTTGCTGGACTGGCAAGTAACAGCCACCCTATACCTAGGCAGTTGGTCGTAGCTTACATATGGGGTTACGAAAAATTGCTCGCTTATGCCCAAAAGGGTGTGAGCAACCTAAATGCCTATGGAGGCTTATTTAGATGAACTCAATCGCGCTATCTGCAGATCAGTTCGGGATTGTTTACAACGTTCTTTCATTTGGACTTGTATCAATGCTTGCCTGCACTATCTACACATTAGTTTCACAATCACGTGTACTACCTAAATACCGCGTTGCATTAGTTATGTCATCAATGGTTACATTCATTGCGGCATACCACTACATGAGAATTTTCAATTCATTTGATGATTCATTTGTTGATGGCGCTGTAAAGGTTGGAACCGGACACGGAACTTTCAACGAGGGTTACCGATATGTTGACTGGATTCTGACAGTACCTCTACTACTTGTTGAGGTAGTAGCAGTTCTTGCTCTTGCTAAGGCAGCGGCTTCTTCATTAATCACCCGCTTAGTTCCAGCATCAGCAGCGATGATCGCACTTGGTTACCCAGGTGAGATTTCAACTGACAACAACACCAAAGTTCTTTGGGGTGTTCTTTCAACAATACCTTTCCTATACATCTTGTATGTATTGTTCGTAGAGCTTTCAAAGTCTCTAGATCGTCAACCAGCAGGAGTTGCAGCAACCGTTGGTCGCTTGCGCTTGCTATTGATCGCAACTTGGGGCGTTTATCCAATCGCATACTTGCTTCCAATCTTGGGACAAGACGCATTGGACCCAGCTGCATTTGTTAATCGTCAAATCGGTTACACGATTGCTGACGTTTTGGCGAAGTGCGTATTTGGTCTAACAATCCTAAAGATTGCAAAGATGAAATCCGTAGCAGAGGGAATGAAGGACGATCACTAAGCAGTTGATCTGAATTAGAAAGTGGGGCCAAGAAATTGGCCCCACTTTTTTTCATCTAAAGGTGGCTAATCAGACTCTCTTGAATTGCACCAAGCCAGTAGTAAACCGCATGCAAATGCTTTTGTGGATCAGAGTCCTTCATTAATTCATACTTCTCAAATCCATCCTGACCAATATCCAACCTAACTGCAAGTGCTATTCGCAAATCATTAATTGCAATCAGCCATTGAGTTGGATCGGTTACTGCAATATCTGCCTTAGGTAATTCATGATCTACTGGAAAAACTAGTTGTTCGCGCAGATAAAGCAGGTGCTTTTGCTTAACCATACGCAGTGAGCCTTCTGTGTATTTACGAAACTCAGCTGCACTCTCTGGATCTGCATAACCATTGGGTAACAATCTTCTTAACACTGGATCCTCTGGTTGATCTATTGGTGATTCAAGATTCCCTAGAGTTGCCGCCATAAGTTGAGCAAAGGGGTCATCTGATTGATAGTGGTGCGTGAAATTACGTTCACCAAGTAGTTCCAATAATTGTTCAACTAAATTAATAAGAATGTGTAACTCATCATTGCTTAACGCAACTGATAAATCATTAGCGGCCGCAGATCCCTTAAACTCGCCCATGATCATCTCTTTGTAAGGTGGCCCATAAGCCATGCTCATGTAATTGTTGAACAGCTCGTTCCATTTCTTCTCTTGTACCAGATGCAACTACCGCTTTTCCTTCGGTGTGAACCTGCATCATTAATTTATGTGCTTTCTCTTTTGAAAAGCCGAAAAGTTTTATGAAAACATAAGTAACATAATTCATTAAATTAACTGGGTCATCCCACACAATAGTTACCCAAAGATTGTCGAAAAACTTGCTTAAATCTAAACTCTCTTCAACTTGGGTTTGAGAACTCATGGCCTAATTATCTAACTAAAACAGTTATCTCATCACTAATACCGGCGGTATTTTTGCTGCCAGCGGCAATAACCACCTGATATGTGGCAAGGCCGGGCTCTGTAACTTTAGTGTTAAAGGTAAATAAGCCATTGACATCTGTTGAGAACTCACCGATCGCCTTGCCGCCTTGCTTAACTGTTAACTTGATATCAGCACTTTTTGGCGATACCTGTCCAATGACTGCATATGTTGTATTAACTTTAAGCGAAGCTGGTAGATCCAACCTAACTTTTGGAATAACAGAAATAGTTTTTTCTAAAGTCTTTCCCTCTGATCTTTCCCAACTGCCTTCCGAAACTAATCGAATTTCACTTTTTTGACCCACAATGACTGGCACTGCAATCACCCCGGCAGCATCAGTTACCCCGGCAGCTAAAGTTCGCCAACTATTATCTGAACTGTTTTTGATCTCAAATCTGACATTAAGGGATGGAATTGGAGTTTTATCAGGTAATTTGAAAGTGCCAGTTAAGTTAAAGGTGGAGCCATAGGCAATCTGCTCTAAATCAGTTGCAATCGTGCCAATAACTTGATCTGGGGCAATAGATTTTGCAATATCTCTAACTGCAGTAATTGCTGCAGTATTTTCCATACCAAAGGTCCAAACCGCGATTCCGCCTAGTCGATATTTGCCAACTAAATTAGTTCTGGCAGCATAACTTTTCTCATCTGGGAACCAGACCGTCCTAGTTGCAGTGCAAAAGCTGGCAGAGTTTGTTGGGTCTACATAAGACTTTTTATAGGTAAAAGTTGATTCCGCATGAGTAGGGTTATAAGTGATTGATGCGTTATTTGTTGTAGCAAGTGTTACCGCCTCGCGCATTACAACCGCTGCTTTGGCACCAACTACAACTGAGGTGGCAAAATCCTTTGGACAAACTCCTTCAACCTTTGTAATCCAATCTCGGCCATATCCTGGTATTCCAAGAAATACTTTTGAAGCTGGCATTTGTGTTGATGCATACTTAACAGCATCTTCACTCCAAGGAAGTGGACCAATCGGGCCAGGATTTACCGTTGAAAAGTCATAAGCCATAATTCGAAGACGATCAATATGCGGTCCAATTTCAGCCCAAGAAAAAACCCAGTTACCAGCTCGTTTAGTTTCCGGAGCAAAATCTGGTGGGGTAGTTACCGATAACAATTTTCCTTGCTCATGCAAAGCTGTAGATAACTCTTTTATAAATGCAATCCAATTTGGTTTTGTCGTCGGCCAAGATGATCTGCCATCTTGGGTATAAAAAACCTCAAAATCTAAGTCAATACCATCGTAATTATGTTTAAGTACTAATGACTTAATTGTTTGAACAATATTAGTTCGAGATGTTGGATTGGCAAGCAAGTTAGCCAGGACTAACTTTTTTGTATCATCTGTAATTGTGGGAAGTAAAAGCAATCCGTTAGCTTTTAACCTAGCAATTACCGCTTCCTTAGGGGTCGTGTATCTACCTAAGGCATATTTGTCTTTAATATTTTTTTCGCCAGTTAAGCCATACCAAAATGGTGAGATATCTCTAATCAAATCTAAATTGCCTTCAACGGTTGGCAGATTACGTGCAAGCGAATAATCTGGTAACCACCCAGACAATATTCTTCTTGGTGGGTTATCGGCACTGGCCGGAGTCAATGTTGAGAGCGTAAATGAGAAAGCCACTGCAAGAATTAACAATTTGCGCGATCTCATGAATTTTAGAGTATCGGTTTTAACTGAGAATTTACTTTAAGCGGGCGTGAATCTCTTTACATGTTGGACATACTGGGAATTTTTGCGGATCACGATTAGGTATCCACTTCTTGCCACATAAAGCGCGCACAGGTTTTCCAGTTACAGCAGATTCTGTGATCTTGTTTTTATCAACGTAGTGGGCAAAACGTTCATGGTCACCTTCATCAGTTGGCGATAAATCTTCCTTCTCCAATAAGTCAGTCTTACCTGATTTACCGCGTAAATCATCTAAAAATCCCATACCCAAATCTTAATCCAAATTTATCGCCTACCATTTACCAATGAGCCGGCCATTAAAAGATCTCCTGCGCACCTCGGATCTGTCTAAGGCAGATATTGAATTGCTTTTGAATACCGCAAGTAAATTTGCTAAAAAACCACTGAGCGCAAAGAAGACTTTATCCAAAAAGACCGTGGCTATTTATATGACTAAATCTTCAACTCGAACAAGGTTGGCTTCTGAAACTGCAGTTGCCCATTTAGGCGGCTCACCAATCTTCTTGCGAGCTGATGATTTACAAATAGGTCGCGGTGAAACTATCTCTGATACTGCGAAGATCATTTCTGGATTTTGTAGTGCTCTTATCGTTAGAACTTTTGCTCAGTCAGATGTTGATGAATTGGGAAAACATGCATCGATCCCAGTAATCAATGCTTTAACTGATGATGATCACCCAACACAATTACTTGCTGATTGGCTAACTATTTATGAAAGATTTGGTAAAGATTTAAAGGGACGTAAGTTTTCTTATATCGGTGATGGCAATAATGTTGCTGCTGCCTGGTTGATTATGGGCGCCACCATGGGAGCACATGTTGTTGTTGCAACCCCAGGTGGTAAATGGGCGCCAAAGGAAACTGTTGTTAATCAAGCACTTGAAATTGCTAAACGATCTGGCGCACAAATTGAGCTTACCTCCGATGCTAAAGCTGCTGCCACCGGTGCCAGTGCAATCTACACCGATGTTTGGATGTCCATGGGAGATTCTGAATCTGATCGAGCAGAAAAAATCGCAGCGTTGACTGCATTTGCAGTCACAGCTGATTTGATGAAGTTAACCGCTAGGGACTCCATATTTATGCACTGCTTACCAGCTCACCGCGGTGAAGAGGTTTCAGCAGAAGTAATCGACGGCGAGAAATCTGTTGTCTGGCGCCAAGCGTTTCATCGAAGAACCACAATTCAAGCCCTGCTATATCACCTGACTAAAGGTGATTTAATGGGTAATAAGTAAAGTTAAGGTTGGGTAAAGTAAGCAGATGCGAATTGCAGTACCAAAGGAAAGTAAATCTGGTGAACTACGCGTTGCCTTGGTACCAGATATTATTTCTAAATTAACAAAAGCAGGCTTAGAAGTAGTTATTGAATCAAATGCTGGCCTTGCTGCTGAGTATTCAGATAAGCAATTTAGTGATGCCGGGGCTGAAGTTAAAAGCGGTGATGTATTAGCCGGAAGTGATGTGGTTTTATCAGTTCAGCCACTTACTGCTAATCAAATAAAAACGTTGAAAAAAGGCGCAATAACTATCTCATTTCTATCACCATCAACTGCGCAAGATTCAATTGATGCAGCTATTAGTGCTGGTGTTACCGCTATTTCACTAGAAATGGTTCCAAGAATTTCTAGAGCACAATCAATGGACGCGCTTACCTCGCAAGCGCTTTGCGCCGGATACAAAGCATCATTAGTTGCAGCTGAGCTATCTCCTAAATTTTTCCCACTGCTTATGACTGCAGCTGGCACAGTAACTCCGGCAAAAGTTGTTGTTCTAGGTGCAGGTGTTGCTGGCTTACAAGCAATTGCAACTGCAAAAAGATTAGGCGCTGTGGTCTCTGCCTATGATGTTCGACCAGCATCTGCTGATGAAGTTAAATCAATGGGCGCAAAATTTATCAACCTAGAACTTGAAGCACTTGAAGGTGCCGGTGGTTACGCAAGAGAGATGACTGAAGAGCGAGCAAACAAACAACGTGAATTGCTTACGCCATATATTGCCGCTGCTGACGTACTCATCACTACCGCTGCGGTTCCTGGGCGAACAGCGCCAAGATTGGTAACTGCGCAGATGGTTTCACAAATGATGCCTGGCTCAGTTGTAGTTGATTTAGCATCTGAAAGTGGCGGAAATGTTGAAGGATCTGTTGCTGGTGAAATTGTTACAACAAGTGGCGGAATTAAAATCTGGGGTGGCAAAGATGTTCCAAGCCAATTAGCCTTTCACGCTTCCATGCTCTTCTCACGAAATGTTGTGAATCTGCTTTTGCTTATGACAAAAACAGTTGATGGAAAGCCGACAGGAACTATCGAGCCAGATTTTAGCGATGAGATTATTGATTCAGCCACCCTTACCCATAACGGAGCTAGACGAGAGAAGGGTAAGTAATGGCATCTGAATTAATGAGCAATGAGATTGCATTACTTGCAATATTTATTCTTTCAGTATTTGTTGGCTTTGAGGTGGTTTCAAAGGTTTCAACAACCTTACACACACCTTTAATGAGTGGTGCAAATGCCATTCATGGCGTTATTTTGGTGGGTGCGATTGTTGTAGCAGATCATGCAAAAACTACACTTGAAATATCACTAGCAATTGCAGCAGTAATTCTGGCAACTATAAATATGGTTGGTGGCTTTGTCGTAACTGATCGAATGCTGCAGATGTTTAAAGGTAAAGGCAAGCCAAAAAAGGAAAAAGGTGATGACAAATGAGTCGCAACCTATATGACCTTATTGGATTAGCCGCAGGAATATGTTTCATTCTTGCCCTAAAGGGTTTGTCCTCTCCAAAATCAGCTCGCAGAGGTAATTTAATTGGTGCACTGGGTGCAACCATTGCAACTGTCATTGTTTTCTTTTATGCAAATGATGGAAAAGCATTACACAATCAAAATTTGATCCTGGCAGCAATTGCATTTGGTGTGATAGTTGGAGTACCAGCGGCTCGTAAGGTTCAAATGACCCAAATGCCACAACTTGTTGCACTCTTTAACGGTGTTGGTGGTGGTGCGGCAGCATTGGTTGCAATTGTTGAGTATTTAAAGCTTGGCAGTGATGCAACAACCCCTGTTGTTATCGCAACTGTATTCACTGTAATCGTTGGCTGCGTATCATTTTCAGGTTCGATTATTACCTTCTTAAAGTTGCAAGAGTTAATGACAACTAGGCCGGTGATTTTTCCCTTTGGGCGCCAGATTATTGCTTTAACTTTAATTGGTGTCTTAGCAAGTGGAGGCTGGGTAATTTCTAGTGGTGGCACTACTCCACTTCTTATTAATGGACTACTTTCTTTGTTATTTGGAATCTTATTTGTCTTGCCGGTTGGTGGCGCAGATGTTCCTATCGTTATTTCACTTTTGAATGCATTTACCGGATTAACTGTTGCTGCATCTGGTTATGTACTAGAAACTACTTTATTAATCGTGGCTGGAACATTAGTTGGCGCATCTGGAACCATTCTGACCCGCTTGATGGCAGATGCCATGGGCAGATCTTTGTTTGGAACTTTATTTGGTGCTTTTACTGCAAAAGCTAGCGCCACTACAGGATCAGTTGATACCCGCCCAGTTAAATCAGGATCTGCTGATGATGTTGCAATCTTGCTCAACTACGCACAACGAGTTGTCATCGTGCCTGGTTTTGGATTAGCTGTTGCTCAAGCTCAGCACACAGTTCGAGAGTTGGCTGATTTGCTCGCTGCAAAAGGTGTTGAAGTTGCCTACGGAATTCATCCAGTTGCTGGCCGAATGCCAGGACATATGAATGTGTTACTTGCGGAAGCAAATGTTCCGTATGAACAATTAGTTGAGATGGAAGAGATTAATCCAACATTTCCACAAACAGATGTTGTCTTAGTTGTTGGCGCAAATGATGTAGTTAACCCTGCTGCTAAAACTACCCCGGGTTGTCCCATCTATGGCATGCCAATTTTGGATGTGGCGTTAGCTGGAAATGTTATTTTCCTGAAGAGATCAATGCGTCCAGGCTTTGCTGGTATTGAGAATGAATTGTTGTATGAACCAAAAACTACATTACTTTTTGGAGATGCAAAGGATTCGCTTACAAAAGTAGTTAGCGCGTTAAAGGCGTTATAGGGAATATTTACAGTCATAATTTAGTTGTAGTATTTACCACTATTAAAAATCATTGGAGACACTTTGCCAGCAGTAACTGTTAAAGATATAACGCTTCTTCCTAGAGTTGTTGGTGATCCATCTACGCCGTCTAGGCGAGTTAAAAGCATCACTACCGCGCCACAAGGACATGAAGGTGAAGGCTTTCCAGTTAGAAGAGCATTTGCAGGTGTTGATTTAGCAGATTTAGATCCATTTATTCATTTAGATCAAATGGGTGAGGTTGAGTATGCACCAGGTGAGCCAAAAGGTACGCCTTGGCACCCGCATCGAGGATTTGAAACAGTTACATACATCATTGATGGGATCTTTGATCATTATGACAATCATGGTGGCGGTGGAACGATTTCCAATGGTGATACTCAGTGGATGACAGCTGGTGCAGGTATTTTGCATATTGAAACTCCACCAGAACATTTAGTTATGAGTGGTGGTTTATTTCATGGTTTCCAACTTTGGGTGAACCTACCTGCGGCGAAGAAATGGTCACCACCTGCCTACCAAGATTTAAGAGCTTCAGATGTGGCATTGCTATCTTCAAGTGATGGTGGCGCACTCTTGCGTGTTATTGCTGGTGAAGTTGCAGGACATAAAGGTCCTGGCTCAACACAAACACCAATCACTTTAGTGCATGCAACTTTGCAACCAGGTGCTGAATTAAGAATTCCTTGGAACCCTTCTTACAATGCATTGGCTTATGTATTGAATGGATTTGGAACTGTTGGTGATGAAAAGCATGCGATTAAAACTGGTCAACTTGTTACCTATCGAGATGGTGATCAAATAGTTATTAC
>JACCDT010206347.1_pt1 | contig 33106 bp, 32 predicted proteins | sample 7446291 | NCBI WGS metagenome assembly JACCDT01 (sample SAMN15323446, study PRJNA562643) | freshwater metagenome | isolation source: river surface water | place: USA:Blue River Watershed | collected 2017-08-17
GCCAAAGTCTGTGGCATAGTCTCGCCTCTTTCGGGAGGTTAGCTCAGGGGTAGAGCGATCGCCTCACACGCGATAGGTCGCTGGTTCGAAACCAGCACTTCCCACCACCGAATGAAAAAATCGCCAGGCTTGCCTGGCGATTTTTGTTTTTGGGCGCTGTTTTACACTCGCGGCGCGCGCGGCTTGTTGATCGTTACGTCGCCGCCCGTTCAGCGTATCGCTTCGGTCTGCAGCGTCATCTGCAGGCGCGCGATATCGAGGCCCTGGGCCTCCAGCTTGCGCAGCAGCGCTGCATACGCGTCCGGCTCTACGCGGGGCGTGCGCGACAGTATCCACAGGTATTCGCGCGTCGGTTCGCTGACGGCGGCCAGCTGATAATCGCTGTCCAGGTCCACCACCCAGTAATCTCCCCAGACATAGGGCAGGAAGCTCAGCCATGACGGTGCGAACCGGACTTTCAGCTGTGCCGGACTGTCGCCCGGCTGGCGTGCGACGCCGACCGCCTCATCGATCGTTCCATCGGAGCGCTTGCAGCGGTTCACCACGCGGATGCGGCCGTCATCCAGCAGCCGGTATTCCGCACTGGCGTCGGCCACGCACTTGCGCTGGAAACGGTTGGGAAATTTCGCAATTTCATACCATCGTCCCATGTACCGCTGCGCATCCAGCGTGGGTATCGATTGCAGCGGCGGCGGATCCGCCGCGTGTGCGCCGGCGCTCAAGAGCAGCGCGGCGAACATCAGCGTGTGTAGTGCTTTCATCGTTCAGCTCGGTTGGTGGGGGGCGGTACAACGTCCACGGGCCCCAGGCCGGCGTCAGACGGATCGCTTGCGCTGTATTGCGGCACCCGGCCGCAGCTTTTTCTGGCCGAATTTCTTCGCAATCGTTTTCAGCGGCGGCGTCTCGTCGCGGCGCGGTCTGCGCGTGGCGACCGCGCCATCGGTGCGCGGCACCAGGTGCTGAGGTCCGTTGCCGATCAGATCGGCACGGCCCATGCGCTTGAGCCCTTCGCGCAGGATCTCCCAATTCGCGGCATCGTGATAGCGCAGTAACGCTTTGTGAAACTTTCGTATTTTCGCCAGGCGCGGTGTCTCCACGCTCTCGGAGTCGCCGCTGATCTTGCGCAACGGATTTTTGCGCGTGTGGTACATCGTGGTGGCCATCGCCATCGGCGTCGGCAGGAAGGTCTGCACCTGGTCGAGACGGAAATCGTTCTGCTTCAGCCACAGCGCGAGGTTCAGCATATCGTCGTCGGTGGTGCCGGGATGCGCCGCAATGAAGTACGGTATCAGGTACTGTTCCTTGCCGGCCTCTTTCGAGTATTTGTCGAACAGTTCCTTGAACGCGTAATACGAGCCCATGCCGGGCTTCATCATCTTCGACAGCGGGCCGTCTTCCGAATGCTCCGGCGCGATCTTCAGCAGGCCGCCGACGTGGTGCGTCACCAGTTCCTTCACGTATTCGGGCGAGCGCACCGCGAGGTCATAGCGCAGGCCGGAACCGATCAGGATCTTCTTCACGCCCGGTATCGCGCGCGCCTTGCGATACAGCCTGATCAGCTTGCTGTGATCCGTATTGAGATTGCTGCAGATGGTCGGATACACGCACGACAACCGGCGGCAGGATTCTTCGATCGCCTTGTCCTTGCAGGCGAGGCGATACATGTTCGCGGTCGGGCCGCCGAGATCGGAAATGGTGCCGGTGAAGCCCTTGGTTTTGTCGCGGATCAGTTCGATTTCGCGCAGAATCGACGGTTCTGAGCGACTCTGGATGATGCGGCCTTCATGCTCTGTGATCGAGCAGAAAGTGCAGCCGCCGAAACAGCCGCGCATGATGTTCACCGAGAAGCGAATCATCTCCCACGCCGGGATACGTGCATTGCCATACGACGGATGCGGTGCGCGCGCATACGGCAGGTCGTACACATAATCCATTTCCTCCATCGCCAGCGGCAAGGGCGGCGCGTTCAGCCAGACATCGCGCTCGCCATGCGCCTGCACCAGCGCGCGCGCATTGCCCGGATTGGATTCGAGATGGAACACGCGCGACGCATGCGCATAAGTGACCGGATCTTCCTTCACCGCTTCATAGGCAGGCAGCCGCACCACGCTGCGGCTGCGCACTTCCTTCTGCTGCGCCAGCCTTTCCTCGCGCGTCATCAGGCGTACCGGTGCCACGGTCGGGGCAGGTGCCGCGCCGTCGGTGCCGCAGGCGGCGGGCTCCTTCTCTTTCATCTCATAGGGATTCGGATGCGCTTCGATGCGGCCCGGCATGTCCACGCGCGTGGAATCGACCTCGCTCCAGTCGTCGGCCGGCTTCCAGCCGCGTGACACCATGAACGCCGTGCCACGCAGGTCACGGATCGATTTCACCGGCTCGCCGGCGCCGATCCGGTGCGACAGCTCCAGCAGCGCGCGCTCGGCATTGCCGAACAACAGAATGTCGGCCTTTGAGTCGGTCAGTACTGACCGACGCACGGTGTCCGACCAGTAGTCGTAATGCGCGATGCGACGCAGGCTGGCCTCAATACTGCCGATGACCACCGGCACGCCGGGAAAGGCCTCGCGCGCACGCTGCGCATAGACCGTCAGTGTACGGTCCGGACGCTTATTCGGCTCGCCGTTCGGCGTATAGGCGTCCTCGGAGCGCGGCTTACGGTCGGCGGTGTAGCGATTGATCATCGAATCCATATTCCCGGCCGTTACGCCGAAATACAGATTCGGTTTGCCGAGCGCACGGAAGGGCTCGGCCGACTGCCAGTCAGGCTGGCTGATGATACCGACCCGGAAGCCCTGCGACTCCAGCAGCCGGCCGATCAGGGCCATGCCAAAGCTCGGATGGTCAATATAGGCGTCGCCAGTCACGAGGATGATGTCGCAGCTGTCCCAGCCGAGCTTGTCCATTTCCTTGCGTGACATCGGCAGGTACGGCGCCGGCGTAAGCTCGGGGCGAAAGCGCGGATAGGAACGGAGATTTTTCGGGCTGGGGGACATGGGCACTGCCGGTGGGCTGAAACAGGGCGACAGTATGCCAGTGTTGGCGCGGCCGCGTACGATGCCGGCCACTGCCACGCTGTCAAAAGAGCAAGCAAATTTGCGACGAACTGCGGACTATTTGAACGGGTTGTCGATGCTGTCAGTCGGCCGCAGGGGCAGCTGCTCGGGCAGTTCGGGATCGGCCTGCAGCTGCGCGATGGCCGCGTCCAGCAGCGCCCTGAGCTGCAGCGCACGCTGCAGCCCCGCTTTGTCACGGGTGATCGACAGCGAGCCATACAGCTCCAGCTGGTCGATGCGGTTTTCGATCGTCAGCTCGTCGATCGCGATCGAATCGGACTCATTGGCGAATGGTTGCAGCATGGTCATGGGTTTCTCCCTTCGACGCCCGCGCCCCGGCGCGCACGGATTTTCGGAGACGGCAGTGCCATCGCCGTGCGTTTTTCAGCATCGCTCAGTTTTGGAAACAGATTGATGCCGGCGCGCTTTTCCAGCTCAGCGATCGACACGACCTGATATTCGCCGCTGTCGTCATTCGGCGCCAGCCAGGCCGCGCCTTCCTTCGTCACCGGATCGACGACGGCTTTGAACACGTGCGTCGGCACGAAGACCCGGTTGTTGATGCGCTTGATGCTATCGCCTTCAAACAGCGGGCCGGTCAGCACATACAGCTCGCCGCGCTGGTTCACCAGATGCCGCGCTGTGCCTTCGATGGCTGACCACAGCCGCTGGTTGTTGCTGCGGTCTTGCGGCACCACATTGGCCAATGAAAAGCTCTCGAGCTGCGCCTGCCGGGTCGGCATGTCGGCCGCCGGTGCCATGTGACCGCGGTCATAGCCTGAGCGCGCGTAGTCGGCCAGCTCAGCGCCATGCCTGGGCGGCAGTGCGTCTTCGGTATGGAAACTACCTTCGCGCGGCACCTCGCGCGCCGCTTGCAGGCTCGCGCGCGTCAGGTGCTCGGCCGACCAGAGCGGCGTCTTCGACACGCCCGAATGCATCACGGCAAAGGCCTCGAAGCAAAGACCGACCGTGCTCGTCTGCAGCGACTTGCGCGTGAACTCGGGTGCCGTCTTCTGGAAGAAATGGGTGTCGCACCCCTGGGTTTGCGCTTGTGCTGATGTGAACAGCAGTACGGACAGCAGACCTGCCAAAAATTTTGTCATGAATGATGCGATGAACGGACTCGCGAATTCGAATGAACGCGAGGTTCGAAGTTCCGGTGGTTGTATATCGAACAAATGAATCCGAATTTTATCTCATGGAAACATTGAGCTTTACCGGCGCCGGGCAGTCAAACGGAGATGGCGCCAAGGCAAGGACGGCTGCTGCCAGTACGGCGTGGGCTGTCCTCCGGCGTGAGGTTGACCGGGGTCTTTTCACCACTTGGAGGGCATCGTGGAATATCAAACGCGCAGCAGTGACACCGCATGGACCAACTGGCTCGCCGGCATTGCCGTGGGGGCGCTGGCGATGTACATCGCCGACCCTTCCGAGGGGCGACGGCGGCGCGCGCTGCTGCAGGACAAAATGAGCAGCTATTCGAGCCGCGCGCAGCACCTGGTCGAGGGGCGCGTGCGCGATGCGCGCAACCGCCTGACCGGACTGCAGGCCGAGGCGATGCGGATGATGTCGGCGCCGCAGGCCAAGCCGATCGACAATCATGTGCTGGAAGCGCGCGTGCGCTCGCGCGTTGCGCGCGCGTTTCCTCAGTTGGGCGAGATCAGCGTCGATGCCGACGCCGGCATGGTCACGGTGAGCGGCGATATCGGGCTCGACGACGAAGCGCCGCTGCTGGCGATGGTCGAGGCGATTCCCGGCGTCGAGGCGGTTCGCCTGGGCGGAGCTGACGAGGACAGTGACAGCAGCGCTGCGTTCCTGGCAGGGCGCAGTCCGTTCTGGATCGCCGGCGCGCTGGGTGTCGGTTTGCTTGCCTGGTATGGACTATCGCGGCGGCAGCCGCTGGGCCTGGCAGCGGCGACCGGGCTGGGTCTGTGGGCGCGCAGCCGTGAGCGCATGCGCGCCGCGCAGGGTGCCATGGAGGAAGCGATGCAGCCCGCAGGCAGCAGCTTCGAGGCCGAGCGCATAATCGACATCCAGGCCTCGCCGGAGAATGTGTATGACGTCTGGAGCCGCTATGAAAACTTCCCCCATTTCATGTCGCATGTGATCGACGTGCGCGACCTGGGCAATCAGCGTTCGCATTGGGTGGTGCAGGGACCGGCGGGCAGTGAGGTCGAATTCGATGCGCAGCTGACGGCGGCCGACCGGCCGCACCGGCTGGCCTGGCAGAGCGAGCCTGGCGCCACGGTGCATAGCGAGGGTGCGGTGACGCTGGTGCCGCAGGGCGGCGGCACGCGCGCCACCGTGCGCATGAGCTGGAAGCCGCCGGCCGGTGCGCTCGGACAGGGTATTGCCGTGCTGACCGGCGCTGATCCGGCAACGGCGCTTGACGAAGATTTGCGGCGGATGAAGCAATTCATCGAACGCGGCCTGCCGGCACGCTCCGGCGGTGCCGGCGGCGGCGCTGTGTTGCATTGAGACAGGTGCTGGCCTGCGGCCGACCGGAACTTGGTTGTCGGCCTTTCATCCAATCGTGGCCGGATCGGTCCGGGCAACCCTTCATCCGAGGAGCAAGATCATGATGCAAGCAGACGAAGTCCGGCAGCGTTTCAGCCAGATCGAGCAGACCATTCGTCAGGCCAGCCAGGCCTGCGAGCGTGCCGGCACGAATGTGCCGATGGACCTGAAAAATTGTATCCAGCAGCTGGACTCGCAGTCGTCGCAGGCACGCCAGCAGCTGCAGCAGGCCAAGGACGAACAATCGATGATTGATTGCGTGGACCAGCTGGAAGAACTGGGCGACCAGGCCAAGGCAGCCTGCGAGAACCAGACCGGCGTCGACCAGCAATTGAAGCAGGCAGTACTGCAGGCCCATCAGGAGCTGAGCCAGCTCAAGCATCAGCTGCATTAGACATACGCCTGATCGCCGATCACTGTATGAGCTGACAGGAGGCAGGCCGCCGCGCTATTGTCCTGACGGCCTGCCCCCTTGGCGGTAATGTTCAGGCGCGGCTTTGAATTATTGATTTATTATCTCTCGCCATTGGATCACGACAAGCGGGAGACAGGAATGACGGCAGAACCGCGGCTTCTGTGGAAGCCCAGCGCCGAGCGCATCGCTAACAGCAAACTGACCCATTATCTCGACTGGCTCGCGCGCGAGCGCCAGCTGACGTTCGACGACTATCAGGCATTGTGGCAATGGTCAATCGATGACCTTGAAGGTTTCTGGCTCTCGTTATGGGAGTACTTTGAGATCCGGCACTCGCAGCCTTTCGACGAAGTGCTGTCCACCCACGCGATGCCGGGCGCGGCCTGGTTTTCCGGCAGCCGGCTGAACCTCGCCGAGCAGCTGTTCCGCTTCAATCTCGATGACGCGCACGCGGACAAGCCGGCCGTCATTGCCGAGTCGGAGCTGCGGCCGACCTTGACGCTCAGCTGGCGTGAACTGCGCGCGCAGATTACGGCAGTGGCGAATACCTTGCGTGCGCTCGGTGTCGGTCCGGGCGACCGTGTGGTGGCCTATCTGCCGAACACGCCGGAGGCGGCGATCGCTTTTTATGCGTGCGCGAGCATCGGCGCGATCTGGTCGTCATGCTCGCCGGACATGGGCAGCGCCAGCGTGCTCGACCGCTTCCGCCAGATCGATCCGAAGGTACTGATCGCCGTCGATGGTTATCGCTACGGCGGCAAAGATTTCGACCGGCGTGAGATCGTGCAGGCCATGCGCACCGAGCTGAAATCGCTCGAGCACACGGTGCTGTTTCCCTATCTCGACCCGGCTGCGTCGCTGCCGGGCGCGCTGCGCTGGGATGAGCTGCTGTCGCACCCTGCCGCGCAGGCTGGCGAGATGCGCTTCGAGCAGCTGCCGTTCGACCATCCGTTATGGATATTGTATTCGTCTGGCACCACCGGCATGCCTAAGCCCATTGTTCACGGCCACGGCGGCAGCTTGCTCGAAGGCTTGAAGGGGCTGGTGCTGCAGCTCGATGTTGGCGAGAGCGACCGTTTTCACTGGTTCTCCACCACCGGCTGGATCATGTGGAATTCGCAGATCAAAGGACTGCTGGTCGGTGCGACGATCTGCATCTACGACGGGAATCCCGGCTACCCGGACCTCGGCAGGCTGTGGCGCTTCGCCGACGATCACCGGCTGACCTTCATCGGCGCCGGTGCGGCCTTCTATGCCAATTGCATGAAGGCCGGCATCGTGCCTTCGCAGATCGCCGATCTGTCGTCGCTGCGCACGATAGGCTCGACCGGCTCGCCACTGCCGGAAGAGGCCTTTGACTGGGTGTACGCGCAGGTGAAACAGGATGTGCTGCTGGCATCGATCAGCGGCGGCACGGATATCGCGGCCGCGTTCGTCGGCGCATCGCCCAACCTGCCGCTGTATGCGGGCGAGATCCAGTGCCGTGCGCTCGGCGTGGCCGTCCATGCGCTCGATGACCATGGCAATGAGCTGATCGATCAGGTCGGCGAACTGGTCGTGACCGAGCCGATGCCGTCGATGCCGCTGTGCTTCTGGAACGATCCGGGCAATAAGCGCTATCTCGAAAGTTATTTCGAGCACTATCCCGGGCTGTGGCGGCATGGCGACTGGATCCGCATCACGCCACGCGGCGGCGCCGTGATCTATGGACGTTCGGATGCGACCATCAACCGGCATGGCATCCGCATGGGCACGGCGGAAATCTATCGCGTGGTGGAAGATTTCGACGAGGTGCTCGACAGCCTGGTCGTCGATCTCGAATATCTTGGCCGCGAGTCCTGGATGCCGTTATTCGTGGTGCTGCGCGATAGTGTGGCGCTCGATGCTGAACTCGAGCAGCGGATCCGCGACCGCATCCGCACTCAGCTGTCCGCGCGCCATGTGCCCAATGATGTGATTGCGGTGGCCGAGATTCCGCGCACGCTGACAGGCAAGAAAATGGAGCTGCCGATCAAGAAGCTATTGCTCGGCATGCCGGTAGAAAAAGTGGCGAATCCGGATGCGATGGCTAATCCCGCCTCATTGCAATGGTTCGCGGCGTTCGCAGAGAAACGCAAGGCCGCCTGACGCGCGACATGTGCCGGCCGGCGGCCCGATGTGGTCGCCGGCGTCGGTATCAGGCGCCGACGATCCAGCCCTCCAGCCCGTCGTGCGGCGGCAGGCCGAACTGCTGTTCCCGCCGTTGCCATGCCCAGCCAGCCAGTAGTGCGCAGAGCACGGCATCGATCAGGTCGCCGCTGCCGTCGGCGAGCAGCTGATCACTCAAGTCACCGCAATCGAGCCGTATCTGCAGCGGGTAGCTGCCTGCCTCCAGCGCTTGCAGGAGGGTCTGTCGCGCGGCGCGCCGCTCCGGGGTCTGCAATGCCGGTGTGTCGTTCTTGTACGAGGCGCGCGTGATGCTGCGTGCGACCATGCCTGGGTACGCTTCGAGCGCGATGCGCGTGCGGTCGCCGTCGTGCATGCCGGGGATATGAACGTTCGCGTCGAGCAGCAGCGGCGCGCCCGCATGCAGCATCCACGCGACTGGCGGATTGACCCATTTCATCGGCGACGACGATCCCGCCGGCAGGTCGCAGGCGCGGTGAATGAACTTGCGGCCGGCCTCGCGCGCATCGCACACTGATTTGAAGGTCTCGCGCAGCTGTGCACGCTCGATGCCGGCCACATGCCGTATCAGCGCCGGCCAGGCGGTCGGCCAGCCGAGCAAGGTAATGAGCTCGCGCGGGAAGGAAAATGGGAAATCGAAGCCGCCGAGCCACGGCCCGGGCTGGTGCAGCCAGCGTGTAAAGCTGGCGAAATCATGCAGCGTAGTCAGCGCCTCGAGACGGAAGACGTCGCCGGCCAGATGGCCGGATGCGATCGTGATGCCCTTGCGCTTGCGTGGCGCCGACGTGAAGTCGACGCCGTGCAGCGCTATCGACCGTGCGTCAGTGGTCCCCATCCGGCAGCACGACGTTCACGTCCAGCACCTCGAGGTTGCCCTGGCGGTCGAGCGAGATCTTGATGTCTTCGGGATTCACATTGACGTACTTCGAGATCACTTCGATCAGCTCACGGTGCAGCGCCGGCATGAAGTCCGGGCCGCTGGTGATGTGACGCTCGCGCGCAATGATGATCTGCAGCCGCTCTTTCGCCGTGCTGGCCGACTGCTTCTTGTTGTTAAACAGGAAGGAAAAGATGTCCATCTCATTTGCCTCCGAAGATGCGTGCGAGCAGCCCCGGCTTCTCGTATTCGGCGAAACGCAGCGGACGGTCTTCGCCGAGGAAACGCGCGACCACGTCCTTGTAGGCTTCCGAGACATCGCTGCCGGCGATATGGACGGCCGGCGTGCCCTGGTTCGACGCATGTAGCACCGACTCCGATTCCGGGATGATGCCCAGCAGCGGAATGCGCAGGATCTCCTGAACGTCTTCGTACGAGAGCATCTCGCCGGCCTCGACGCGCTTGGGCGAGTAGCGCGTGATCAGCAAATGCTCCTTGACCGGCTCGGTGCCGAGCTGTGCGCGGCGCGACTTGGCCTGGATGATGCCGAGGATGCGATCGGAATCGCGCACCGACGAGACTTCCGGATTGGTCACGATGACGGCCTCGTCGGCGAAGGTCAGCGCCATCACGGCGCCGCGCTCGATGCCGGCCGGCGAGTCGCAGACGATGTACTCGAAGTCCATCGTTTTCAGTTCTTCGAGGATGCGCTCGACGCCGTCTTCGGTCAGCGCGTCCTTGTCGCGCGTCTGCGAGGCGGGCAGCACGAACAGGTTGTCGCAGTGCTTGTCCTTGATCAGCGCCTGCGTCAGCGTCGCTTCGCGGTTGATGACGTTGATCATGTCGTAGACCACACGGCGCTCGCAGCCCATGATCAGGTCGAGGTTGCGCAGGCCGACGTCGAAGTCGATCACGGCAGTCTTGTGTCCGCGCAGTGCCAGGCCAGACGCGAAGCTTGCGCTCGAGGTGGTTTTGCCTACGCCGCCTTTACCGGACGTTACGACGATAATTTTTGTCACGAGAAACTCCTTGGTTGAGCCTGTCTGGTCAGTTTGTTATCGAGAGGGGCGGACTATTTCAGCGCGATCGCACGCGTTTCCAGCTTGTCGTTTTTCAGCAGTACCTGAGTCGGCAGGCCGGAGAGCTCTTTCGGCCAGCCGTTATCGAAAGTCCGGTACATGCCGGCGATCGAGACCAGCTCCGCTTCCATCGCGAGGGAAAAAATGCGGGCATCCGGATTACCCGACGCTCCGGCCGCTGCGCGGCCGCGCAACGGCGCATACACATGGATGCTGCCGTCGGCGATGACTTCCGCACCGGCATTGACGGTGGCAGTCACGATTAGGTCGCAGCCGCGCGCATAGATGCGCTGGCCACTGCGTACCGGTTGGTCGACGATCATGGCCGCCGTCGGGACAGGTGCGGGTGCGCTGGCAGCAGCGGGCGCAGGCGCTGGCGCTGGCGCCGCCGGCACGGCGGGCTCCGGCATCGGTGTCGGCGCGGAGGGTGCCGCTGCCGCTGCCGTTCCCTGCGCGCGCGGCTGCTCCATGCGGTCGATCGTCAGACCTTGTGCACGCAGCTCGTCTTCCAGCGCCGCCGGCGCATTGCGCACGGCGACCGGATTCAGCCGGTGCGACCGAAACAGTGCGATCAGCGCTGGCCAGTCGATGCTGCCGGGCGCGGGTTCCTGCGCAAGGTTGCCCAGGTCGAGCAGCGTGAATTCGTCTTCGAAATAATCCGGGGTGCCACCGGTGATCTGCGCCAGCGCGGCAGACAGTCGGGCGTGATCCGTGTCGCCGAGCAAGGCGGCGACGGCAACCACGGTCGAGATCTTGAGTTCCAGGGGCTTCCTGGCTTGATTGTTTGACATACGGTCCCGGGTGATAGCAACTGCGCGATGCGCCCGTCGGCGGCATCGGCGCAAGGCGGTGCTTGCGGCGCCGTATTATACCCATGTCCCCCCGGCAAATTTGCGTCTGTCAGGCCACGAGATACGCGTGTGCGCGAAGCGGCTTGCAGCGCTATGCGCTTCATTCAATGACTGCCTGCGCGGCGAGCGATTTTCACGATGAGCGCGTTTGTGATCGGTCAAAGCTGACGTGATCTTCAATGACACACTGGATCGAATACAGGCGATGCGTGCCATTTCTACGATTCAAGGAGTCAACGATGCGAAGAAGTCAGCAGCACAACCCTATGGTCGACATGATGCACTACCAGCTTGAGGCGTCGATTCATCTGGCCGATGCAGTATTTTCCGGAACAGAAAAAATCGACCGCGCGATGATTGACGTCACGCATCAGGCTGTCGACAGCCATCTGAAGCTCGCGCGCGCGGTGGCCGACATGCGCGACCCTGCCAAGCTTGCCGACCTGCAGGTGTCGATCGCCGGTCGACCCGAGAAGACCATCCATTGCCAGCAGCAGATCATGGCGGCGCTGGTCGAGATTCAGGCCGAAATCGGCCGATCGATGCGCGACTACATGGACAGGTTCACGCAGACGGCTTCCGGACAGGTGACCGATGCCGGCGAGCAGATGCTGGCCGGACAGGATGTGTCCGACCGGATAGTGGGTCCTTTCGCCGGCATGATGTCGGTGTGGGAGCAGGCGTTTCGTGAAGCCAGCAAAATGGCCAGTCAGAATATGATTGCCGCCAGCTCAGGTGTTGAAAGTGCGGCCAATGCCGCGCGCGATGCGGTGGCGCGATCGATGGAGGCCGCAGGCACGGCCGCCAATGGCCACGCGCACAGCACGAAAGGGCGGGCAAGGCATAAGTAGCGACACCAATGCAGGCCGAGTGCAAGCGGAGACGACAAGCGAGACTGCTTGTCTCGTTCCCGCCTTTTTCAACTCCCGGTGTGTTTCGCCCCCTGGCAGCCTTGGTTGGGCTTCCGGCGCATCGCTGATGGCGTGTTGCCGGTAGCTGGCTCGACACACAGCGCGAACCGAACGAACTCAGCGCACCGTGCAGTATGAGCTCAGTGCCAGCATGAGCGCGGTGCCTATCCTGATGGACAGGCGTCTCGCGCAACTTCGCCATGCAACGCTAACCCGATTCGTTTCCGATAAATATCGTTGTGGCCAAGACAGTCAGCAAGACCACGACGAATGGCCAGTGCTGCAGACGTCTGCGAGCCAGACGTCTGCATGCCTCAAGCTCTCTCAGGCAGCGACGCTCGGCAGGTCTTTATCAGGAGCCGGCGGCATTGCTTGTGCGGCGGCCTCGCGCGCGCGGCGGCTGGCCGCCTTGGAGCGCGAGCTTGATGGCGGCAGGCGGCGCAAGGTACGCAGCGCTTCGAGATCTTTGATGCCGATCGAACGCTGGTCGACGCTGATCAGACCAATTTCATTGAACGCGGACAGCGTTCGACTCACCGTCTCCAGTGTCAGGCCGAGATAGCTGCCGATTTCATGCCGGGTCATGCGCAGGTTGAAGAGTTTGCTGGAATACCCCATCTCAGCGAAGCGTTCGGACAGCGATACGAGAAAGCGCGCCACCCGTGCTTCTGCCGACAACGCGCCCAGCATGCTCACCATCGCCTGCTCGCGCACCAGTTCCCGGCTCATCACGCTGTACATCGCATGCTCGAGCTCGACATAGGTGCGGCCGAGCTGTGTGAATTTTTTGAATGGCAGCAGGATCAGGTCGCAATTCGACAACGCCACCGCTTCCGATGCATAGCGCCGCGTATGTATGCCGTCGACACCGAACAGGTCTCCCTTCATCGGAAAGCTGAGCACCTGTTCATTGCCGAACTCATCGATCAGCACAGTCTTCAGGAAGCCTGAGTGAACGATAAAGAGTGTGTCGAAAGGCTGTCCGATGGTATGAATGCGTTGCCCGGTCTTAAATTGCACGTGTTGAAAAAGGAACTCTTCGTCATTCACCGACGGCGCGGAAGGAATGCGCAGCAGGTCGCAGAGCTCTTTCAGGTTCGACCACAACTTGCCCTGGCGTTGCCAACCGGCTTCCGTTGCCGACGCGTGGATCGCAGGAGTCGCGGGTTCGTTACGCAACTCGGAAGTGTGGGTGGATGTCATGGTCATCTCCTGTCGTATTAGCTGGAACGATTCAGCACCGAAATCCGACGATGTGCGTCATGTGTCGCTGGATCGCACTGGGTTGGACAGTTGCGATTGCCAGCAAGCTCTCCGGCGGGAGGACGGAACATCGCGCTGCCGGGATCCGGGCTGAGGGATTGGTCGGGCGCTGGTAGAACCTATCTCGTTAGGCCGCTGGCGGCGTTGGCAGCAACTTGCCGGTCGTGTGACCTGCCTGTGATGCCACCGATTTGCCATCGAACTAAGGAGATAGGTTCTTTGTGGCGCTTGCTGCATGTCACTGTGACTGCGCTTGCTAGTATCCGGACTCGAGTTCTTCAAAGCTATCGGGGCTGCCTGAATGCTTTGCGTGTACGAGCCGAGAATTCTTAAGGCCATTCCTAGCATGCTTTTCTCCTGTTGCAGCAGGCCGCGCGCCGCGTAAATCACAGCCTGAATTTTTCCAGCAGGCCCTGTCCCATCGCGTACTGCACCAGCTCAGCGAGCGACGGTGTGCCGAGCTTTTGCAGGATGTGTGCCTTATGCGTACTGACGGTCTTGACCGACAAGTGCAACACTTCGGCAATCTCCGTGACGGACTTGCCCGTTACCAGCATATTGAAGACTTCAAATTCGCGATTGGTCAGCGTTTTGTGAGGTGCGTCGTCGCGCATCGGCATCGCGTCCATGGCCAGCTGTTCGGCCACTTCCATGCTGATGTAGGGGCGACCGGAGCGCACCTTGCGAATCGCATTGACCAGATCGGTTCCTGCACTCTCCTTCGTGATGTAGCCATGCGCGCCAAGCCGGATGGCCCGTGCCGCGTACTGATCTTCGTCGTGCATTGTCAGCACCAGCAGAGCGATCTCCGGTGCTTCCTGTTTGATCTGCTTCAGCAGATCCATTCCGCTTCTGCCTGGCATGGACAAATCCATGACCAGTACATCGAAACCGCCTTTGCGCACCTGCGCCAGCACATCAAAACCGTCAGTGGCTTCGCCGAATACCTCGATGTCATCTGCCTTGCTCAGGATGTACTTGAGTCCTTCCCGCATCAACGCATGGTCGTCGGCCAGTACGACCCGGATCATTCTCCATGCCTCGCAAGCTCACTGAATTTCCGTATCACGATGCCGGTTGTCGCATGCGCGCTGCCAGCGCTGTTGTCTATTCCGGGTTCAGACATTGCGCCCGACTCCCTGTTGCTGCTTGAACTGAATCAATCTTTTTTTCATAGCGATTTCCTCTTAGTAACAAAATAGCAACATTATTGGTAAATGTATCAGCTTTTCACCGATGTACCTATATGATTTGGAGCAAAAGCGACATGTCGCTTGCGAATCTGTGTTTATAAATTCGCGCTATTTCCTGGCATAAACGGCGAACGCGACGGCGAAGCCTCCGGGATTGTCTTTGATGGAAATTTCCTTGCTGTGCCTACGGGTTTTTCGTCAGGCAGAGGCGGCTGTTAGACTGTGTTCTTTACGAACAGGCAACGCCTCAGTTAACGCACACTATGGAAATCAAGCCGGGCGAAATAGGGCACATCATTCAACTGGCCATTGCGCCGGTGTTTCTTTTGACGGGTGTCGGCACCAATATGCTGGTGCTGACGAATCGCCTCGCGCGCATCATCGATCGCACCAGGTTGTTGGAAGACAATATCGATGAAGGCGTCGGCAAGACCGATGGAAGGGACGCCCTGTTCCGGGCTGAGATGGACGTGTTGTTTCAGCGTGCGCGCAAGATTAATCGTGCGATCTTTTTGTCGACGACCTGCGCGTTGCTGATCTGCATGGTCGTTGCCGCGCTGTTCGTCACCGATGCGCTGAACCTGCGCTTGGCCTCCGTTATCGCCGGCATGTTCGTGCTGGCGATGGTGGCGCTGACCGGGAGCTTTATTTATCTGCTGCGGGAAGTGCTGCTGGCGACAGACTTCATGAACAGCCAGCAGCAGCGCTATCGGTCCGAGCGGGTACCAGACGCCTGACACTCGGCGCAGCTGCGTTCGTCAAGCTTTTCAGACCGATGCGACCAGCTCGCAGCTGGCCTTGAACAGCGGATGCGCGGGGTCGCCGAACGCATCGCAGATCGTCAGGTGGTTGATGCCTTGCAGCGGGATCTCGTTGCGAAATCCGCCGTGCCATTCGCTGGCAATCAGCGCGGTCTGTCGTTTGAATTCGTCCGACTCCAGATCGCCGACTGAGGTAATGAACGGCGCCGGATGTGACTGCGGCATCCGCGCCGGCGACAATGTCAGCGCGCGCTCCGCATCGAGCTTCAGGTCTTCATTCACGAAGTCCGCATAGCAGACCGGATCGAGGTCGTAGAGGCCCGACATCAGCACGCCGCCCTTGACCAGATCATGTGGCAGATCCGGTGCGAAGGCCGGCCACAGCGCCGCCAGCATCATCGCTGCCAGGTGGCCACCGGCCGAGTGGCCGGCGACGACGATACGGTTACGGTCGAATTCCAAACGGTCGGCGTTCCGATACAACCAGGCCAGCGCACGCAGCTGCTGCGACACGATCTCCTCGATCGATGCCTCCGGCGCCAGTGTGTAGTTGGTCAGCGCGACATTGAATCCGGCCTGACGGTAACCAGGTACGATGAAAGTGAAGTCAGATTTATCCAGCGAACGCCACCAGCCGCCGTGGATAAAAACCAGCAGCGGCGCGCCTGCGCGGTAGGCCGGATAAAAATCCAGTTTTTCCTTGGCAGCCAGGCCGACCGGGAGATCGAGCAGGCCTGCTTGCGTGCGCCTCACCAGTGCCGATTCCTTCTGCCAGCGCGTGAAAATCTGCGGGTGGTCAGGAATGCCGGCACGGGCGTTGTACTGTTCGGTGTAGTAGTCGGTCTGGGTTTGCCGGCGGTCGGTCGATTGGCGATTGGCGCTGCGCATGCGTAAATTCCTCGCTGTGAGTAGGGGGGCTGGCAATGCGCGACAGTGTAGCCTGCCGTCATCAGCGGGGATAGCCGCTCGCGCGGCGGCGCCCGCGATGTTTGTCCCTGCCCGCCGCCCATGTCGGACCTTAAGGACCGGCCGAATTGACGGAAAGTAACGGGTTCGCCTACACTGCCGTGGTTTTGGTGCCCGTCTGTCGCTCTCGACAGACAGTTAAACGGGAAACACGAAGCCCCCTGATCTGCCGGTCAGCGGCCAACGTGTGCTGCCCCCGCAACGGTAAGCAAGCGCATGATCGTCATCATGCTATCTGCCTCCATCGCCACTGTGCTCTGCATGGGAAGGCGCGGCGGATACGCTTGTCAGCCCGGATACCGGCCAGAACAGGTGGGAGAGGCGTGCCAGGTGGTTCAGCCAGACATCTTGTCCAGGCGATTTGCCTGACGGTCATCGGTTCGCGCTCCTGTTCGAAATCCGCCTGCGGGGAAGCTGGCGGGTCCCCCACTATTCTGAATTTCATGTCCAATCGCCTTTTCCCGTGCGGTCGCACGCCTGTCATGGCTGCGCTGCCGGCGTTGCTGTATTCCGCGTTCGCTGCCGCCCAGAGCACCGACGCACCGACCGAACTTCGTCAGCTGCCGCAAGTGGTCGTCACCGCCAATCGCTACGAGCAAGACGTACGGGCAATCCCGGCGCAAGTGACCGTGATCACGCGCGAGCAAATGGAGGCCGCCAACGTCAGCACCGTCAATGAAGCGGTCGCGCGCCTCGGTGGCATCGCCACCCGCACTAGCCTCACTGGTGGCAATGAACTGACCATCGATCCGATGGGCTTTGGCGATACCGCCGGTTCGAACACCATGATCCTGATCGATGGCGTACCGATCCGCGAAGGCGACATGAGCGAGATCCGGCTGTCCGGCCTGCCGGTCGAGAGCGTCGAGCGCATTGAGGTGCAGCGCAGCTCAGGCAGCGTGCTATACGGCGGCGGCGCCACCGCCGGCGTGATCAACATCATCACCCGTGCGTCCGGCAACGATCCCAGGGCGGCGAGCTCGGGGAGCGTGTATGTGGGCGCCGGCTCGTTCTCGACCACCGAATTCCGTGCGAATGCGCGCTACGTCAAGGACGGCCTTGATCTGTCGCTGGCCGCTTCTGATCGCGATTCCGACGGCTTCCGTCGCCATTCGGGTAGCAACGACAAAGGCCTGCTGGTGAGCGCCAAATATGCGGCCAGCTTCGCACGCTTCGGCATCAGCTTCAGTTCCGAGAACAACACCGCGCAGACCCCGGGCGCGCTGACCCTGGAAGAGTATCGGTCTGACCGCCGTATGGCGCAGCCCTCGTCGGTGGCCAACAATACCCGCTCCGCGATCGAGACCAGCCGCTTCGCCGCGTTCGCCGAAACTGAGCTGGCCGGTGTGCAATGGCGCGTCGATGCAAGCACGCGCCAGCGCGATCTCGATGCGGTCGCCGTGATGGGCGGATTTCCGGTGCCGCTGCAATATCGTGGCGACGATCAGTTTATCGGCCTGAGCGGCCAGCGCGTAGACGAATTGCCGATCGGCCGCAATCGCGTCGTGTTCGGCATCGAGCACGGCGATTGGTCGCAAGTACGGCGCTACCCCGGCTCGACGCTGGGCAGCTATCAGCTCGACTTCACGTCAACCAGTCATTTCCTGAAGAACGATCTTGATATCGCCGAGCTCGGCGTACGTGTCACCGCAGGCTATCGTTCCGAGCGCAATGAGCGGTCGCAAATGTCGATGAAGTTCGGCGACCAGATCGATAACCGCTACACCCGATCGGCGTGGGAGCTGGGCGTCTCGAAGGAACTCGACGCCGAGAACAACGTCTATGCGCGCATTGCGACCAGCTACCGTTTCGCCAACATCGATGAATTCACCACTAGCTACGCGCCTGACTACACGGTGCTGCCGCTGCGTCCGCAGACGTCACAAGATCAGGAGATCGGCTGGAAGCATCTGTTCGGATCGCGCGGCCGTCTCGACATGCGGCTCTATCGCAGCGAGCTGGAAAACGAAATCGCGTACAACAACTACGTCGGCATGGACACCTGGGGATTCGTGCAGGGCTCCAACATCAACCTCGCACCGACGCGCCGGCAGGGCGTCGATGTCGATGCCTCTTACCAGCTGAGCAGCCGCTGGCTGCTGGCGTCGTCGTTGTCGCTGCGCGATGCGCGTTTCCGTTCCGGCGAATTTGAAGGCAAGCGCGTGCCCATGAGCGCGCGCGAGATCGTGTCGCTGCGCGCCGAGTATGCGGTCGATAGCAAGCAGAAGGTCGGCGCGATGGCGCGCTGGACGTCGAGCCAGTATGTGGCGATGGACTTTAACAACCAGAACCGCATGCCGTCCTATACGGTGGCCGATCTGTACTACCAGTACAAGGCCGGCAAGTTCGATCTGTCATTGAAGGCGCTGAACATCTTCGACAAGTCTTATTACTCGTACGCGACGCGCAGCTGGGATCCGACCAGCAGCTTCCAGTACACCGCCGTGTTCCCGGACGCCGGCCGTTCGCTGTGGTTCTCCGCGCGCTACCGCTTCTGACGGAGAGACCGGTGCGCCGCCCGCTGAGCATCTTGCTGCTACTGCTGGCAGTCGCACTGGCAGCGGCGGCACTGGCCATCGGCTGCGGCAGCACCGGCTGCGATAGGGGCGTCGGCCTTGACGATCCGACCCTGACGCAGCTGCGCCTGCAGCGCGCTTCGCTGGCCTTTGCGGTCGGCGCCTTGTTGACGATGGCCGGTGCACTGCTGCAGCTGTTGCTGCGCAATCCACTGGCCGACCCGTATGTGCTGGGCGTCTCGGGTGGCGCGGCCGTCGGCGCTGTGGCTGCCGGACTGCTGCTACCGGCGGCGCTGCAGGCGGTGAGCCTGCAAGGCGGCGCGCTCGTTGGCTCGCTGCTGGCCATCAGCCTGCTGTTCCTGCTGGCGCAGCGCAGCCTGGTCGCCACGCCATCGCCGGCGGCTTCGCCGGGCGTGCGGCTGATCCTGACTGGCGTGATGGTGTCCACTGGCTTCGGCGCGCTGCTGGCGCTGCTGCTGTCGCTGGCGCCGGATACGCAGCTGCGTGGCACCTTGTTGTGGCTGATGGGCGACCTCGATGCGGACGGCTACGGCCTGCCGGCGTGGGCGGTGCTGCTGGCCGTCGCCGCATGGTCGATCAAATCGGCGCCGCAGCTGAATGTGCTCGCGCATGGCGATGCCACCGCACAGTTGCTCGGCTTGCCAGTGGCGCGCCTGCGCATCGCCATCCTGCTGGCCGCGTCGGCGGCGACCGCTGCGGCGGTGGCGCTGGCCGGTGCCATCGGCTTTGTCGGTCTGGTCGTGCCGCATGCGCTGCGGATGTGGCTGGGGAATGACCAACGGCTATTGCTGCCGGCCGCTCTGCTCGGCGGCGGCGCGGCATTGCTGCTGGCCGATCTGGTTGCCCGCGTCGCGCTGGCGCCGGTGCAATTGCCGGTGGGCGTAGTGACGGCGCTGGTGGGCGTGCCGCTGTTCCTGATCATGCTGGCGAGGTCACGATGACGGCCTTGCTCGATGTGGCGGGTGTCAGCCTGCATGCGGGTCCGCGCCGCTTGGTCGACGGCCTCGACTGGCAAGTAAGCCGCGGTGAATTCTGGTGTGTGCTCGGTCGCAATGGCGCCGGCAAGAGCACCCTGTTGCAGGTGCTGTGCGGGCTGCGCCGTCCGGACGCCGGCAAGATCGCGATTGCCGGGCAGCCGCTGGTCGAGGTGCCGCCCATGGCACTGGCTCAGTTGCGCGGCCTGATGCCGCAACAATATGTCGACAGCTTCTCTTGCTCAGTGCGCGAGGCGGTGGCGATCGGCCGCACGCCATGGCGGCTCGGCAGTGCGTGGGACTCGCGGCAGGATGAAAGTCATGTGCGCGCCGCGCTGACGCAGGTGGGAATGCTTGGCCGCATCGACGACGACCTCCTGTCGCTGTCTGGCGGTGAGCGCCAGCGCGTTGCCTTTGCGGCCTTGCTGGCGCAGGCACCGGCGCTGATGCTGTTCGATGAGCCGACCGCCCATCAGGACGTGGCCCAGCAATTGCTGCTGATGAGATTGATGCGCGAGCTGTCCGAGCGGCATGCGCTGATCGCGAGCTGCCACGACATCAATCTCGCCGCGCGCTTTGCCACCCATGTGCTGCTGCTCGGTCCGGGCTTTCACAGCGCCGGCGCGGTGGCCGATGTGCTCAATCCCGGCACGCTGCAGCGTGCTTACGGCTGCGAGTTCGAGCAGGCAGGCGAGTCGTTCATTGCGCGCTGAAGTCCGTCTCAGCGTTCGTCAGGCCTTCGGCCACAAAATCATCTGCGTGCAGCGAAACAGCGCGATCGTCTTGCCCGCAGAGGTCACGGTCGCATCCCACACCTGCGTGGTGCGGCCGCGATGCACCGGCCGCGCTTCGCAGTCAAGGCGGCCATCGCGCGCGGTGCCGAGGTGGTTGCTCTTGAGCTCGATAGTCGTGAAGCTCTGCGCGCCTTCCGGCAGGTGCATCATGCAGCCATAGCCGCAAGTGGTGTCGGCCAGCAGCACCACGGCTGCTGCGTGCAGATAGCCATTCGGCGCAAGGTGATGCGACTGCACTTGCAGCGCCGAGCGCAACGTACCTTCTTCGGCAGAAATCAGCTCAAAGCCGAGGTGCTCGGACAACGTGCCTTTCTGTACTTGCTTCCATTTTTCTACATCGTGTTCGCTCATTACGGTCTCCGTCGGTTCGTGTGCAGTGTCTGTCGTGCCTGGTCGATCTGTTCGCATAGCCGGGCGGTGGCGTCCAAGAGCCGTGGCCCGGCGCGGTTCATCACGCTGCCATCGGTACGGAACAGCGTGTTGTTGCGCACGGCCGTCATGTGCGTGAGCGCGCGCCAGCGATCGAAGGTGCGGCCGTCTTCGTCGCTGATGAAAATCGCTTGCGGGTCGGCCTGCACCACTGACTCGCGGCTGACCGTCGGCACCAGGGGCGCAAGCCGGCCGAAAACGTTCACGCCGCCGCACAGCCGGATCGCTTCGGAGACGATGTGCGTGTCATTGAGCGTCATCAGCGGCGACGGCCAGATCTGATAAAACACCGTCACCGGCGTGCGCGACGCATAGCGTTCGCGCAAGGCGCGCAGTTCGGCACGGAAGTGCGCGGCTGCCATGCGCCCGGCGTCGGTGTCGGCCAGCGTGCCCAGCCGCTCCAGCGAGCTGGCGATATCGTCGAGCTTGCGCGGCTCGCTGTCGAATACAGCAATGCCGAGCGAGCGTAGCTTCGCCAGCTGCGCCGCGTGGTTGCCGCTTTGCCAGGCGACGATCAGGTCCGGTTTCAGTGCGAGGATGCGTTCGAGGTCGGCGCGCATCGCGTCGCCGATGGACGGCAAGCGGCGGGCCTGCGGCGGATAGTCGCTGTACGACGATACACCGACCACGCGCGCGCCTGCGCCGGCGGCGAACAGCAGCTCGGTCGCGTGCGGTGCCAGGCTGACGATGCGCGTGGCAGGCGCGGGAAGGCCAATCAGATGGCCGCTGTCATCGACCGCGCTGACGCTGGCCGCCGTAGCGAAGGCCATTGGCAGACATGCCGCCAGCAGCGCCGTAGTTAATTTGGTGGTAACGATCGCCCGCCGGCCGCGCGATCCCGCGCCGCTCATATCTCGAGATTATCGATCAGTCGCGTATTGCCCAGTTTCGCGGCCGCCAGCACGACCAGCGGCGCGCCGGCCTCGAGGTCGGCGGCGCTGGGTGCCTGCAGGTCGACGCGCTTGCGCACGTCGATGTAATCAGGCTTCCAGCCGCGCGCTGCCAGCCGCGCCATGGCGTCCTGGCCGAGCAGCACCACATTGCGATCGCCACCGCGCACGCGGTCAGCGATCTGATTCAGTTCCTGGTACAGCGCCGGGGCCTCTGCGCGTTCGTCGGCCGACAGATAGCCATTGCGCGACGACAGCGCCAGGCCGTCGTCGGCGCGGTAAGTTTCGGCCGCGATGATCTCGGTGGGCAGCGCAAACTGGCGCGCCATGTTCCGAATGATCATCAGCTGCTGATAATCCTTTTTGCCGAACACGGCCACGCGCGGCTGTACGCACGAGAACAGCTTCATCACGATGGTCGTGACGCCAGTGAAGAAGCCGGGACGGAATTCCCCTTCGAGCATATTGCCCAGTCCGCCGGGCGGCTGAATGCGGAATTCCTGCGGCTCCGGGTAGATGTCTTTTTCAGTCGGCGCGAACAGCACGTACACGCCTTCTTTTTCCAGCTTCTCGATGTCGTCCGCAAAGGTACGCGGATATTTGTCGAAATCTTCGTTCGGGCCGAATTGCAGGCGGTTGACGAAGATCGATGCGACCACCGGGTCGCCGTGCTTGCGTGCGAGCCGCATGAGCGACAAGTGGCCTTCGTGCAGGTTGCCCATCGTGGGAACGAACGCGGTGCGCAGCTGTCCGCGCAGGTGGTCACGCAGTTCCGCGATCGAGGAGATGATTTTCATGAGGGTCTTCTTTGTTGAAAGAGGCTGGCCGCGGCGCCGTTGCCGCGCCAGCAGAACGGGCCAGCGAGGGATCAGCTCGGCGAGTAGGACAGCCGCACGTAGATGGGTGCGAATGCCTCGGCCTGGGTGATCTCGATCAGGGTTTCCTTCGCGAGCTCGAGCATGGCGATGAAGTTCACCACCATCACTGGTACGCCGCGCGACGGATCGAACAGGTCCTGGAACTCGACGAACTTCGCGCTCTGCAGCCTGCGCAGGATACCGGTCATATGCTCGCGCACCGATAGTTCCTCACGCGTGATCGTGTGCCTTGCGGTCAGCTTCGCACGTTTCAGCAGATCGTTCCACGCGGCCTGCAGGTCGGCGATGTTCACGTCCGGGAAGCGCGTGACCACGGTCTGGTCGATGTAGACCTGTGTGCGCACGAAATCGCGGCCGACTTGCGGCAGCGTGTCGAGCTCGTAGGCCGCGAGCTTGATCTGTTCGTATTCGAGCAGGCGGCGCACGAGTTCGGCGCGCGGATCGAGGGGCTCGTCACTACCTTCGACCTTCTTTGCCGGCAGCAGCATGCGCGACTTGATCTCGATCAGCATCGCCGCCATCAGCAGATAGTCGGCCGCCAGTTCGAGGTTGCGCCGGCGAATCTGCTCGACATAGTCCAGATATTGCTGCGTGACTGCGGCCATCGGAATGTCGAGGATGTTGAAGTTCTGCTTGCGGATCAGGTACAGCAGCAGATCGAGCGGCCCCTGAAAGGCCTCAAGAAACACCTCAAGTGCATCCGGCGGGATGTACAGGTCGGTCGGCAGCTTGAACAGCGGTTCGCCATACAACTTGGCAAAGGCCACGCCATCGACGACGTCGGGCGTGCTGTCGACCGCTGTTTCGTTCGGTAATTCCACGACGGCAGGCTCAGCGGCTCTGGTACACGTAGGCCTTCTGCTTCACGCGCGATTCCTTTGCGCGGCGCATATCGTCGAGGTCGATCTTTTCCTTGTCCCACAGCCGCGCGCGGCCGGCCTGCTGCTCGGCCTCGAGTTGCGGGTTGCTCTGCTTCAGCTCGGTCAGAAAGCGAGTGAAGTCGGACACGTAAGCGCTTTGTTTCGTGAAAAGACTCATGGCCTGGATTCCGGTTGGGATAGTGTCAGTAGGGCGATATTTTAGCGTCAGCGAATGCGCATGCCCGGCTTTGCGCCCGGCCACGGCTCGAGAATGTACAGGCCAGGATCGGATTTTTCATCCTTTGCCGACGCGGCCAGCACCATGCCCTCGGAGACGCCAAACTTCATTTTTCGCGGCGCCAGGTTAGCGACCATCACGGTCAGTTTGCCTTTCAGGTCTTCCGGCTTGTAGGCCGATTTAATGCCCGAGAAGACATTACGCAACCGGCCTTCGCCCACGTCCAGTGTGAGCCTCAGCAGCTTGTCGGAGCCCTCGACGTGCGCGCAGTCGACGATCTGCGCCACGCGCAGGTCGATCTTCATGAAATCGTCGATCTTGATTTCGGCGTCGATTGCCTCGATGTCGGCGGCGCTCGCTTCGGTGATGGCCGGCGCAGCCTCGGCCGGCGGCTCGAACAGTGCGTCCAGCATCTTCGGCTCGACGCGCGTCATCAGGTGCGAGTAGGGCTGCATCGCATGCTGGTCGGGCAGTGCATTCCCGACGTCGTGCCATTGCAGCGGCGCGACGTTCAGCAGCGCCTCGACCTGCGCGGCCAGCGCCGGCAGCACCGGCTTCAGGTAGATCGACAGAACACGGAAGGCTTCCAGCAGCCGCGAGCAGACTTCCTGCAGCTTCGCATTGTTGGCCGGATCTTTGGCCAGCTCCCACGGCTTGTTCGCATCGACATACGCATTCACCGCATCCGCCTGTTCCATCACCAGGCGCAGTGCTTTGCCGTACTCACGCGCTTCATACAGCGCAGCGACCTCGGCGCCGGCGGCGCGCAGGCCCGACAGGAACGCATCGTCCGCGGTGGCCCAGCCCATGGCCAGTTTGCCGTCGAATTTTTTCGCGATGAAGCCGGCCGCGCGGCTGGCGATGTTGATGTACTTGCCGACCAGGTCGCTGTTGACGCGGGCGACGAAATCGTCCGGATTGAAATCCACATCTTCGACGCGCGCATTCAGCTTGGCCGCGATGTAATAGCGCAGCCATTCCGGGTTCATGCCGATCTCAAGATAGCGCAGCGGCGAGATACCGGTGCCGCGCGACTTCGACATTTTTTCGCCGCTGACCGTGATGAAACCGTGCACGAAGATATTGTTCGGCACCTTCATGCCGGCGAAATGCAGCATCGCCGGCCAGAACAGCGTATGGAAATACGTGATGTCCTTGCCGATGAAGTGATATTGCTCGGTCGCCGGGTCGGCCAGGAAGGCGTCGAAGTCGCGGCCGGTCTTGCCGAAATAATTTTTCAGCGACGCCAGGTAGCCGATCGGCGCGTCCAGCCACACGTAGAAATACTTGCCCGGCGCGTCAGGAATCTCGATGCCGAAATAGGGCGCGTCACGGCTGATGTCCCAGTCGCCGAGGCCGGATTCGCTGTCCAGCCACTCGCGTGCCTTGTTGGCCACTTCCGGCTGCAGGCGCGCCGGATCGAGCGCCCAGTTGCGCAGAAAGTCGACGCATTTCGGGTCGGACAGCTGGAAGAAATAATGCTCGGATGATTTCATCACCGGCGCCGCACCCGTCAGCGTCGAGTACGGGTTCTTCAGCTCGGTCGGCGCATACACGGCGCTGCACACCTCGCATGAATCGCCGTACTGGTCCTTCGCGCCGCATTTCGGGCATTCGCCCTTGATGTAGCGGTCCGGCAGGAACATGTTCTTCACCGGATCGTAGAACTGCTCGATGGTGCGCGTGGTGATCAGCCTGGCGTCGTCGCGCAGGCGGCGATAGATCTCTTTCGACAGTTCATGATTCTCGTCGCCGTCGGTCGAATGCCAGTTGTCGAAGGCAATATGAAAACCATCCAGATACTGCTGACGGCCGGCGGCGATCTTCGCGACGAAGGCCTGCGGCGTCACGCCGGCTTTTTCAGCGGCGATCATGATCGGCGCGCCGTGCGCATCGTCTGCGCCGACGAAATTCACCTCGTGCCCGCGCATGCGCATAAAGCGCACCCAGATGTCGGCCTGGATGTACTCCATGATGTGGCCAATATGGAAGGCACCGTTCGCATAAGGCAGCGCGGTGGTGACAAAAAGCTTGCGGGTCGGGGAGGGGTGGGCGGTGACGCTCATTGCGTGGCGGGACGGTAATTTGAGTAAACCGCGATTCTAGCAGCCGGACCGCCCAGCGTCCCAGCCGCTAAAATAGCGGTTTTCCCAAGTTTCCAGAGCCGTTACATGACCGTCCGCACCCGATTCGCTCCCAGCCCCACCGGCTACCTCCACCTTGGCGGCGCGCGCACCGCGCTGTTTGCGTGGGCCTATGCGCGCCGCTTCGGCGGCACCTTCATCCTGCGCATCGAGGACACCGACCTCGAACGGTCAACGCCGGAGGCGGTGCAGGCCATCATCGACGGCATGCAGTGGCTGGGGCTGGGCCATGACGAAGGCCCGTTCTACCAGATGCAAAGAATGGACCGCTATCGTGAAGTCCTCGCGCAGATGCTTAAGGACGGCACCGCTTACCATTGCTATTGCACGCCGGAAGAGGTCGAGGCGATGCGCGAGCGGCAGCGCGCGGCCGGCGACAAGCCGCGCTATGACGGCACCTGGCGCCCCGAGCCGGGCAAGACCCTGCCGCCGGTACCGGCGGGCGTCAAGCCCGTGGTGCGCTTCCGTAGCCCGCTCGACGGCGAGGTCAGCTGGAATGACGCTGTCAAAGGCACCATCACGATCAGCAACCGCGAGCTCGACGATCTTGTGATCGCGCGCCCCGATGGCACGCCGACCTATAACTTCTGCGTCGTCGTTGACGATTGGGACATGAAGATCACCCACGTGATTCGCGGCGACGACCATGTGAACAATACGCCGCGCCAGATCAACATCCTGAAGGCGCTCGGCGGCGAGCTGCCGGTATACGGCCATGTGCCGATGATCCTCGGCGCGGACGGCGAGAAATTGTCGAAACGGCATGGTGCGGTCAGCGTGATGGAATATCCGGCGCAGGGTTATCTGCCGGAAGCGATGTTGAACTATCTGGCGAGGCTGGGCTGGAGCCACGGCGATGATGAGATCTTCAGCATGGAGCAGTTCTGCCAGTGGTTCGATCTCGACCATCTGACCAAATCGCCGGCGCAGTTCAATCCCGAGAAGCTGGCGTGGCTGAACAATCACTACATCAAGCTGGCCGACAATGCGCGGCTCGCGCAGCTGGCCCTGCCCGAGCTCGAGCGCGACGGCGCGAACTTCGACGGCGCGCCGCCATTGACGGACGTGATCGCGCTGCTGAAAGATCGCGCGCAGACCGTCAATGAACTCGCCGATGCAGCGATGCTGTTCTACCGCGAGCCGCGTCCCGACGCTGCGCTGCTGGAGCAGCACATGACGGCGGCCGCGCGCGCGGCGCTGGCGCAGTTTGCCGAAGCGGGCAAGACCGTCGCCTGGACCAAAGAAGCCCTGGCCGCGCTGATGAAGCAAGTGCTGGCCGACCACAAGATGAAGATGCCGCAGCTCGCGATGCCGCTGCGGCTGGCGGTGACGGGCCAATTGCAGACGCCGTCGGTCGATGCGGTGCTTGCCTTGTTCGGCCGTGACGTCGTGCTGCAGAGGCTGTCCGGCTACCTGTAAAAATTTTTTTCTCAATCGATTTACATACGAGAAAAGATTTGGCTATAATCTCGCTTCTGCTGCACACGGGGGTATAGCTCAGCTGGGAGAGCGCTTGCATGGCATGCAAGAGGTCAGCGGTTCGATCCCGCTTACCTCCACCACTGAGTTTATGATTCAGCGTGCGCAGTACGGTAGTGAAACAGGCCAGCAGTACGGACAGAATTCAAGTTTTTGTCCCCATCGTCTAGAGGCCTAGGACATCACCCTTTCACGGTGAGTACCGGGGTTCGAATCCCCGTGGGGACGCCAAGATTCGAAAGGCCGGTATCGGTGCGATCCGGCCTTTTTCGTTAAGGCAGGTAGTCGGTAGTCGGTAGTACGCAGTAGCAGTAAACACAGGCCAGCAGTACGGACAGAATTCCAGTTTTGTCCCCATCGTCTAGAGGCCTAGGACATCACCCTTTCACGGTGAGTACCGGGGTTCGAATCCCCGTGGGGACGCCAGAGCAACCCCGGCAGTCATTATGACTGCCGGGGTTTTTTGCTTTTTACGCGACCGCGCGCCTTATTTCCGCATTCCTGATCCCCGCAGCCGCGGGAACGATTGTTGCCTCTCTCTGGGTCGCGCAGCGCGCTGCCGACCGCCATGTGCGTGTCTCAGCGAGCCGGCGTCACGTCACTGTCGCGAGGCGGCAGGTAAGTTTTACCGATCGAGGATCAGGAGAGTGGCATGAACATTCACCGAGGTACATGGGGTCTGATTGCCTTGTTGGCAATCGGTAATGCTGGCGCGCATGAGCTGCTGGCGCAGCATCAGCCCGACACCCGACAGCCAGACAGCGCCGGCGCATCCGACACGCGATCCGGTGCTGCCGGCGACGATACCCAGCTCATTCGCAGTGCCATGCAGGCGGCGCCCTCCAGCGTGGCCAGCAAGGCCAAGATCATTGTCCTCGGCGCTGATGGCCGGGCGCGCCTGCTGCAGCAGGGCAGCAATGGATTCACGTGCATGCCAGACAATCCGACCACGCCCGGGCCCGACCCGATGTGCATGGACAATGCTGCGATGGAGTGGGCCAATGCCTGGATGGCCAAGAAACCGCCTCAGCCGGGAAAAATCGGCTTCATGTACATGCTTGCCGGCGGCACCGATGCGAGCAATACCGACCCGTTCGCGACCCGGCCGACCCAAACTAATCACTGGGTGAAGACGGGGCCGCATGTGATGATCGTCGGTGCTACGTCCGATTTCTACGATATGTATCCGAAGGATGCGCAGCCGGACACGTCTGTTCCGTATGTGATGTGGCCGGGTACGCCTTACCAGCACCTGATGATCCCGGTGCGCTAGTCTGACTGACGTCAGAGACTGCCGTTGCCCTGACGGTGCCGCTGCACGAATGCATACAGCTCGGTCCGGTTTGCCACGTCGAGTTTCGCGTAGATCGACGTCAGGTGATTGCGCAGCGTGTGCTCGCTGATAGACATCGTCTTGGCCAGCACTTTGGCCGGTGCGGCAGGATTTGACATCAATGCATCGATCGCCTGGCGCTCGCGGCTCGTGATGTTATTCAGCCGGAAGGAGGCAGAGTCTGATCGCCGGGCGGCCTGCTGGCGCGCCAGTTCGAGGAAAATGCGGCTGGTCGCGCTGCGATCCATCCACATTTCGCCGAGATGGATTTTTTTCAGCGCCTTGATCAGCGTCGATATGTCTTCGCGCTTGTCGAGCACGCCACGGGCGCCGACAAGAATGGCCCGGTCATGAACCGCCGGGTCGGCCGAGCTGGTCAGCGCGAGAATTTTTCGCGGGCCATCGGCGATCAGGTCGGTCAGTGCGTCCGGGCCTTCTTCGCTGTCCAGGTCCACCAGCATCAGGTCGGGCTTGCAGCTTGGCACCAAGGGCGCGGCATGTCCGATCGACGGTGCCACGGCAATGCATTCCAATGCGGCCGCCTCCGGCAATTCCAGCGCGCGCGACAGGCCCCAGGCCGTCAGCGGCAACGCAATCACCATCACTTTGATTCGCGCCGGCCTGGTATCGGCCGCCGAGCGTTCCATGGGCATTTCCCTCTTGTGGCGGGCATCCCGAATGGGTGCAAAAACGATCAGTATTAGTCGTAAACGACCGGGAGGTTTGCACTATAACAAATGACGCGGTATGCCGCCCTGGTGACTCAGCGCGCGAGTGCCACCGATTTCACTTGTACCCAGACGGCATCGCCCTCGGCGATGGCCAGCTCAGTCAGTGAGCGGCGGGTGACCCGGGCCAGCAGCAGCGCGCGCCCCACACGCAACTGCAGCAGCGCCAGACCCGGACTCTCGTCATCGACGATGCAGGCAATGTGTCCTTGCAGGATGTTCTGGATGCTGCTCTTGAGCGGCTGTTCGCGCGCAATGCTGACGTCGCGCGCCAGCACGCGCACGCGTGCCGGCGTGCCCGGCGGCAGTCCGGGATCGCGCGTCCATAGCGACCCGCCGTCGAAATCGAGGCGGGCGAGATGCCACGGCGCGTCGACCGCGCCGACGGTGGCATCGATGACGACGCCGGTATCCTCGCCGAGCCGGATCGGCAGGTCGACGCGCGCGAGCGTATCCGCCAGAGGGCCGCTGGCGAGCACGCGCCCGTGCTGCAAGACCACCAGATGATGCGCAAGCCGCGCGACTTCGTCCGGCGAGTGCGTGACATACACCACCGGTATGCGCAGCTCACGCTGCAGACGGTCGAGATACGGCAGGATTTCCTGTTTGCGCGCGAGATCGAGCGCGGCCAGCGGCTCGTCCATCAGCAGCAGCTTCGGGTTCACCGCCAGCGCGCGCGCAATACCCACGCGCTGGCGTTCACCGCCGGACAGCCGTTCCGGCTTGCGATCGAGCAGCGCGCGTATGCCGAGCAGGTCGATCGCCTGCTCAAGCGCGTCGGACGCGGCGCGCGGCGAGCGCTGCAGCCCATAGCGCAGGTTGCCCAGCACCGTCAGGTGAGGAAACAGGCTCGCCTCCTGGAACACATAGCCGATCGCGCGACGGTGCGGCGGTACCCACGTGGCGGCGTCTTGCCAGGTCTCGCCGTTCACACGTAGCGTGCCGCTGGCGCGCTCCAGCCCCGCGAGGCTGCGCAGCAGCGTAGTCTTGCCGCAGCCCGATGGCCCGAACAGCGCACTGACGCCCTGGCCGGGCAGCGCGATATCGACGTCCAGCGAGAAGCCGGGCCAGCTAAGCTGCAGGCAGGCGTGGATACCGTCCATCTCAGGCTCCGCTGCGCGCACGCGCGCGCGTGATGTGCAGCGACAGCAGCACAATGAACGAAAAGGCCACCATCACGGCGGCCAGCTGATGCGCCTGCGCATACTGCATCGCCTCGACATAGTCGTAGATCTGCACCGAGGCCACGCGCGTCTCGCCGGGCATATTCCCGCCGATCATCAACACCACACCGAACTCGCCGACAGTGTGCGCGAAGGTCATCACCGACGCGGTCAGGAATCCCGGCAGCGCCATCGGCACCGCGACGGTGAAAAACGCATCGAGCGGCGTGGCGCCCAGGGTCGCCGCCACTTCCAGCGGACGACGGCCGACGGCCTCAAATGCGCCCTGCAAAGGCTGCACCATGAACGGCAACGAGTACAGCACCGAGGCCAGCGTCAGTCCCCAGAAAGTGAAAGGCAAGAGCCCGAGGCCGAGCGATTCCGTCAGCCGGCCGCCGGCGCCGTTCGGCCCCAGCGCCAGCAGCAGATAAAAGCCGATCACGGTCGGCGGCAGCACCAGCGGCAGCGCGACCAGCGCCGCCACCGGCGCCTTCAGAAGCGATTGCGTGCGCGCCAGCCACCATGCAATCGGCGTACCGATCAGCAGCAGGATCAGCGTGACCACCGCCGACAATTTGACGGTCAGCCAGAGGGCCTGTATCGCTTCGGGTTCGAGCATCATGGTCAGAGAAAAGGGGGCCGCAGAGAGCTCCCGGTAGCTATGGGACGCGCGGGACGCGCTGGATTATCGGCCGGACTGCCAGCGTCAGTCCAGCCGGCCGGCCAGGATCGACAGCGGCCAGCTCACCGTGCGCTTTTGTGCCGGATCGCCCCACAGTGGCAACAGCTCGCGCTCGAGCGCAGGCAGCGGATCGTTGCCCGTGGCCTGACGGCAGCGCGCGGTCGCCGACCACGAACCCAGATAGCCGAGCAGCCGGGCCAGCGGCCACCGGACTTGCATCGTGAACGGCGGTGCGGCGATGCGGGTGAACGGGAACAGCAGCTCGCTATAGCCATTTTCGACATGGCGGCGCTCTGGCGGCCAATAGGGGCCGACGACCTGGTCATAGAAATGACGCACTGCTGAGTTGACCTCATCGCCCTCAGTCGTGTGCACGCCATAAGTCCAGGCGGCGATCACGCCGCCTGGCTTTAGCACGCGCCTGACCTCGGCATAAAACGCCGCCAGGTCGAACCAGTGCAGCGCTTGCGCGACCGTCACCAGATCGGCCGACGCGTCGGCCAGACCGCTGTGCTCTGCCGGCGCGACCTTGTACTGCACGTGAGGATGGGGCGTCGCCTGCGCGATCTGCGCAGCGCTCGCATCGGTGGCATGGACGCGTGCGAACTGCGCTGCCAGCGCCACGGACGCCTGCCCGCTGCCGGCGCCGCAGTCCCATGCCAGCATCGTTGCCGGACACTGTGCGGCCAGCCAGGTGAACAGCTCATCAGGATAGCGAGGGCGGAAGTCCGCGTAGTCGCCAGCGACCGTGCCGAAGTGATCGCTGAAGCCCGCCATCGTCAGAGGCTCACCAGCACTTTGGCGTTAGCGCCGCGCTCGACCTGCTCATGCGCAGCGACGATGTTTTCGAGCGCATGGATCGCGATCGGCGGATGACGGAAACCGGGCCGCGCCAGTGCGGCCGATACGCCGGCCAGCACCTCGCGCAGCGGAGCCGCCGGCAGCTTGTAGACGATGAAATAGTAAATGCTGATAAACCCGAGAATCATCGGGCCGAACGGCATCGTGATCTGCGGCAGGTTGGTGCCGTAAATGACGGCCTTGCCGCCGAACCTCAGCAGGCTGCCGTAGTGCGGCGCATGCGCGGCAGCATCAAGGTCGATGATGAAGTCGGCGCCCGCGCCGTCGGTCAGTGCCTGTACGCGTTCGACCAGCGATTCGGTCCGGTAGTTGATCGTCTCTGCGGCGCCGAGCTCACGCGCCAGCGCCGCTTTGGCGTCATTGCTGACGATCGCAATCACGCGCGCGCCGGCCGCCACGGCCAGCTGCGTCACATAAAAGCCGACGCTGCCGGCCGCGCCGGGTACCAGCACCGTTTTACCGAGCAGCGTGCCGCAGGATTGCACCGCATGCATGGCCGTCATCAGCGGAATGCCGATCGATGCGCCGACCTCGAACGAGATGCCCTCGGGCAGCGGTACCGCCTGCGCAGCCGGCAGCGTGATGTAGTCGGCCGCCGTGCCATAAGGACGCTCCCATTGGCCATTGAACAGCCAGACGCGCTGGCCGACCCGGGCCTGATCGACGCCGGCGCCCACCTGATCGATCGTGCCTGCGCCATCGCTGTGCGGCGTTACTTCAGGAAATCCGCCAGTGCGCGCGGCCACGCCCGAGCGCGACTTCACGTCCGACGGATTGACGGCGCTGAACGCGACGCGTACACGCACTTCGCCCGGGCCGGCCTCAGGCACCGGCTTATCGACGATCTTCAGTACCTCGGCGGCCGGGCCTCGGCTGGTATAGACGGCTGCGCGCATCGTTGTCTCCTTGGGTTCGTTATGGTTGAAATACCAGAATTATCGCTGCGGCAGCGCCGAATCAGAACAGCCCCACGACCTTGCCGTTCTCATCGATGTCGATGCGCACCGCGCTCGGCACCTTCGGCAGGCCCGGCATGGTCATGATGTCGCCGCAGATCATCACGA
>JACCDT011867111.1_pt1 | contig 33049 bp, 33 predicted proteins | sample 7446291 | NCBI WGS metagenome assembly JACCDT01 (sample SAMN15323446, study PRJNA562643) | freshwater metagenome | isolation source: river surface water | place: USA:Blue River Watershed | collected 2017-08-17
AAGAGGATTGATGAGAATATGCTAGCCGGTGTTTTGGCTCTTTGATCGTAAAGAAGTAACCGACTAATTCGCTGCATCAACGATCAGTGTTTTATCACTTACATAAAAAACATGCAAGCAAAAAAAACAAAGACCGTATACTATCCTCGTTAAATTTATTATACCGAGGAAATTATGATTTTTTCACTCACGTTATTTCCACTCAACAACGCGGTTAGGATTAAATGCTAATGCCTTACCAGTCTCATACTTTAACATGTATTCGCCTAAATGACCTGGCCATACATCCACCATATCAATATCTGAGCTCTTATCAAAAAACTTAATACCACCAAAAGCATTTAGTGCTGGCTTCTTTTCTTTAACCATCCTACATGCAAGCATGTAGTCATCTGGATGTACAATAAGATCAAAGTCCGGTCTATCATTAGTGGTTTCCAACATATACTCTACAGCAGAACCTACTAGATAGGCCCTGTAGGTAATAGCGATATTGTATGCACCAACTGGCATTGTTCTTCTAAATTTGATCATCTTCCTTTTTCCTGTATCTATCTATACAATCGATTCATGAGTACATTCGTTCAAATAACACCTGATCCATTTTCTATGGGGAGGAAACAAATAACTGGAGCTACTGACCCTAAGTTTGAAACAAACTCTAGTAACTCTCAATACGATCAGGTTAGGCGGCCCGTAAGAGGAATCCAAGTCAAGCCAGATACGTATGCCACTATTGAAGTTAAAACCAAAGATGGCAAGAACTTACTTCTAATAGACTCTGGCGGTGGCATCGAGAAGGGGCAGTTTAGTTACACACTAAAGAACTCTAACTTCCTCATTCAGAATGTACAGGAATCTAGAGCCGAGAAGTATCAGCTCATTAAAACGTTTGGTGACACGTATATCTTCTTCTTCGGTGAAGAGCCACGTGTACACAATGTGACTGGTATTCTGTTTAACACTGCAGACTTTAACTGGGCGGCCGAGTTCTGGGAGAATTATGATAAGTACTTAAGAGGTACTCAATGCGTAACTAATGGAACCCGTGTGCAATTGTCCTATGATGACATTGTTGTCCAAGGTTATATTCTAACGGCCCAAGCTACATATGTAGATGACCCTCATGAATATATTCCATTCTCGTTCCAGATTATCGTATCTGATTATATCAATACATCTTCTATTGGAAGTAACACATTCCCCTTAGAAACCTCTACTGAGATCTTTCCAGATTCTGTAATGCAGAAGACCAAGACTGATCCTGAGCCAGTTGACCCTAAGAGTTTAGAGTCTAGCTCTTTAGTATCTAAACTAGCAAGTGTACTTGGTAAAGCAGCAGATGTAGGTCTGCAAGCCTTCGCATTAGGTAGTACCCTTTACAATGCCATCTCTGGTTACATGAGTGGGCAGAAGGACTTTATTGCTGATATAGATCCAACAAAGGGAGGTGCATTAATTGGCAACTTAGCCATGGGCGCCACTAATAGTCCTGGTATCTATAAGTTAATGAAGAGGCCGCCACCTTATGGTGCCGCTGGTTCTGCATTTGCATTCGATCAAGATCATCCAGTTACTTACAAGTATAGAACAACTAGAGACACTAGTACTGTTGCTCAATATACCTTTGGTAAGATTAGAGATAACTATGATGAGTACGTTTCTGGCAAATCAACATCTCCTTACAAGGAGCCAAGTATTCAAGCAATTGAATCGCAATATGCAACTAAGGAAGATGTAGATAAAGCCTTAGACGAAGAGTTTAAAAAGATAGGCGCTGAGAATCCACCCTTCGAAGTTACTGATTCAGCTAAGAAGAATGAGTTTACAACTACCAACATCGGTGATAAAGCACCCAACACTGGCTTAGAGCTAAGTGATGGAAACTCTGCTTTCGGATTTGATAGCTATAAAGATAATCAAATCGGCGATCGAGTTGGTCGTATCTTCTAGTCGATAAACTCCTCCTCACGATCCCAAGCGATAACATCGTTTGAAGTGAATCTTTTAAAAAATCTGACTGTCTGCATAATGAGGCTGACTGAAAACTGTATGTACATCAGGTCACACCAAAGGTCTACTACCTTCGTTAGAATAGGTTGTTTGTGTTGCTTCGGCATGGTTCTATTATACCTTTATCTTCATTGATTTTTGGAGTATCCTGATCCCATGTCAGCAGTACGTGGTCAACGAATTACACTTAGATGTTTTGCAGAGGGACAGGAGATTCCCGTTGTAGCTGCAATGGTTTCAATGAATATGAACTCTCCGGCTTCCTGTACACTACAGGTCATTCCTATTGATGAACTACATGAACTCAAGCCAAAGACTATGATTCATGTATTCTACTTTGATAATCCATTGGATGACGTTATTAATATTCAGGACCTTAGTAAGTATAGGTTGTTATTTGCAGGAGAAACCGTTGGCATGTCTTTTCAGAAAACACCTAATGGTAGGTCTGCTGTTCTCCAATGTATAGACTTCTCTAACAACTGGGATCTTTGTTACCAATTCATGATCACATATGGACCGAATGGTAACTTCTTAACTGAAGAGAGTGCTGTGTGGGCCGGTGCTAATAATATGTTTAATGACATCATTGATGGTCACTCACAGGTGCTCTCTCGTTATTTGGGTAGAACACCAAAGACTCCTGGACTTAGAAATGTTAAGGGTCTTCTAGGCGGAATCATTAGTTTGATTGAAGCTATGGGTGGTGTACGTAATCACATCCAAGGTGTTAATGATTACTTTACTATCTCTGAATTAAAGAATAGAACCCTCCAGCAAGTTACTGCAGAAGAGAATGATAACACCGCGGTTCATCTTTTTAATGCTAAAGAGTTTATGAGATGGCTTGAACAAGGTGTATCACAACTAGGTGAATTGGTCACAATTAGAGATATGCTTAAGTTACTCTTCGGCTATATCTATTATGAGATTGCTCCAAATACATGTGCCATGTATGTACCTGGTAGTGGACAGAATCCAGACCCAGACTTGGTACAGCTTGTTACTGTAGCTAGGAAGCTTCAAGACTGCATCAATACCCTTACTGATGATAAGGTTATGGATCAGATTCTAGTCCGTGTTAAGACGGTAGATGCGGACCTTAATACCCTTCTTGTTTATCCGAACTTAACAAAAGACCAAAAGAAGCATATAAACCAAGCATCTATATACCTACAGTCGGTTAAAGAGAAAACTGAATACACTAAGGAAGTCAGTAGTAATATAAGTAACGCTAAGAAAGAGATTAAAGGAGCTATAGATCTTAAGAAGATAGTTAACTCTAAGGCTCTCACATTAGATCGGCTTAATACCCTAATCTTCAAGCCTGAGTGCTACTTCGTTGCGCCCCCACGTTGTAACGTGTTCTTTCCAGAACAGATTACTCAGTTTTCATATGGACGAAACTATATGAGTGAGATTACGAGACTCCGTCTACAATCTGGTATGGCTTTTGGTATTGATAAGGACAAGCTACTGGCTGAGTATGCGTGGGCTCCTGCATTGCCACAAATTAAGGATATGGCCAAGAAGCAAGGCTCTCATAATGTGAGGACTCTACTTCCTTGGGAAAAGTTCACTGGTATTCAGCCTAAGTTCGCGTACGTTAACGAGATTAACTATTACGCTAACAAGAAGCAGAAAGACCTGCAGAAGAATCTTATCAACCATTCTATTAGCTACAGACAAAAAGCCGCTAACTTCAACTTCTTTAAGCATCGTTTTGGTAGTAGAGGAATTAGCGTATCTATGCGCTTCAATCCATTTGTTGCTTTAGGATTCCCAGCTCTAGTACTAGATAAGCCTTTTATTGTAGACAGAGAAGAGTTCAAGAAGCTTATCAAGTCTAAGGGCTTACTTGTTAACGAAGTTAGTACTCAAGACATTATAGATAAGATAAAGGACGCTTCATCCGGACTTAAAGCTCCAACCCAGTACTTGGGTGCCGTTATGTCTATAACTCATTCGTTATCTGCAGATAGTAGTTCAGCAACAACAAGTGTTGAACTAGGTTATTGTAGAACTCATAAGGTAACAGATGATGACTTCCTAACCATCTTTCAAAAGCAGAAGGTCAAGGAAGCAGGTATTGGAACTGTCTCTACTAGACTAAATGCAGAGGCACTATCTAAGAGTGGAGACGGAAAGCTACTACAGTTCTTGATTGATGCAACTCCTCAAGATGTAGATCAGCAAACTACTAAGATAACTAAGCAGTCCTCTACTGAACCATTCCTAACTGGTAGGCCAAAACTAAAGGTTGAGGGTATAGATATCCCTGCAGCAAATCTACAACAGCCACTGCCATCAGAGCAAGCGGGTCCTCAAGAGCTAGTAGGAGAAGTAGACGAACTGCACGAATCTGTAGGTGTTATCTATGTTCCAAAAACTTATGGAAAGCTTCAGCCGGGCTCTAACCCAGGACCACAAGGTGGAACTGTTACAGAGATTCAGGTTATTAATAATGGTATCTACAATGTAACTACTAAGACCGGAAAGAAAACTAAGACTAGGTATGCTTGGAAAGAAGCGGCTATTTATGAAGAGGTCAATAATCCTACTTCAATTAAAACTATTCCAATCGAAGAAGCATTAAGACCATCTTGGTTTAGTCCTTTGTATTCTAATCTCTATATTGGTAACGAGATCTATATGAAGTTCTTTGGTACAGGATCTGTTGTAGATGAGATTGTATTTCAAAATACTGAAGGCTTTAGTGTTCAGGGTGCTGGTGGCCTGGAAAAGAAACAAATTCTCGATAAACTTGGAGAGAGCGATCAGCCTCTTGAGGACGTTGAGAAACTAAAGCAGGATCAGATCGGTAATATTCCTGACGTCGAAACAGCCGCTAATATTCTTGCATTCCAGTATGGAGAGACAAGAAGGCTTGGACTAGATTCTCATAAGTTTATCTATAATTATACTTATAGACCTATTGCAACATTAGAGCAGATGTTAGGATCTGCGGACTTAGTCTATGAGGTTCAGGGTAATAGACTCGTTAAGAGAACTGGAACTCCTGGATTCCACTCAACTTCTATAGGCTTTGACAATCTACTGGGCTTAGTAGATAACCCAGATATTGAACTCTCTAGATTGAATGACGATAGTAAATCTAAGATTTCAAGATCACTTGATCCACGTAAACCAAGACGGGATCAGGTACTTAATTACAAAAGGAAGCTACAGACTGGATCTGGTTTTGTAATAGGTGTGCTTGGTTAGTGGTATAAGAAATTTATGCGTAAATATACAGCAACTACAACCTGGACAACTGCCCCTAATTGGCATCCTATGGATGTCGAGGATCCCAACCCTGTCCTAGTTGAGAGTGTCGTTCTCAACAGAGAGTTAGCCGAATCTCTCCGAGAGATAAACAGTAACATCAACTTCTACAGGAATCTGAATGACTCCAAGGATTATCCACTTACCCTCAATGTGATTCATAGGGACAAGATTCCTTATCTGATTGTGTCTGGAACACTGGAACTTCCACCTTGTGGTGAGGAACAGCTGAGGGTGGATCAGTTCCAATTGACGGAGGAGGAAGAGCAAGCAGTACTAGTTCTGTTGATTGTTTCTGGTTCATTCGATCGCCACCTTGTGGCAACCGGCTAGGGAGCAGCCTACTCGTCGCAGGGTAACGTGGCGAGTAGGCTAAAAAAGATATTCTTATTAGCTCTCTTTTTGCATAATAGCTAACAGGAGATATACATGAATACTATTGAAATAATGGCCTCAGCTTTTGCTGACGAACTAGAGAAACTAGCCTCTGTTAAGGAAGCTGGAGTGTTTTCTAGTTTAGGTAATTGGATGGCAAGGAGAGGCGCAGCTGCTGCTCCTGCTGCTAGTAATGCGGCACATGCTGCTGGCCAAGCAGTAGCCCATGCTGCGCCCGCAGCCGCACAAGCTGGTGAGCAGGTAGCCACAAAGGCCGCTCCTAGTACACTACGTAAGGCTGCTCCTTATCTAGCTGCCGCAGGTGCAGGTGCACTAGGCTTCCAGCAAATACGTAAAGCTGGTAAAGACTGGGAGACTGGTCGCGCAATGAGACTACAGCAAGAAGCATATAGCCCAACTTAAGGTGAATTAATGGACATTAACGAACTAAAGTCATTCTCAGATGAATTTGTAAAGATTGCTTTTGGATGGGGTAATCAAGACCCAGACAATTGGCAAAACCAACCAATTACTAATGCCATTAGCGGAGCTATTGGTGGAGGCGCCGGTGCTTACCTTGGTGGTGGTAGGGGTGCCGCTATTCCTATCGTTGCTGCAGGTGGTGCTCTTGGTGGGTACCTAGGTGGAGCCTATAGAAAGTCTAGATTACAGGCCGAGCAGCAACAAAAGGGAGGTAAGCGTAAGACTGCTTCTTTTTTAGGGAACCGCCAGTAAAAGAGAAGCTGGCACTAACCTTAGGTGATGTAGAGCTTATTAAGAAGCAACCTGAAACTACTTATGGCAAGATACGAGAAGCCGGTGTCGGTGCTACTAAAGGAGCACTAGCGGGCTCTGGTGTAGCTGCACTCTTTAAGAAGAGTCCTCGTGTAGGCGCAGCTATTGGAGCTGGTGCATACTTGATGGATCGTAATGTCTATGGTCATGGAGAGAAGCTTGCTTCTGCTAAACTAGCAGGGATAGGACTCCCCACTAATTCTTTAGCATTTACTCCCGGTAGAGCCAGGGCTGCAAAACAGTTTACAGCTGGTTTGCAGAACTTTGGAAATCCTAGTTTACCGGGAGGAACCAAAATACTAGGTGGTAAGACAGGGCGTATTAGGGCTAATGCTGGTCCTAGAATTAATCCCCCAAGCGCAGGGAACGTAGTGTAGCTATGAATCCAGTTGAAACATTTCTAACATCTAAGACTAAAACAGCCATGGATCGCAAAGAGCGAGAAATGGAGATGTGGAAGAATTGGAATACTCAAGGAAGAAAGCCTGATGATCTCAAGCCTCTTCTAGACTCTTATAGAAATGTACTAGCAAATCATTCTAAGAAGTATGTAAGGAAGTATTCACTTCCTGAAGCAACAATACATGCAGATCTCCAAAAGAACTTCTTGAATGCTCTTAAGACATATGATCCATCCTATAACGTTCAATTAAATACGCACGTTGAGAACTATCTAAAGAAGACCTTCAGGTATGTTGGAGACTATGCAAACATTGGCAAGATACCCGAGACTCAAAGACTACTTATCAACAAGTATTATGTTGCTAAGGATGAGCTCTCTAATCATTTGGATAGGGATCCTACTGCTGATGAGATTGCAAAGCACCTTGGTAAGAAGCCAAAGCAGATTAAGCAGCTGCAGATTGAGTTAAGTCGTAAAGACTTGGCTTCATCTGGGTTCGAAGAGGACCCAGCTGTCTTCACCTCTCCTAAGGAACTACAGGCTATCCGTCTACTCAGGTATGATAGCACTCTTACTCCTGAAGAGAGAGCAGTGTATAATCACACCTTTGGTGTTCATAATGATGAAGTATTCGTTGAGCACAAGATGCTTAAGCCCGGTGAGATAGCTAAAAAGTTAAATATGAATAATGCCAAAGTTTCTCGTATTCGTAACTCACTAGCTAAAAAGGTTCGTGAGATTTCTGAGCTAGATGACTAAAGAATAGAAGCCCCCCTTCTATTCTACCTATTCTTGCTTTCGATGAACTTCTGCGTCTCAGCAGCTAGGACTCGGATCTTGATCTCCTCACCTTGATTGTCAAGTTCCTTCCGTTCATTATCCAAACTCTTCCCCTCCAATTCTGTTCGAGCAATTCGCTCTGATGAGAGGCAGTTTCTATGCACAATCAGAATAATTGAGACACAGATGATGAGGGTAATTAGGGCAGCCATACTCGTTCCTCCTATAAAACTTATACCTTTTTTTTTAGATAGTTAAAATGCCGGGATGTACTCACCGGCACCGACCACTAGCCCTCCACCGGCGCCACGAACTCCTTGAGCCGCATCAACTTCTTCTTCTCCTCGTCCGTGAGGCGCTTCAGCGCTGCTGCCTTCAGCTCCTCCACCGTATTGTGGTTGATCCCCATCACCAGCGCCGTCGCCATGAGGGCGAGCTTCCGCACCTCCATGAGGAAGAAGACGCGCTCGAGGCTGGCCTTGTTGTAGCCCTTGCCCTGCGGTCCTTCGATCCTCTGCTCGACGCGCATGGTGGTTGCGGTCTTGAAGTAGGCGATGTCCGCGAAGGGCTCTATCTTCAGCTCACCCACCGTCTCGACGTGGACCTTCAGCGTATGCCGGAACCACTTCGAGAGGAACTCGGCGGAGGTCATGCCAGGGCGGTTGAGCTGGTGCAGGCTCAGACCGATACGGCTGCACTGGCCGTAGATGGTGCCCTTGCAGACCCCCAGCTTGTTCGCGACGTAGTCGACCGAACGGCGGTCGACGACCAGCATCAGGAAGATCTGCCGCTGGTTGTCGGTCATCGGGCGGCTGAGGCCGCGCCACTGAGTGGGATCAATCTGGATCTCGGGATCGACCTCCATCCCGGCATCCGGCAAGGCCGGCTTGATCTGCCGGATACCCTCCGGCGTGGTAGTGCTCCGCTGTGCGATTCGTTGAGCTCGAGATGACATAAGAAAAACCTCCTGTACAGGGTTACATTTCTTATACCTTTTTATTGCCCCGTTTAGGTTATTTCTATATTCTTTTAGCTATGACACCAGATCAGAGACTTGATGAATTAAAAAAAGCAGCACAGAAGTATATTGATAAAGAGAAGAAGCAGCTAAATGCTGAGCATGATTTTATCGAGAATATACTTAAAAAAAGAGGCTCGAATAAGATTGAGGATAGTAACTCAACTTCAGCCTCAGGAATATTTGTCAGTTCATTATCTGACTTTTTGGGGAGCTAGTTATAAAGGATTTTCTCGATATGCATGACCTTATCAATATCCAAATAACAAATCTTTTTAACTTTCCTTTTCTTAATAAGTTCTAAGCACCTAGTACAAGGCTTAGACTGGCCACAAATATTTTTGTTCTTATTTGCTCTAACTACAATAACTGTCGATCCAGGTATGCGTAGATTACGTAATGCTCTCTCCTCCGCGTGAAAGCCTCTATTATCTATTCCATATGGTCGGCTTAAGTTAAAAGACTTAGCTACCACTCGACCACCAGCAACAACAACAACTCCGACTAGGTGTTGTCTATGTCGTCCTTTTATAGACTGCTTGTAAGCAAGCTTAATCCATCTACGCATAAGTGATAGATCTAAAACTCGATATCGTTAAGCTGGAAGACCGTAAGTCCTAAGTCGTGTCTCCACATTCTTACAACCTTAGGGCGGTCATCGATGACGTAGAGTACGTTGAACTTATTACGAATATGTTCATCGTAGATCTCTTTCTTAATAATCTGGTCTGCTCTCTGGTCCCCAGTCTTCCGCATAAAGAGATCAAACTCATCACCAAAATGTGCCGTTAAGAAAGTTAGGGTTTGCTCCTTGTACTTATCCTCACGCCCAGAGACAAAGGTAATACGGTAACCAGAATCTATCATAGCTATCAACGTCTGTATAACAGGCTTGTTAGGAAGATCCTGGTCACACGTAGACGCATCATATGGATTTCTTCCATTAAGAAGGGCAGCAGTGCCATCCAAATCACAAATGATAATATCATAGAGTTTAGGATCGTAAACTATAGGTGGAGTGATTCTAGCAAAGCTATTGAACTTCTGCTCAGTAATAGTCTGGTCTTTGATATATCTATTGTGATAGTCCCTAATAACCTTTTCACCAACAGGCTTTGGTCTCTTAGAATCCCGTTCAATAGCTACTTCCAGCGCTACAGGGAAGTACTTCTCAGAAACAGTAATAGTCCTATTTGAGAGTACCGCAATATTGCACATCCTCTTGAAGTGCTTCTTATCGAAGTTAGTATCGTCGATGATAACATCCTTACCCGCCTTCAGAGCTTCCATAACAATATATTCCTGAAGCTTAAGAAGAAACCGCTCATTATCTTGGTTCCAAATACTTGCATCAAGCATAGCACGGAGTTCATCCTTATTAATCCGCTTATACTTGTTGGGGTTGGTGGCTACTTCATTAGTAGCCCATGTCGACTTGCCAGAGCCCTGAAGGCCCTTAAGCACAATTATGTTTTGCATTCGTTTGTCCTATTTAAAATGAGCCCCGGTCTTGCCGGGACTCGAATCATCGCCCGGTGAGGAGAGAGTGGGGATACCAGACTAGTGTCGCCTGGTTCTTGTCCACGTTGAGCATGCCGATGTAGAAGTTGAGCCGCATCCGGTTGAGCATGAGCAGGGCATCGAAGCCCACTACCGAGCAGTTGACGTGGATGATCAGGAACTCCACCTGCTCGAGCTTCCGCTGCGCCGTCAGGATGCTCGGCATTGCCGGGATCCTCACGAGCTTGCTCTCCTCCTCATCTGTGAGAGACGGGAGATGTGCTGCTCTGGTGAAGACGCGTCTGAACTGTCGGCTTACCTGGAGCTCGAGCGACGAGAGAAGATCGTTGTTTGCTTCGAAGCCCAGGTCCTCACTGACCACAAGGATATTGGGTCGGCGACTACCGTTGTTGGGAACGAATTCTCTGAGGTCCATAAGGTCCAAAACTACCTCCTGTTTCTCTACTATATAAATTATACCGTTTTGGGAGGTGATTTTGTATATTGATACTATGCCAATAATTCACGCAGCAGCTAAAGTTAATTTTATAGATCTAGAGATTGAAGACATCGTTAAGGCTCTAGCACTATATGATGTAATCCAAGTATGGAGATCCCCAGATAATATCGCAGCGTATACAGAGATAACTGGGACCGATGATCTACCTGCTGTGATTGATGGGACTGTTGCAGGTACCTGGAACCTAAATGGAACCAGCTTAACAGTCGTTAAGAATAGCAATGACCCAGTAACAATTAATTTTAGTGGAACAAATCCATTTGATCTTTTAACTGTTATCAAAGTTATAAATACAACATTTCCAAATTTTGCTAGCCAGGTACCAAGTAATACTAATAGACTTAGACTAACCTCTGATATGTTAGGTTTGATTTCAAATCTTACACTATCAGGCTCCGCAACGAGTGTTTTAGGTTTAACGACTACAAAGGTAATCGGTAGAGCTCATAGAATCCCACTTACTAACCCAACTACTAAATATAGATTTTTAGATCCTGATGGGCTGTCTACCGACTACTATAAAACTCGTTTCTACAACACTAAGACACGCGCGGCCTCTACTTACTCTGAGATAGTTAGGGCAACTATTCCTAAAGTACTAAGTGACAGTGATTTAGTTACTGCAAGTATTACTTTATCAAACATGAATGGTGAGCCTCTTATTGATAAGAGGGTAATTATCATCCCAATGTCTTTGAAGAGAATTGGCTCAACTTCACTTGTCTCCAGTCAAGATAGAATTATTATGACTACAGACCAGTATGGCTTTGCATCAACAAAGATTACTAAAGGCATGACTGTTCGAGTATATATAGAAGCAACTGGGTTCGAGCGTGAGATTGTTGTTCCTAATACGGACTTCGATATTATGGCTGTTACAACAGTAGCTCCAGATCCATTCAGTATTGTTACAACACCTCCTCTAGCTATTCGAATCAGCTTATAGCTAAGAAATAATCAATAAAAGCCAGAACTAGCGAATGCTTAGCGTTGCTGCGCCATTGGCCCCAGCAATCACCGTTGCGCCGTAGCCGAAGATGTGGGGTGCCATCTCACTCACATTCTTCGCAAACTGCAGCCGCTCACGGAGGCTGTAGGTCTCAAGCACACTTGCCGTGTGCGCCGCCACTTCGCCCAGCACGTGGTTCTGTCGCAGGGCCTTGTAGACCTTGAACGCGCTCACCCGACCCGAGATAACGGAGGGGAACATGCGCACGATCTCATTGCCGAACGTCTCGCAGATCCGCGTAGGCTTCTGGTTGTTATAACCATACACCCACCAGTCCGTAGACAGGTTGGTGCCGTCGGGACCACGCCGACTCATGTAGATATTAACGAAGCGTAGCTCCGCTGGTTCAACGATCGAATCCGCGACGTTCACGACCTTGCGCTTGGCAGCAACAGCGAGACGGGTTACGTACTTGCTGATGCGCTCGACGAGCTCTGCCTTGGCAGTGCCAGTGATGCCATTGTTCTCCAAGTCCTGCGCGAGCTGGGCCTTGGAGGGAGCGAGGTTGACGGTGACCGGAGTGGTAATCTTACGGGTTGCCATTTGGAAAGGTTCTCCTTGTGAGAACTGAGTACAATAAGGTTTGTTGTTGTTTAAAAAATGCTCCTAGAAGAAGCACACATAAGTCTTATTACAAGCTTTTTCGAATTTTTTCATAAGCTGTCAATTGTGTTTACTTTTAGTACTAATTGAATTACTTTTTAGCTATGAGGTTATTGGCATGCCTATAGTTAAAGTCCTTGTCCTGGATGACAATCCAGGCACAACAGAGATAGTTGGAGCTAACGTTTACTTTTACAGTACCATTGGAGTTCTGCAGACATCTGCGGTAACTGATTCTGATGGTATAGCTACCGTTACTTTACCAGCTGGAACTTACGATCTTTATGTATTTAAAATTGGGTATTCAACTGTACAACCGCAGTTAGTTGTTGTTGATGCTATTCTAGAAAATTCATTTCAAGTAAATGGGCATCTCAAGAAGCTGCCAGAACCTCAAGACCCTACCCTATGCAGAGTATCCGGTAACGTAATCACTTTTTCAGGAACCCCCGCCAAATCTTTCGAGCTAACTTTTACACAAGATCCCAAAAATATTATCGTTGGTAAGCGCCAGGTCTTTAATAGACCCATCATGGTTAAGAGCGATAATAAGGGCTACTTTGAATTCGATCTTCTTAGAAAAGTAAAGTATAAAGCTGATGTCCAAAACTATTTTGGCAATGAGGAGATTATCGTAAAGACCCCAGATAGGCCAGCTGTCTATGTGAGTGATTTGTTATTCCCAATCCCCCTTTCTATAGACCTGTCACGAGCTACACTAGCTCTATCAGTTGGTGGTGCAGTAGATACTTCTGTTACTTATACAGTTCACTATTCAGATGGCAACACTGATCTAGTGGGTCATGAGTGGTACAATCTTATTATTACCTCTTCAAACCCATCCGTCGTAGAAGTTGGCGGTTCTTTCGGTCGTCTTGCTATTTCACCAATTGGAGTTGGTACAGCTACTATCTCTTTCACAAGGCGGTTCCCAGATGAGTATCTTTGGTTAGACACTGCAGCTTTTGAGTCAGATACGTTAGTTGTCACAGTAACGTAAATGATGAGCTTTGCATTCGACCAAACAACAACTATATCTTATGGTTCGGAAGAGAATTTTCGACCAAAATTAAGCGAGCATGAGTGCTATAGATTACTTTGGATTAAGGTAATCCTACGTGCGGCTTATGATTGGGTTCTATACAGGAATTCAAAAAACTCAATTAATCGCAAGATAGCCAAGGATGCTCATTCGTGGTTATTTGAAGCGGCAAAGAGTAAAAAGAAGTTCATTATCAATGGTGAGATAGAAGTTCTTAGAATTGAACTTTTTAACTCTCTGGAGAATATATGTGGCTTCTTAGACCTTGATGTAGACTCTGTTAGGAAATTTGCAAAGACGCTCACTAGAGATGATATCAAGAAACAAGAATTCCTTGAAAGAACTAGCAATCGTCGCAAGCTTGAAATGAAATTAAGAACAGCAGAGGATGAAGAGTAATGGCAGATATTAGCGAACTGAATACTAATCAAATAGTTGGCAAGTTTATCTCGTCATCTAGTACACAAAGTAATTCTTCTGAACAGATTCAGAATCTTATTAATAGCATAGCCACGTCCTTTATTTTACATCCACAGATTACATTGTCTTTTGTACTTAAGTGTAAGAATCAGTTGATGGCTAATATTGATAAGGAAATCATTCTTCTTAATGATTTATTAAAGAGACTTGATTATTTGAACAATAAAGAAGTAGCTATTAAAACCACATCTTCTTTAATTGAGGCACAGACTGTACTTCTAGAGTTAGATAGACTTGGTACTATTGATCCAAAACTACTGCAGCGCTATAACACCATAATTAAAGATTTCGCAAACAAGCACTTAACATCAGTTAAATCTGGTACGAGTACTGAGATGCGTCTTAATTCAGATGAAGCCAAAGAAGATATATATGTAGGTCTAGCATCGTTCTTAGTCTTGCACGAAATTATACGGCAGCAAATCGCCTCCATTAACGGCGCCATTGGAAACTATAATGAAACTGAGCTTACGAAACTCGTCTCTAGAAATGTAGTTAGTAATGTACGCACTTCCTTAAATGATTTAAAGCAGCAGATTGATAACAAAAATATATCAAAGATCTCTACTCTCATCGAGCTGATATCAGGAGGTGCTTCACTTAATTCCATAGCTACTCCATATGGTCTATTAGATCCCACTATTAAGACGGGTGTTATCCCACCAGGCACTAAAATAACTGCTACCACTGCTCCAGCATCAGCTACTATAACTACGCCTACAGCAGGTCCCTGGACTTCTGCAGCAGCGCAATTTAGTGTAAAGGTTGATAATGAAGCTAGAACTGATATTAGCTTTCCTGCTACTGGTGTTAACCAAAGACCATTTGTTGTGAGCACCAAAGCGCAGGGTAATTACACCATCCCAGCTAATACGATGCTGTATCTTAGGTTAACGATTCCTGCTGGTAGAACTCCAAATCCGCTTAACTTTGTTAGTCAAGGAGGGGGTTGGATTGTGGGAATTCCTATGACAGCAGGCGTTGGGTTACCATACAACATTACAGCACTTGATATAGAGACAGCTAGCAATATAGGCGATGATATCTTTGGTGTGACTAAGTTCTGGACTGTGAAGCAGTTTGCTCATAACAGTAACTTCCAGCTTACTATTTGTGGTTTAGCAGGCGTTACCAAGATTGAAGTATTGGGGATAATTGATAGGACATGGATTATTCCAAATCCTGCATTTCCAAAACTGTCGTGTCATGAGGAGCTTGGGTTTCAACTTAATCAAACTAGTGCGCCTATTAACACGATTGATCCATTGTTATTATCTAGATGCATTAGTTTGAATAATCAATTTTTAACTAGCTCTGTTGTTAACTCAAAGATAGTTATAAGCTCAAATAGCACAGGACCCGAAAGCAAGCTTGAGTTTTTTGCCGGCATAGCTACTGCCGTAGGATTCCCAGAAAGCCCTGATGTGAATGGAGATCCTGTAATAGTATTGCCTAAGCCTCCATTTATTACTCTGGCAGATAAGGGCTCACCTGTTAGATTAGAGACAGTAGATGCTCATATTGGCTATCAAATAGAACTAAATGGAACAACCGCTAACATTACAGATGTAACTAATGACACGTTAATTGTTGATAGGGAAGTGTACCCTGGAGTTGATTCCTCCATTATTGTCTATTCAGATCTTGGTAAGGCTGTTGTTTCCTTATTAGATAAACTAACTATTTATACATCTACTTTTGATACTGATAGTCAGGCACTTAATTTAGGACTTACTCCTATAATTAGCTCAACGCCTACAAATGCACAGATTGCTGATGTAAGAAAGCTGATGGTTGATGTATTAGGCAGGCTACAAGCTCTCAAGAATGATTTAGCTACGGTTCCTATAACAGGTACTAAGTCATTACCTGAAGTATTAGCTAAACAAATTATCTCAAGTTTGGAAGCTAGAAATTTAGATAAGCTAATCGACCTCTTGAATAACTGTCAGTTTAAACAGTTCTTTAATTCAACTCCTGATCAAGCTTCCTCTGGTACTTCCCTTATGAGGGCAATGGAAGAGATTGGGCGGAATGATATAGTTACAGCACCAGATTCTAGTGCTGCTACACAGACTTCCAATATGGACACCTTCTAATGGCAGATAAGAGTAAGGAAATAGTTTCACAGTTAGATCAGCAGGTATTATTTGATCTAGCAACAATCCATGCTTATGTAGTTAGTAGAGAGACTACTAAGTCTCTACAGTCATACACATTTGAACAATATCTGCAGCAGGCTAAGGACCAGATTAAAACAGATAAAGAGACTGATCGCCCTACTAAGCTTGACAGATTGCAACGTATTTCTGATCTTCTAAATAGCACCATAGATAAGGTGAAACAGTTTAACAAGAAGCAGAAGGACAATGTTGAGACTACGTAAAAGCTCTGGTAAGGTGTAAGTATGTTTGATATCAGAATAGCTGTTATAAAGGATGTGCTTCCCTACTATAGTGCTGAGAGAGTTTTGGATGATCCGCCAACCTTAGAGGTTAAGGGTAAGAATTTTCTTAGAGCGACTGCTGTATTTATCAATGAGATACAGGCACCAGAGATGGTTATTTTTTCCGATACGCGCCTCTGGGTGCAAATCCCTCCATCTAAAGTATCTGAGGTAATAACCTCGATAATGGTAATATCTGAGACGTTAAGTCCTGGTAAGCAAAGTCTAATTCACTTTGAACTAAATGACTTCAGAGTAGTATCTGGAGTACAGAAACTAGCACAGTATTTTATAAAGCTGTTACTGCAGAGTCCAGGTAGTGATATCTTTGCCAAAGATGTAGGTGGAGGTTTGCTCAAGATGATTGGGCAAAGTGATATTCTGAATAATGGCAAAAGCGTTAAGAGTTCAATTCTCGACGCCATCAATAGAATAAAAGCCTATATCATTAATAATCAAAGTAGCAACACTAGCATACCTCTTGATGAGCGAATGTTAGATGTGCAGGTAAATGGCATTAGCTTCGATGGAACAAAGACTGAGGTTACTGTAAACCTCACGCTGACAAGCATGGCCGGTAGCCAAGCAACAACCAACCTCCAGTTCTAACACCGTAAAATTTGGTGGTTTTATAGCCACTCATTTCCTATAATGAAAACACATAGGGAATATCAATGGCATTTTACGATGATCTTCGCAACTTCATGGAGAACAGGCTACGAGCCTTCGATCCAACAATTGACCTCACTGAGGGTTCTCCTGCCCAAGTAGAAATTATCGAGGCGTTAATAACACGTCTAGGTACTAATCCGTTTGATATCGACATCGCGGATTTCGTTGTACAGAGATTAACTGAATCTTATCCAAAGCTGGCCGCTGACCACTCAGTGCTTGAGGATATGTTTGTTAAGCCTCTTATTGCATTGCTTGCACCATTTAAAGATGAAATGGAAGCAATCAAGCTTGCTCAGTCTATTAGAAATGCAGAACTTCTATCTGATGATGAAGTGGATGCTCTTGCAGCAAACTTCTTTGTTGAAAGAAAGCAAGGGTCATTCTCATCTGGTAGCGCTCGTATTTACTTTAATGCGCCACAAGCTAGTCAGGCAACTATCACTAAAAGATTCTCGACAACTGATGGCCTAAATTTCTACCCCGTAACTAATACTAGTATAACAGCTGGTACGATGATCTTTAATAGAGAGGGAAATCTCTATTATATGGACGTTAACGTTCAAGCTGAGGCAGCTGGAGAAAGTTACAATATTACGGCTGGTGAACTTACATCAGTTGACGATATGCCAGGCGTTGTTAAGGTTACAAATTTAAACGCCTTTGGTGGAGGTGTTCCTAGAGAGGACAACGCAACCTTTGCAGCCAGAATCGAGCAATCTCTTACAGAGAGATCCCTTGTTACTAAGCGAGGCGTCGTCGCTAGATTAAATGATCTCTACTCCAACATCAAAGCTATCCAAGTTATTGGTGCCGGTGAAGTTGGAATGAATAGAGACATCCTAACTGGTACTGGCCAGGGATTTTTACATGTTGTTGGGACTGCTAAGCTATTTGGCACTTGGGTCTTTATAACTGGTGTAACTTATAAGGACACTGGACCAAAACTAGATATCACAATAGGCACAGGCGATACCTTTAGATGGCACAGACCTATAAACGTAGATCCTAATCGCGTAGTTAATGAAGCTAAGATTGTGCGTGTATTATGGTCGGGAACTAATGATAGATTCATATTCGAAGTTGATAAAGACCTGGGAACAGTTTCAAACTTCAATGTGAACATGGCTATTCTAAAGCCAGGCTTCATTAGTATCTCTGGTATTCCCGGAGGAATGCTAGAGACTACGGCTCCTGATAACAAGATCCATCTTGGTGGCCATTCAGATATCTATGTGAGTCCTACAAACGATCAGAGGCTTTCTGCTACAGTAAAGAATGTAGCTGACAATTCACCTGTTCTAGCTCTACTAACAGGAATAGTAACTGCCGGATCAAATGACTTTTCAACTGTAGCCCCAGATCCAGTAGATCTAGCAGCAGCTGGAGTACAAAGGGGAGATACAATAGTAATTGAGACTGGCGCTCAGGTAGGCACTTATACAGTGCTAGAGGCCGGAGCTACTCTTAAGCTAGATACTGTATTTACGGTTAATGAAGGAGGTTTACGTGCTCGAGTTGTACGGAATGTAACCACAAATTTAAATGAGTTTAGAACTCCTAAGCTCCCATTCAATACAGCCGTAAATGACCTAAACACAATTATTGGTTCTAACCTATTTACCCTTAATGTAAATAACCTACAAAGCTTTGGTGTTGTTGTTGGAGATATCATAGAACTCCTTGATGGACCAGATGCAGGACGCTTTACTATTATTGGATTTGATAACGTCTTGGGCGGTCTTGGTCCACTAGTTGACAGACCAGCAGGCTCAACCGGAAACCTGCTGCGCTATAAAGTTTATAGTGCACAAACCGGTCTAGAATTCCCACTTGTTAGAATTAAGAATATTGAACTTCTAGACTCATCCAACCAAACCACAGGAATAACTATTCCATATGGTGATGCTGTTGATATTAGAGCAATGTGTGATTTTGATTCTGAAGGAGAGACCTTTACAGTTCTAGATCCAAAGCTCTTTATCATGCCAGATACACTTACGTACTGGGATGTTCTTGCTAATCAGTTTGCAGTTCCGGCAGCCAATGTTGATGCACGTTATACACAGCAGCTAGTTAGCTTTGACGGAAAAGTCAGAGTATTCCCTGCTAATGGTGGTAACCCAATTATTAACATGGAAGTAAACCTACCTCCATTTACATTTGATGGAAGGAAGAATACACTTCTGGCATTCACAACGATGGAAGACAATAACTTCACGTTTAGTCCTTCATTTACGTCTCATCTTGCAGACGCTAAGATTGGAGACTCAGTTACTCTTCTAAATGGAGCAAATGCAGGTACATATCTCATTGAAGATATTAGAGTACTTGAGCTTTGGGGAAGGTCTGGGGTTGGTCACTTCAAAGTAGCGGTCATTCAAGTAGATGGTCAGTTCAAGGCAGACCCAGTTAGAACCAGTATAGATTTTATTGCACGTGGTGCAGTAGATGGTTCTGGTGTTGTTCCTATTACCAACCTTGATCTACTCAAGATGGTTGAATTTGCAACTGACTGGAGTAATAATGCTGGCTTTTACGAGGGTATTTTAATCCCCAAACTTTTAGCTACTTTGACATTTTATGGGTTTGCTTCTAATACAAATGAGGTTCGTTCGATCCTCAACTCCATGGCAATGACTGGGTATTCTATTGGTCCATCACCTCGTGGTAACTTGAGGCTATATTTCCAAGAGCCAGTATCTGTAGAGCTATATTCAGGATTTGATTCCACCAAGTTCTCTAAGATTGAGGAGCCACTAAAGAAGTGCCGTTTGTCGATGGAGATTAAGCAGGGGCAAATCCTACCAGAAGCTGAGATAGAAAGCCCGCCCTCAGATTGGCTCCGAGACGCATCTGCTAAACATCCTATAGATACAAATTTGTTTACTGTTGCGGGCGCCTCATTTGCAGCTAGAGGAGTAGAGACAGGGCAGACCTTTGAATTCCACCCTGCTATTAATGATTTGGATTCTAGATTTAAGATGAATTCAAGCATTATGTGTAGGACTCAAGCGGGCTCAAACGTTGTTGATGTAATGGTTGTAACAAGTATCTTGAACGTAACTCCCTTAGCACCTGGACAGTTACTATTTATTGATACAGGCCCTGACGCAGGTATGTATACAGTCACTAAGGTTAGGGGGCCCTTAACTGTTGAAGTTGATAGGGTAATGACCCATACAACACTAGCTCCACCTTTCTCATCTACGGATATTGTTAATCAAGGTGGGCCTGGACCAGTTATGAGCTTTACTCCTTCTACTGTAACGGCCGGAAATAAGCTGATTAATGACGTTACTTTCCCAGCAGCTCTAGAAGGTGGAGGTCTGCCAGGCTTCCCAGAATCTTGGCTTATGGTTTATGCGGCTGACAGTAACACTATTCAGACAGCAGGAGATGATGTTGAGTTCTTAGGTGTTTATAAAGTCACAGGTTCAGGGGCTGGTTTCGCTGTTGTAGATAGAACTGTTAACTGGCCATCTAACGCAAACATTTTCTGGATCAGAGTACCAAAGCCGGCAACTGCCCCAGCTGCCACTAGTGGTGGTGGTACACAAATAACAAATCAGTTTGTTAGGGGTCGTATGTACTCTGGTGTGACTCAAAAGCGCACAATCTCAATTAACTGGGGTGCTACACCAAACCCACTTATTTCAATTGATGCTAACTCGGCTGCACAAAATCAGATGCAAGTTAGTGCTGCGATTGCTACAGCAGGGCACTCACATAAATCGCCTTACAGAATCCTAGGGAAGAATGTTAAAAAGATTTCATCTACTAGGATGAAGCAGAATTTCGACAAAGGTCTGTATTACTTTGACGTGCCAGTAATTAGTATAGGCGTAGGACAAGAATTCCATTTCCCGAGAAATACTGCTTTCGCTCTTGATGGTAAGTATTTCGTTGAAGGATATACGTTGAGTGTAAGTGATCAGAACCTGACTTACTCTGTTAAGGAAGTGGCTGATATTATTCTACCAAATGCTGTTCTCCCAGTTGGATCAACTCCTGGTAAAAACAACAAGGTTAAGATTGCTGGGCAAAACCTGCAGTTCAATTATGACAATGCGGAATTGATTGAAGAGCTTCAAAGGTTCTTTGATTCTCCATTAGACAGAGTTGTTTGTGATAATCCGTTAGTTCGGCATTTCCTACCAAGCTATCCAATTATTGATATTCATTACTTTGGAGGAAGTACTGAGGATGTTATAGCGCAGGACATTATTGATTTTATTAATAGCATTCCTGCTGAGGATAATCAGATAAGGATTGATGCCCTTGTAAAGCTTTGTCAAAGACGTGGAGCTAGAAGTATTACCATGCCTCTCGAAGTGGTATCACTTACGCATGGGCTTGATAGAAGAATCAAGTCTATAAGATCTGAAAATTCGGTTGGTATCGACTTCCCTGTGTTTAAGGGCGTCAATAAGATGGTCTACTTCATCCCAGGTCCAAATGTGTCTAAGGAATTAATTAGACCAATTGGTGAGCAGATATATCTAAAAAGAAACTAGCCCCCCAGCTAGCTCCTAGAAGTTCATGTGACCCAGAGGCAGCGTAGACGTCTTATCTTCGCCGGGGGACGTCTCGCAGTCAGAGCGCTTCAGGAGGGCCTTGATCAGCTCCTGGACGGCGACAAGGCTACCAGTTCTGACGTTGACCGCTACGGCCGAGCTGGCCTTGTCCTCGCTGATGTAGCGCACGACGGTGTTTACCCCTGCGACACCCTCAAGGTCAGTCGCCAGGCACTGAGATGCTCTCTCATGCCCAGACTCAGAGATCTTCACAACTAGGAACTGTGCTATGTGAGCTTTCATATCTCACCTCCAAAATACTTATACCTCTTGATGAGGATGTTTTGGGAGGGTCACTTCAATCTTAGTATATGGCTCAAATTCACATTCGCAGTCTTTACAGCGTGCTAAGTAGTTAGGTAGAAAGTCCGATGCTCTGAACGGCATTCGTGGATTGATAACTGCAACAACTGGTGAGCCACATCTATGGCAGCTTAGAGATTTGAAATACTCTTGGTGTGCTTTAAACGCTGGAGTAATCATATCAGGCTCATCTTTTAGATACTTCAGCAGAGTATCTTCATCTAGTGTTTTGAATTTCATTTGCGTTTCTATTAACCTTTTGACTTAGTACAATTTGATGTATAACTTTAGTATAAAGGAAATAACATAAATGGCGCGAGTTTATACAACTAATATCGTTCCCACAAACTTTGCCGATTGTATTTACCGTCTTAAGACAGCATTAAAGGCATCTGGTTGGATTGTTCCAAAGTCTAGTGATGGAACTACCTATAATGGTGCTGGAGACCAAATCACAAGTGGTGCTTCTGGGTCTAACGGTATGAACAACAGTGATGCATGGTTTGTTATCACAACCCCAACTGGTACTAAGCAATGGCTTTTTCAAAGAAAAACCAATAGCTATTCCTGGATTATAAAGGTTTCTAAAGCTGGTTTTTCTGGGGGTAGTCCCGGTGCATCAACTTTACCAACCGCTACAGATGCAGGAACACTAGTTAATAATGCTACCGTGTTTACAGGCACTGAAGGTAGCCAGAGAATGCAGATTGCGGTTGAGAACGCGTCTCCATTTGGTTTCTTTGCATTCTGCTATCCTATTGGCGGTGGAGCTCCAACAGCTGCATTGATGCAAGACCCACTCTTAGCCGGTTCTTATCCAGTTGGAGATACTGACGCCTTTGTATACTATGTACACAACACTGGTACTAGTAATGCGTTTAGCTCCAGCTCCATCAGCAGTGAGTCTACTGGGGCTATGAGTTATCTAGCTTCGGGAACTGTTAACGAAGGATTTGTTTATAATCCTGCTGCTTACTTTTATGTAAGTGGTGGAGAGGTTAGCGGAGCTATTGGCCCTAACCCAGTTACGGCAAGCGACGAGGCACTACCACTTGGTTACTTTAGACGTTCTGCCCTTTCATCACCAACAGGTTATAAAGGTCAGTCTGGTTATGTTCGGTGGCACGGTAGCACCAGAGATACTGGTGATACCCTTAACACCAAGGCCCGCATTGTAGTTGGTACTTGTAGCCTCCCATGGGATGGAACTACAACCCCAGCTGTTTAAGGAGTTTATTATGGCGTTTATAGGAGTAGATATAGTTCCAGTACATCAAACAACTCAATGGGGTATTCCTCTTGAGACGCTTCGGTTAGAAGCAGGATCATCTTATTTGATTCAAGTAACAGATACTCATATTCATACATCTACATTGGCGAGCGATGATGCCGCCATTGGCGATCTTACTTTAACTAATAGAGTTACTAAGGCTATATAATGGATTGGGATACAGTAATAGAGCTTGAGGATCTTGGCCTTTCATATATAAAGGATGGATGGGATGATATCTTATATCTATCACCCTTTACTTCTTATGTGATAGACAGTTTTCCTTTCTCTATTTACTTAGGGGATTTACAAAATGCATCTACAATGGATGATCGTCTATTTGGTGCGCTGTTAGATAATTTCCTTCTTAATCAATCTACTGTAGATGATAAGTTCTCATTACAATATTTTGGACATCCCCAAATTAGTCTGTTCCTTCTAGGATATCCAGAAGGATTGCAGCGCCCAGGAGGCTAAAAATATGGCTTTAAGACAAGGTTTATCTGAACGCGTATTTGTTGTTTTGTTAGATCCAATTACAGGAACTCGAAAGACTGGTGTGCAAGCTGCACATCATGCAGGCGGTAGGTGCCAAGTAACAAAGAGTGATGGTACCAAAACTTTTTTAACATTAATCGATAATACTACGTGGTTTGAAGTAGATAGTGTAGAGAGTCCTGGATTGTATCAAATTCTACTTTCTTCGGGCAATACCAATACTATAGGACAAGTAGCCTGGACATGTAGACCAAATGCTGCTGAGTTCATTACAGTTTCTGGTTCTGACACTGTAACTTCAGTACTGCAAGACGTTGCTAATGTTAGGGGCGCTCAGAATCTAAGTATCTCAGACATCGCCGGCGGTATACTGTGGAATGCCGGAGACAATCTTCACACGATTGCATCGGGTCTTCCAGGTATTACCAGTATTGCTAACGCAGTTTGGAATGAGCCTAGAAGTACACACCAAATCGCTGGTACATTTGGCGAATTTGTTAGAACGATGTGGTTGACATTTAGTGGACATGCTAAGATAGACAGACCAAGTCATACACTTACTATTTATGCAGAAGATGGAATTACTCCATTTAAGGTGTTTAACTTGAAAGATATTCAGGGTTCGCCGGCTGATATTATGGCAACTGAGCGTACTCCTATCTAACATGGAGATAATTAATGTCGTTTGGTAATCTTGGCCAAGATATCATTCTACTTGGGCTTAATCCCCCAGTACTACCAGTAAGCACAGATTACAAGGCTGTCATCAATCCTAAGACACAACGATCAGTTGTAGGTGCGGTTATACAGTTTGATGCTAGTGCTTCGTCAAATCCTAATGGAAATCCGTTGGATTGTTACTGGTCTTTCAGTGCAGTACCAATTGGTTCTCAAGTAGCTAAGTATGGTTTTCTAACTCGTGATCCAAATGCATTAACAGTAAATTTTTCACCTGACATCACTGGCTTCTATAGGGTTAGTCTTGTAGTAACTGACGGATTCTTTATTTCTGAGCCAGTAGAAGCTGAAGTTTATATTCAGGTTATTATGGTTCCTCATGGCCAAGGCTTAGTTCCTGATGCCAAGTTTTTGTGGAACTATCTATCAGACTTCTGGAAGGTTGTTAAGGGTAGAGAGAAGATGGAGAACATCTGGTCTTCCTCACTACAATTAATAGCCAATAACTTATTGAACCTATATCAGCTTGATTACAATAAGAGTATTAAAGATATTGAGGACTACTTCCAACGTAAATGGTTGTCGTATAACCCACGATTAGACTTAGACGATACCACCTTCATCTTAGCTGACGACCAAGCTGGCAATAATTTAGGTACCGGTAAACTTGGTGTGTTTCCCGAACCTCCATATACCAATACAGCTATTATCCCTACAGCTACTGACGGTAGCTTTACAACTACTAAGTATGGACAAGCTATAGGCCCAGGCCGACTTTTAACTATTAGATCCACTTCTTATAGAAAGCTTAGATCTACCGAAGGTACTCTATTTGGTACTGGCCTTAGTATATTTACTAGTGAAAAAGAGAATATCCCAACTGGACTCGGTCCAATCTCATGGAGATTTAGTTCTACACTTAAAAGTGAGAATATTAACTTTGAGACCGCTGGAGTTATGGGTGGCGATATCTTAGCTGTTGAAGTTAGTAAGTCCGGCACAAATCTAAAGAGTGTTCTCAAACTCCAAGTTGTTGGTGTTGCAGATAATAGTCTTAGCTTCACTTTTAATTTAGACCCACTCGTAGCGGGTGTAGCTGCTGGAGGACTCACTTATGAGCAACAGCTTCAACTAGCACAAGATCTACGTGTCGGTGATATTGTAAAAGCTTTTGATGGAACCGTACTTTATAGCGGCGAAGCCCAAAAGATTTATGACACTGTTAGAACAGTTACATTTAAGAGAACATTTTTTGAGAAGGTTTTAACTACCGACCAGGATATTAATATAGGCCCAATCTCTATTAGGGTTAAGCCTCTTTATGTAATTAGAAATACAAGAATACCAGTAGACTTAAGCCTTGTATCTGTTCCCGTCCTCCAAGAGTTTATTCAGCAGCCTGTTATTCAAGAGATTGATGGAAAGCTGTATGAGATTATAGAAGACGAGAGTTATCCTATAGAGCAGAAGCCAAAAGTTCTATTCGAGAATCTAGACTATATTATCGATAAAGAGGATTCTGTAACTGGTGTTTGTACACTTGTTGCCGGAGATAACAAGATATCTATTCCATTTGGAGATCTTCTAGATAGGAAGATTACCGAACACGATAAACTTGTTATCGATGAAGGACTTAACAAGAATACATACCGTATTGATACCATTGTTAACTCAACAACTATAACTGTAACTCCTACTCCTCAAGCTAGTGAGAAGAATAGAAAGTTCAAAATCATTAGGCATAACCCAGGTAAATTTATAAGGTTTGCTAGTGGTGCATTTTCTATCTCTAAGCCGGCACCTGAGATTTTATGGGGAGAGGTTAGTTATTTTGATAATAGCAATCTTATTGAAAATAATTTCGGAGTTCTAGTTGGGCTTAGCAAAGAGGAATTAGACGTATTAAAAATTACGCCACCTTATAAGGCAGCTGTTGCCGGTCTAATGTATTCATTTGCGAATGGGCCAACTATTAAGAACCTTAGGCTAGGCGCTCAAATTCTTCTAGGTCTTCCCTTCACTTATCATAAGGGAGTTATCACCGATATTAACATGGTGTATAGGACTCTTGAAAGCGGCGCCCCACAATACGGCAGAATTCTTATCGCAGCTATTGATGAGAGGGGCAAAAAGACTGGCTTAACTAATATTTACTTATTTCCAAGAGGTAAGCAAATATTCAATATTATTACAATGAAGTGGGAGGATCAGGATCCTGATTTTAGCGGTATTGATATCAACCCTGCCACTGGTAAGCCTTACGCTATTGGAGATGTTGTTGAGCAGTTTGCCATACTCTCAAAGGGCGTGGATGTTCAGGACTACTTAGTTGGACCAGGCTGGTATGATACTATTTTGTCCCAGGCCGATATCGCATTTGTTTTAAGAAAATATCACTCTGCATATTTAAGAGCTAATACAGATGTCTTTAGTACTGACGATTTGGACTTTGTTGTTACGTTTATTAGAAAGACAAAACCACACTATGTTCAACTATCTGTAGCTGCCTTAAAGTCTTTTGCTGACGATGTAAACATTACTGATGAGTTATGGTTCAAACCTATATACACATTTGTGGATTCAGTAGGAATATCCCTACCTGCAGCAGCTAAGTTTGATGATTGGTATGATACTCCTAACTACATAAGCGTAGATGGGACAATGTACTGCAGATACATCTACGGGTATGATCTTGCAACAAATCAAGCGAATAAAAATCTGATTTCAGCAGGTGGTGGATTTGTAACAGCTAGGGCTAATGAGTTCCATGATTCCCCATTTATTCAACCTGGTGACTTAGTTGTTATTACACAAAGTCTAAATGCCGGTAAGTATCCAGTGCTAACGGTGGCTAATGACACCACTATAACTGTAGATACAACCATCACCTTTAAGACATTACAAGATCAACGATTTGCTATATTTAGACCAATCTCCAATCCTATTTATAAGGGGAAAGTTGATATAGTTCCTGCGCTGCCGGACATAACTTTGTCTGGCGGTACTGGGCCATTCTCTGCAGGTATTGCTCCTGGAGATATGCTCTACTTCTTTGATCCTCTTGCAGGAACTATTAGCAGGCAGTATTACATTACTCAGTTTGATGCAACTACTAAGCAGATAGCTCCACCTCCTGTAGAGAACCCCGGTAATTATGATGTAAGAATCATTAGACCAGCTTTGACTACTAAGTTTCTTGGGGCTGCTGAGACGGATACTCCATATAAGATTACTACTAGCATCGCTAACCCACTTATTACTTTTAGCTCTGGGTTTGGCTTAGATAAGCTTCCTCAAATTAAAATTGATGATGTCATTTATGCAGAAGGACATCCACCCTATACTATTCTCGATTTTAATGAAGTAACGCTAGAAGCATTCGTACATCCAATACCTGCCGTTGATGATGCTTTAAGAAATGCCAAGGTTTGGAGACCATGGTTACCTAACACATCATTCTCAGTTAATACTGTTGATAGACTTAAAAATGAACTTGTTTACTTAGAGCTTAGATGTACTACGCACCCATGTGAGACATTTGCGCCGCCCTCTAGACAAGTTAACGTATTTGAAAACCTATTAACTCTAGGTATTAAGCCGGGAGATTTTATTAAGTTTAATAATCTTCCAAACAGTAATATTGATATGGGTTATGGGTTAGGTATTGTGCCTATTGCTGATGTAACAGGTATTACGACTCTTCAAACGACTCGACCTGTTATAGGGGCAAGCGGCCAAAACGAATTTTCACTTATCAAAGTTTTTGATAGCTAAGAAGATATTTGAATAAGGCTGCCGGATCAGCAGATCCGCAGGCTGATGTCCTCGCCCTGCGCGACCGGCTCGGGCACGGCCTCGGGCTTCTTCCGCTCCGGCGGGGGCAGAGGACTGTAGCGGATGCCGGCCTTGCTGCCGAACGACCGCGCGGCGCACCGCAGGGGGTTGCCGTAGAGCATGTCCTGGACCTTCTTGTCGAATGCGGACAGCTCCGGACCGGTCAGGACGTGGCGGCCCTTGATCAGCATGGCGTTGCCGTTGACCACGATGTAGGCCCGCTCCTCGAGATCTTCCGGGAAGAGAGGCATGTCAAACGCCTCACGCACCGGGTACGTGGAGAAGAGCAACATCTGGTAGGCCCCAGGGTCCTTGATCCCCATGAGCTTCCGCTGCATCGCATTCGGGCTAACCGTGAGCCTCAGTCTGTGTACACGCAAGTTCACCTCCAAGCTTCTTATATCGCCAATTAAATTGTTTTTGATTGTAGTTGAGAAGTAGAGTAATCTAGGATCATGCTACAAACGAACGTTTCAGTGGATGATGATCTTTATGCTGCTTTTGGGAATCAGCAGTTTAAGCTCGGCCCTACCAATATAGAAATTCCAAACGACGAAAAACCTGTGGTTGAGATCCAAGGTCATCTGTCTCTACTTATGCGAGAACGAGGAAAGATAGTACCTGGTTCTAGACGTGAGGGACATAATATTTGGACCCTTACAGGTAGGGAGTATGATGCTCAACTAAAGTCATATAAATCCTACGGTCCAGATACTCCCTACCGCAACGATCGAATCAAGTACATAGGTTTTGGTTCTGGGACACAACCAGAGGTCTCTGGAGTAATTAGACTTATTACTCCCATTGCATTTGATGCTGGTAATAACTTCTTAGCTGCTGTTGGAGCCCCACCAACTTTCCCCCTGCAGCCAGTTCGTACAACAGTTCGTTATACTAAGATCTATCAAGAGATGGAGCTGTCTGTAGCAGGAACAGTAACTCTGCAAGAAGCTGGATTATTCACAGACGGTGGACCACCCAACTTCACTCCTGGATCTCGCGATATTACGCTTGCTAATGCTGGCTCTCAGGCACCTATGGCCTACAAAACTTTCGAGCCACTTAAGAAGACACAGAACTTCGTTCTCGAAGCACGCTGGGATCTACGCCACAACTAAAAAAATCCAAATCAGACTTTTTCTGCTAGTTCGGCTTCCAAAGAGCCAGGAGCTTGTCGATTGTTCCTTTCACTAGCAGCATATCTCTGCAGTCCATCCAGACTGCTCCAATCAGAGCCTCTGCGAGCCCGGCTAGAGACGCTACTGACGTTCTTTCTTCTAGATGTGGAAGTTCTTCCACAATCTTCTGACCAACCAAGGCCAAATTCCTATTGGAGTTAAGTACCTGACTATGCAAAGTATACGAATTAGGCAGACTCCATAGTTTGGACTCCGCTGTCACAACCCGCAGTAGCGAATCCCCTAAGAACGCCAGTTTTCTCTGAGTAGTGTTTAGCCTAGCCTTTCCCTTCTGGGTCTTTTTCCTAGATGCACCATGCATATTCAGCGCAATAAGAACCAGATGCGGCTCGATGAATGTATACCCAAGCTTCAGTTGAATCACAGTAACAATACCATCCAACATCTCTTTATGCGTCATAAATATCTTATACCAAGATGAGCTCCTATGTTGTACAGTAACAGTATGTCTTGGAAAGATATCAAGGATAATGACAAGTTTGGTGTTTATAAAATTAAATGTCTTGGTAATGAAAAAATTTATGTTGGATCAACTTGTAAAACATTTTTAGGTAGATGGGAAACTCATCTGAAACTTCTTAGACAAAAGAAACATCATTCTATTTATTTACAAAATAGTTTTAATAAGTTTGGAGAATCTAGCTTAGTTTTTGAGATTTTGGAAGTACTAGAAGAGGATAAAGAATTCGTACTTTTGCGTGAGCAATATTATATAGATACATATAAAGCATCATATAAAGAATATGGGTTCAACATATGTCCTGTAGCTGGGTCTAATAAAGGAAGTTCAAGGACAGAGAAGACTAAGGCTAAAATAGCTAGAGCTAAAATAGGAAATCAGAATGCCAAAGGATCAAAAAGGTCACTGGAATTTAAAATAAAGGTATCGAATTCAATAGCTAAAAAGAATGCCAGTACAAACTACATCAAGTTAATGACAGAAAGTGATAGGACTTTAATAGCCAAATTATTGGAAGCCGGTGAACCAGTCTTAAGACTTTCTAAACTATTTGGCTTTAGTAGAGGTCGAATCTACAATATCAAGAAGGAAGTGGATGAATTAAAATGTCGTGGAAACAAAACCGCCTAAGACCAGAGTTCTTATATGACAAGATGGATACCATCTCAAGAGTTAACTGGCCAACTCTACGAGGTAATATTAGGCGTAATGATCCGGATGGCGGCAGTCCAGATGCATACTTCCCAGGACTAACTGGGTCCCAATTACGTATCCAGCAGTTTGGTGATAATAACGCAACTTATACTATTAACTTCGCAGCTAATAGTTATGTCAGTGCTCTTGCTGCTTTAAACGCAGTTGCCCCTGCACATTTCTTTGCCTCTGATGATAATGGCTACATTCGTATTACCAGTACTCATGGAGGTAATCGAAATGGGATGAGAATTCTTCCTGCGGCTGCTCCTCCAGATGCGGCCATAGCTTTTGGATTCGATGTTGACCCACTTCCAAACTCTGTAAGCTTTGCTGGTGAGGTAGCTACTGCTCCAACTGGTTGGCCAAATCAGAATAATAGACAGGGCGCTAAAACAGTTGCTAGGGACGAGGGCCTGTCAACATATACTATGAATAGGCCGCTGGTTGATATTCTTAATCAGATGAACCTAAACTTCGCAGAGCTGGATAAGGAATTGGCAATCCCAGTTGCAGTTGATGTGACTGTAGCTGGAGGTAGCTTTACCACTCCAGCAGTAAATAAGAGATTATTTACAGCTGCAAATGGTACTGTGGTAGCTAACCCACTAGCTGCTAATATTGAAAAGTTTATTACTCTGTTAAATACAGATAATACACAAGTATTTGTTGGAACTACTAGAGCACGAGTAAACTCGATTACTTATGGTGCATTAGTTGACCAGACAACGTCTTTCGCTGCATGGGGAGTTCCAGATGGCAAATCCGTTTTTGGTAATGGAATTTGGAATCTAACAAAAGCAGCGGGTCCTATCTCTGCGATTGCAGGCAACGTTCTAACTGTAAACGGTGCTCAATTTGTTGCAAGTAAGGTAGCTCCAAACGATACACTAATTATTACACTAGCAACTAACAACACTCCATTTAACCATAATGGAGAATTTTATGTTGATGCTGTTATTGATGAGAACCATGTTGCCGTTAGACCTAAAAATCCAGCAGATCTTCTAAGCGGTTCAAACGAAGCACCATCATGCCTTAATTTAAATATTAACGGCGGCGAGGTGTATGGTACCGCTACTGTTGTTGTGGGTAAGTTTATTCCATTGGAAATGAGGGGAGCTTCAGCAACTTTTAATATTACTCCAAGTAATATTCCGGATGGTACATATAGAGCAATTCTTCCTCTAGGACGGACACTGCGCCAGATAATAACTGAAGATCTAACAGCAGCTATTATCCCACAACCTTCTGGTGGACAAATTGAATTAGGTAGCAAGCTATCTACAGTAGCCGCAGACGCGTTGAAGCCTAGAATTATTACTGGGTTTAGTTCTGCTTCTGATCTAGCACTAATTCATGAGTTTCCAAGTTCTATACTCAATAGATTTAATATTAGAATTTACGCTTATAATGTAGCTGGTAGTATTCCTTCATACCTCTTAACTGCAAACGCTAGATGGACTGGTACTCAGTGGCTTAAAGACCTAAACGGTACTGCAGCAACTAGTTTTGGTTTTACTAGTGGAAGTTGGGGAATTAGTGCTAGGGCAGCCGCTGATAATGCAGGATGGGCTCACACTGATTGGATTAGCACCGTTAGCTTAGCAGGAGATGGCGATACAACTACAACAAATGACTTCTGGAATGGTCTCCAAATTGGTGGAGCATTAAGAAGTGTTGAGAGTATGACACTCCCTCGTATCTCATACATTATCGATGCTGCAGAGTCCTACTCACTTATCGATCAAAGTTTGCTTACTGCAGGAAGTGATATAAAGGTTCGTAGATACCATCACGCAGATGGAACTATGGTAGTTACATTTAATGCTGAGTGGGATGGCTTAGTATGGACAAAGGATGTCTCTACTCACGGTGCAATGAAGATTCACTATGATATTACTGGGATTAGAGAATATCATCACAGAGGAGCAAATCCTTTTGGTGAAGTAGAGTGGACTTCAAGAGACCTAATAAAAGATTGGTTAATAAACGAAGACTGGTTGTTCCTACAGAGCGAGCTAACATTAGCTACAACTAACTTTGGTACCATCTGGACAACTGGTGGCACTATGACTCGAGTTGGTGCCACTGTTGCAAACAATCTTTCAACTACCTACAGTGTTTATGGAAGTATGTTCCTTAGTGGAAAGAATACTAACCAAACCTTTACTGGAAGTGTTAATTCTAGATTAGTTTTCCCTATCTATTTGAATGATTTTACATTCACTATTAGAGCACGCGCTGTAGCTAGAACTGCTCTTGCAAGTAGAGCAAACACAGGTTTGTTTATGGGAATAAAGAGTCACGATGGTGATCCTTTTGTTCTTGGAGCACTACTTGGAAATGATCACGTAAACTGGCATTGGAGACGAGGCACCGCGGGTACTCCTGTTGATACAAATACACTGAGTGCTTGGGATGCTGATAAATGGGTAACCTTTACGTTCCATAAATATAATAGTGAATTAGAAGTTTACTTAGATGAATACAAGATCCAAACAAGGCTAGCAAACACCGTCAACTACGGACAAACAATTCTTGAGTTCTCGATAAATGGAGATCTAACTGGATTTCCAAATGATCAAAAAATTCT
>JACCDT010202667.1_pt1 | contig 33047 bp, 30 predicted proteins | sample 7446291 | NCBI WGS metagenome assembly JACCDT01 (sample SAMN15323446, study PRJNA562643) | freshwater metagenome | isolation source: river surface water | place: USA:Blue River Watershed | collected 2017-08-17
CTATAGAATCTTATCCGTATTATTCAATTTCTTAGCGAAAACTATAAAATTTAAAGCAATACGCGCGTGCGCAAAGTGACAGGATTGTGAAATGTTAACCTTTCTTTAACTATTGGGCTTGCTTGTAGGCCGTCGGCGCGGCATCCTGCCTTTGTCATGTCTTTATGGAAATCCCAGATTAACGTGAAAAGCGAAGACTTTGCGGCCAACCAAGGCTATATGCAAAGCTTGACGGATGATTTGCGCCGTCAGATGGAGCGTATTGCAAAGGGCGGCAGCGACGATGCCCGCAAAAAGCACCTTGATCGCGGAAAACTGCTTGCCCGCGACCGCGTCGATCATTTGATCGATCCGGGCAGCGCGTTTTTGGAATTTAGCGCCTTTGCCGGTTTTGGACTTTATGGCGAAGACGTCAACGCCGCAGGGATCATCACCGGCATAGGCCGGGTTCAGGGTAAAGAATGCGTTATTGTTGCCAATGACCCGACCGTCAAGGGTGGAACCTATTATCCCATGACGGTGAAAAAACATTTGCGCGCGCAGGAAATCGCACAGCAGAATCATTTGCCATGCGTGTACCTCGTCGATTCCGGCGGCGCGCATTTGCCAAGCCAGGACGAGGTTTTCCCCGACCGCGATCATTTTGGGCGAATATTTTACAACCAGGCGCGCATGTCGGCGTTGGGCATTCCGCAAATCGCGGTGGTGATGGGCTCTTGCACGGCGGGCGGCGCCTATGTGCCCGCCATGTCGGACGAAGTCGTCATTGTCGGCAAGCAAGGCACGATTTTTCTGGGCGGCCCGCCGCTGGTCAAGGCCGCGACAGGCGAAGTCGTCAGTGCCGAGGATCTGGGCGGTGCAGATGTTCATTGCAAGATTTCCGGCGTCGCCGATCATTATGCGGAAAACGACCGCCATGCGTTGGAATTGGCGCGCAACATCATGGGTCATATCCACCGTCCGCAGAAAAGACATTTGGATTGCCAGCCGCCGGAAGATCCGAAATATGATCCAAGCGAAATTTACGGAATTATCCCGAAAGACACGCGCAAGCCGTTCGATGTGCGCGAAGTGATCGCGCGGATTGTGGACGGCAGCCGGTTCGATGAGTTCAAGGCTCTTTATGGCACGACCTTGGTTTGCGCCTTTGCCCATATCATGGGTTTTCCGGTCGGCATTATCGCGAATAACGGCATTCTGTTTTCTGAAACAGCCTTGAAGGCCGCGCATTTTATCGAACTCTGCAGCCAGCGCGGCATACCGTTGGTGTTTTTGCAAAATATCACAGGATTTATGGTCGGCAAGAAATATGAAAACGCCGGCATCGCCAAGGACGGCGCGAAATTGGTCACCGCCGTGTCCTGCGCCAATGTACCGAAATTCACTATGCTGATCGGCGGCAGTTTCGGCGCCGGGAATTACGGCATGTGCGGCCGGGCTTTTAATCCTAACCTTCTTTGGATGTGGCCGAATTCCCGTATCTCGGTTATGGGCGGCGAGCAGGCGGCGAATGTGCTGTGGCAAATCCGCGCCGACAAAATCGCGGCGGAAAATAAAACGCCAGCGCCGGGCGATGCGGAAAAATTCAAATCCCCAATCGCCGCGCAATATGAAACTCAAGGGCACCCTTATTACGCCAGCGCAAGATTGTGGGATGACGGCATCATAGATCCGCTGGATGCAAGGCAGTGTTTGGCGCTTGGCATCGCTTCCAGCCTTTATGCCCCGCCGCAAGAAACCAAATTCGGCGTCTTTAGGATGTAGGATTGGCATGACATTGCATGTGGAAAAAGACGGCTTTGGCGTTGCGGCGGTTTATTTAAATAAACCGGAATTGCATAACGCCTTTGATGAAAATCTGATCGCCGATCTGACATCCTATTTGCAGGCTTTGGACAAGGACGATTCGGTTCGAATCGTCGTCCTGGCGGCAAAGGGGGCAAGTTTTTCCGCAGGCGCAGATTTGAGCTGGATGAAAAAAATGGCGGGTTATGGCGTCGAGGAAAACGTGCAAGACGCAAAAAAACTGGCGGAATTGATGCGTGTGTTGAACGGCCTTTCCAAACCGACAGTGGCCAAGGTGCAAGGATCCGCCTTTGGCGGCGGGGTGGGGCTGATCGCTTGTTGCGATATCGCCGTATCCGTCGATAAAGCCATGTTTGCTTTGTCAGAAGCGCGTTTGGGGCTGATCCCCGCCGTGATTTCGCCCTATGTCATTGCGGCGATGGGTGAGCGCGCGTCAAGGCGTTATTTCTTATCCGGTGAGCGGTTTTCTGCTGACGTTGCGCAGCTTTACGGCCTGGTGCATGAAGTTGTCGATGCAGATAATTTGGATGAGGCGGTCGATCAAATCACTTCCGCGCTTCTGGAATGCGGCCCTGAGGCACAAGCGGAAAGCAAGCGCCTGATCGCCAAGGTCGCGGGCCGCCTGAAAGACCCAGATTTAATCGAAGAAACCGCGCAGAAAATTGCTGCGATCCGCGCCTCGCAAGAAGGCCGCGAAGGCATTGCCGCATTTCTTGAAAAACGCGCGCCGAAATGGCTGAAGAAAAAAGCTTAAATTATTAACGCGCTCTTTGCATTTCTTTTGCTCTCTTCGCGTGAGTTTTATGCAGAGAGTCGGTCACCCTTTCCAGAATATGCGTCAGCCGCTCTGGATCAGCAACAGGAATGTGTTTTTTTATACCCGCCTTTATCTGTGCGTAATCATAATCCCGATCAAATTCCATTTCAAAATATTCGGGGACGGATAGATTTTTTGGAATACCATTAAGCGACTCCGTCAGCCGGACGGCAAAGGCGAGCAGCCCCAATTGAAATTCAAAAGGCGTTAGGATGTCTTGTCCCATTGCTTTGGCGTATTTCGGGGGCTCGGCTTTTAGAAAGCAATCTATCATTTCATTCAGATCGATAAAATAGCCCTCATTGGCTTGGTTTGAAAGTGTTCCCCTTAAAATACAACGTGGAATTTTATATCCTTTTGGAATGCTCCATTCTTTTACGGACCTTGTGCTGACCACGGGGGCAAGCTCGGTTGCGCGCGGGTCCTCGACAAAAGTGGTCAAGAACCGATCCAAGCGCAGATAATGAGCTTTTCTGATAATGCCGCTGCAAAGTTCGGGGTCTAGTGAGGCTAGGTTTGTTATTTGATAATTGCTGTTTAAGACTGCCCCGGCAAGCATAGAGCCCCGGAAACGATGGATGATATCAAGCAAGCAAATATTTTGGTCTAAAGGCGATAACACATAATCAATCCATGGGCCATGCTGCGCCGGATCGTAAGACACCAGTTTGTAGGCCATCAGAATATCCTGGGATGAGCCTGCGCAATCACAGTTAGAAAAAATGCCGAAGCCTTCTCTTGCCATAGCTTCCGCAGCAAAGAAAATGGAAACGCAGGCCATTCTGATTTGTTGGTCGGATTTGGTATTCAAAATAAATTTTTCCACAAAATCCGGCGAAAGCCTTGTACCGGCTGTTACAAGCCCCAAGGTCTGTGGTTCCGAATCGTCAGGCTGTTGTGTGCGTGCTGCTAAGCTAAATGGATAATGTGCCAGATCGTCACCAGCGGCGATATTTCCTTGAACGCCTTGTGTGGAAAAAATCCCGCTCAAAGGGCTGTATATCCATAAACGCTCTAGGGGCACAATATCCTTGGCCCGGATCCGTTGTGTTTTTGGTGAATTGAGTTGAGGCGGTTTATTTCTTAAGGCCGCGGGCGGTAAACCGGCCGGAATTTTTTCTTTATCCTGATAAATTCCGCATGCCGTCAGAAGGGATTTAAGTTTTTCCTGCAAAACGGATAAGCAGCGGTCATATACCAATTCAAGCGGACTATCCGCCGCTATTTCGGGAACAAGCTTAATCGCTTTTTTGCGTAAATCGGCCATGGTCAATTCCCGCACATATGGGACAGCAAGATAATCTTTCGCGTGCGCATCATGATGATCTTTGTCAAAACCACAAATTTTGTCCGCGATGGCCAGATCCCAAACGGTTAATGGCCGGCTTGCCTTTGTCATTAATTGGGCTATTTCCTCGGACATTGCCTTTGTTGCCCGCCAGTAATCGACATGATTTTCATCATCCTTCATGGGAAAAACGATTAAACAGGCCAATAACAATGCTATATCCCGCTCTATTTCCTTTCTTGTGCTTGGAACGGCAATATTGGCAAGATCGATTGCATCCAGCCGGTATCCTAAAGGAATTGTCGGACATTCTGCATTATGCTCGTGACGAGGATTTAATACAGTCAAATGATGGCGTGCTTGATTCGGAATGGATGCCGCTGTCCCGCTTTGCGCCGGGCCGGATTCTTTCAGGTCATCGGATTTTCTTCCAAGGCCAAGGCCAGAAAGTATTTGCGTGCGGGAATTTGCTTGTTCTAAAAAATAAGCGAATTTTTCTAAATTATATTCATCTGCTATGGCGCGGGTGATGTACCCCAAGCCTGCAAGCGCTATCGCGAAATTGCGCAAGGCGCCCGGGTCGACATCGGCGATTCTTTTATGCTTGGGGTGGTATTTTGTAAGAAGAACGCCGTTATCATCGGCAACTTTAAAATTTGTACCTTCCCGGTAATGTGTAAATCCCAATTCCTTACATAGTTTTTCAAATTCTATATTGGTGATGGCGGGCAATGTACCCGAGCTAAAAATGCCCTGTACCATTATTAGCGATGCGGGGGATAGGTTATCAAGCGGCAATGTCTTTTTAACGGGGGCTGTTAACATAAGGGCAATTTAAAGTAATTCTTTAAAAGATACAATAAAAATTGTCGATAAAAGGGGATTAAGGTTGTGCGCCTAAAGGCTTTGTTTTAATACTTATTAAGTCCCAATAATAAGCCATTTTATGTTCCAAAAAATCCTCATCGCCAATCGTGGAGAGATCGCCTGCCGCATTATACGCACGGCTCGGCGCATGGGTGTGCTTACGGTCGCGGTTTATTCGGACAGCGATAAAAACGCGCTGTTCGTGCGCGAGGCGGACGAATCCGTGGCGCTTGGCGGCATGGTCGCCCAAGAAAGCTATTTAAAGATCGAAAAAATTATCGACGCCGCAAAAAAAACCGGGGCACAGGCGATTCACCCGGGCTATGGATTTTTATCTGAAAACGCCGCTTTTGCCGATGCCTGTAAAAAAGCAAATATCGTTTTTATCGGCCCGCCTGCGGACGCGATCAAGGCGATGGGATCGAAATCCGCCGCCAAATCGCTGATGGAAAAAGCCAAGGTTCCGGTCGTTCCAGGATATCATGGCGAATCGCAGGATGTGGACACGCTGAAAAAAGCCGCCGCAAAAATCGGATATCCCGTATTGCTAAAGGCGGTTTCGGGCGGCGGCGGCAAGGGCATGCGCCGGGTCGACCGCGAAGCGGATTTGGAATCCGCGCTTTTAAGCGCGCAGCGCGAAGGGCAATCATCCTTTGGTGACGCGCGCGTGCTGCTTGAAAAATATATCGAAGATCCGCGCCATATCGAAATTCAGGTTTTTTCCGACACCCATGGCAATCATTTTTATCTGTCGGAACGCGATTGTTCTATCCAGCGCCGCCACCAAAAAATCATCGAGGAAGCGCCCGCACCCGGCATCAGCGACGCGCAAAGGCGCGATATGGGCCTAGCCGCCGTCAAGGCGGCAAATGCGGTCGATTATGTCGGCGCGGGCACGGTCGAATTTATCGCCGATCCCAAGGGCAACTTTTATTTCATGGAAATGAATACGCGCTTGCAGGTGGAGCACCCGGTGACCGAAATGGTGCTGGGGCTGGATCTGGTCGAATGGCAATTGCGCGTGGCGTCGGGCGACAAATTGCCTTTCGTGCAAAAAGACTTGCAGCCTAAAGGCCATGCGGTTGAGCTGCGTCTTTATGCCGAAGACCCGGCGGGCGGATTTTTGCCCGCTATCGGCAAGCTGCATCATCTGGCTTTTCCCGAACGGCCCGGCTTGCGCATCGACAGCGGCGTCGTCACGGGCGATGAAATCACGCCCTATTTCGATCCCATGATCGCAAAGATTATCGCCCATGGCGAAAACAGGGGGGCCGCCATCGAAAAGCTGCTATCCGCGCTGAAATCTTGTGAGGTTTTGGGCCTAAAGACCAATCTGGCGTTTTTGCACGATGTGTTGGCACATCCGGCATTTATGCAGGCAAAGCTAAGCACCCATTTTATCGAACAGCACCGCGCCGATCTTTTTAGGGATCAAACGCCGCCGCAAAAAGCCAAGCCCTTTGTCCTGGCGGTTGTGGCGATGACATTGGCGCAACGGGCAAAAAAATCTTCGCCTGCCTGGCAGAACAATCCTGGATTCCGCCTTGGCGATTTCGGAAAAAGCTTTTTTTATTTTGACAGGGACGGCGAAATTCTGCCTGTGTTGATCCGCTTTTCGCGTGACGGGTGGACTGTGGAATGTTTCGGCGCAAATGCCGTAATCCACGACGCCAGACTTTGCGGCGAAAGGCTGTACGGACAATATGACGGCAAGCCCATCGAGGCCGTTGTCATAAGGCGTGACGATACGGTTTATGTTTCTTGCGAAGGCGTTGCCGGGATTTTGCATATAGCCAAATCTTTAGGTAAAAATGACGGCGCAGGCGGGTCGCTGCGCGCGCCGATGCCCGGCAAGGTGATCCAGGTTATGGTAAAGCCCCAGCAAAAAGTGGAATCCGGCCAGGCGCTGATCGTTCTTGAGGCCATGAAAATGGAACACACCATCAAGGCGCCGAAAAGCGGGCTTGTGAAAGAAGTGTTTTTCAAAGCCGGAGAGCAAGTGCAAGAAGGCGTTGAGTTGCTGGCGATAGAATAGTACTATCGTTTCATGCCCCTTCCCAATTCCGTCACCATCGTCGAAGTTTCCGCCCGCGACGGGCTGCAAAACGAAAAGCAGCCCGTTTCCGTCGACACCAAGGTTAAGCTGATTGATCTTTTGACCGATGCGGGGCTCAAGCATATCGAAGCGGGAAGTTTCGTTTCGCCGAAATGGGTTCCGCAAATGGCCGACACGGCGGAAGTCTATAAAAAAATCCTTAAAAAGCCCGGCGTGCAATATTCCACCCTGGTACCGAACGAAAAGGGCATGCAGGCGGCACTGGATGCCGGGGTCAAAGATGTCGCAGTGTTTGTCGCGGCATCCGAAAGTTTTTCACAGAAAAACATCAATTGTTCGATCGCCGAAAGTTTTGTACGCATCGCGCCGGTATTGGACGATGCGCAGCAACATGCCATTAAGGTACGGGGTTATGTGTCCTGCGTCGTGGGCTGCCCGTATGAGGGCGCTGTCGATCCCAAAAGGGCGGCCTCGGTCGCCTATGATTTGTACCAGGCGGGGTGCTATGAAATTTCGCTGGGCGACACCATCGGCGTCGGCACGCCAGCCTTGACGAGGGCGGTTGTCCAAGAATGCGTTGCTGCCGGAATTCCCGTTTCCGCGCTTGCGATCCATTGCCATGATACTTATGGACGGGCGCTTGAAAATATCAAAACCGCGATGGAAATGGGGGTTACGGTGATCGACGCCAGCGCGGGCGGAATCGGTGGCTGCCCCTATGCGCCCGGGGCGTCGGGCAATGTCGCGACGGAAAAGGTCGTCGCGATGCTGGAAGATAAAAATATCGAAACCGGCATCAATATGCAGGCATTAAAAAAAGCCGCGGATTTCATTCGCGCGGCTTTGGGTAAAAAATAAGATTGCTTTTTAACGGTTGTCGCGATTCCGGCGATAACGGCGTCTTTCGGTTGTACGAACATCGCCATCCGTGTAATTATCATCGCCTACGCCGGCGCGGCCACGGAAGCGGACATTACCCGGAACGCCGGGATCGATCGGTTCATCCACGCCCGGAACGCCAACGCCGCCATAGGTTTCACGGCCTTGCCCAATAGTACCTCTGGCTGTGACGCTTACGCCAGAATCGCTACGAGGCAAATTACGCATATAGCTGCCTTCCGGCACATCCATTTGCCCGCCGCGCGCAACGCCGAATGCTTCTTCAGCACGATTGCGCCAGGTGCGTTTGGTGCCGTCCATATTGGTGGCGCAGCCGCCCAAAAACATCGCGCCGCCCATAACGGTTACGACTATCGCAGCCAATGGATTATGTCTTTTAAAATGTCTTTCGGTCATGTTTTAACCCTTTTACTCCTGCCTTGTGGATGAATCCTATCACAAAAAAGACGGTTTTTGAAGGGTTGTTTGACTTTGAGCAATAGTCTTGCCTAGCTCATCCTGAGCTTGTCGAAGGATGGGCTGTGAACACCATGTCTGCAGCCCATGGTTCGACTGGCTCACCATGAGCACCCTGGTTTCCCGGGGATGACGAAAAACAACGGCTGTCACAAAAAATTCATAATCTCCGGGGCGTCTTAACTATTTTTTTATTGACGATTGTCGCTAAAAGGGTGATATTAATAAATAGGTAAGAAAGATTCTTGAAATTTGCGTAGTTATGCTTATATAATTACTGAAAGGGTCTGCTTGCTATAACAAAAGAAATCTTGTCGTACGAAATCGTACAAGTACAAGGACTAGGCAGAGGAAGGAGTGGTTAAAATGGGTGCTTCTTTAAAGTTTTCGGATGTGCTGCAAGCCATCCAAGTCCCGGCTGAAATGATCGGTGCGGGATTGCATAATCAGCAATCAGGCCTGACCAGCAATCGCGCCGGTATTGTGATCAATGCCTTTGGCATGAAAAGCCCAGAATTTATGGCAGCCTTTACTAGGGTCATGGGCGAAACCCGCGCACGCCAAGCCGCTGTCGCAGAACTTGTCGCAAAACGTGGCGGCGCTGAACCGAAAGTCCATGCCGCCGCTGGCCGTGTTGTTCGCAGCGCTTCCGGCCGCCGTCCTGCCGCAAATGCTTTGGCATTGCAAGGAGCTGCTGGCAGCGGACGCGATTCCCATTAATCGAATCTGACATTTCAACAAAAAGGCCGCAGTTACAGCGGCCTTTTTTTATTGCGTTAAAAATAGCTGTCATTCCCGCGAAAGCGGGAATCTATATCCCCGTTCTTGGACATGGATCCCCGCTTTCGCGAGGATGACAATAAATGTTAGACACTAATCCCTTAAGCTCTTTTCGCCTGGGTCACGCCGGACAAGGACGGGGTGTCGAAATGTTCCTCGTAATATTTGCCAAAGCGGTTGGCAAGGAATTGGGCCAGAGTCGCGTCTTCTTGCTTGATAAACCCGGTTTTGGCCAAAACGCCGTTTGCATGCATATCGACCATGGCGCATAAGGCTGCCGAAGTGGTCAGTTCAATCGCGCTCCAGCTGCGGGCATATAATTCGCGCGCATAAATCTTGCGCAAGAAATTTTCCTGTAGCAGCCTGCCGCCACGCATGCCGGTTACCGTAACGAATACCAGCACCACGTCTTGCTTGGTGGACGGGATCGAAGATTCAAAAATATCTTTCAGCAAATCGCGCTGTTCGATCAGGCGCAAATCATGCAGCAGCATATGGATCAAATCCCTATGACCGGGATAGCGGATGGTTTTATAAGACACGTTGCGCGCCTTGCCCGACAGCGATTCGCCCAGCGAGCCGATGCCGCCCGATGTGTTGAACGCCTCGTATTCGCTGCCGTCCAGGGTAAAATGCTCCATCGATTGCAACGCCTGCAATTCGACGAATTCGCCTTCGACCACGGCTTCGCAAGGGTTGCAGTATTCGTTGATCAGCCCGTCGGTGCTCCAGGTCAGATTGTATTTCAGGGCGTTGGTCGGAAATTGCGGCAAGGCGCCAACGCGCATCTGCACGTCGTGAATGGCATCGAATTTCGCGGCGATGCTGGCCGCGGCGATTGAAATAAATCCGGGGGCCAGGCCGCATTGCGGCACCAGCGCGCATTTGGTGTTCTTGGCCAATTCCTTGATCGAACGGGTGGTCGCGACATCCTCGGTGACGTCAAAATAATGGATTCCTTTGGCATGCGCCGCCTTGGCGATGGCGCCGTTCAAATAAAACGGGCAGGTGCTGATGCAATATTCCTGGCCTTCTAATGCCTTTGCGATCTGGCTTTCGTTGCTTAAATCGGCCTCGATGGTTTTGATGTTTTTGCCGTCGGGACTCTTTAACGCTTGCTTGTCGCTATCGACCAGCGTTACCGCATAATCGCCGCTTTCGGACAGCAATTGCGCCGCCGCATGCCCGATTTTTCCTGCGCCTAATATCGCTATTTTTTTCATTGCTGTTCTCCAGATTCTAAAGTCACGGCGGCTGGTGGAAGCCCGGCCCATGTGGCCCAAGTTTTATCCTTTAAATTGTAAACTAAAATACGGTGCTGATTGGAATCGACGACGAAAAGCCTGTCGCCGCCATCCCATGTAATGCCTTCGGGGTCTAAAAGCGGTTTCGGCTCGGCGTCTAGGCAGGAAAAATCTTCGGCGAAGTTTTCGGTTTTTTGGGTCTTGAAATCCAATTTTCGTAAAGTGGTGTTGAACGAATCCGCGGCCACCAAGAAATCCTGGCAAAGCGTGATTCCCATCGGATGCTGGAAACGCGCCGTGGAAAAGCCGCCGTTGCGACGGCCGCTTTCCGCCATGCCGCGGCCGGCGATGATTTTTACCTCGAGCTTGTCGTCCAGGGTCAAAACCCGGATCGAAGAATTGTCGCTATCGGCGAAATACAACTTCTTTTTATCCGGCGATAGCGCCAATCCCGAAGGTTGCGCCAGCTTGGCGTTGCGTCCCAGCCCGTCGGCAAGGTCCTTTGTGCCGCTGCCTACCAGCGGGCGCACGGTGTCTTTTTCCAGGTCCAGCACCGCGATTTGGTGCGTTCCGGTGTTGGTGAAATAAAGATTGTTGCCGTCCAGTTCCAGATCGAATACCGAGGCAAGGCCCGAATCTTTTGCCGGAATTTCCTTGGTCAAGGTCAGGCCGCGCCGGTTGTTTCCGGCAATCGTCGAAACCGTTTGCGTTTTCAGGTCGATCTTGCGGATCAAATGCGTGCCCAAATCGCCGACATAAATCACGTTTTCGCCGCAGGCGATGCCTTGCGGGTTGTCAAAGGCGCAGCGGTTGTATTCGCCGTCCAGATTTCCCGGCGCGCCACGGCCGATACGTTGCATTAATTTTCCGCTGTCATCGAAAATCAAAATTTGATGGTGCCCGGTATCGGCGACAACCCAGAAAACCTGATTGTTGAAAGCCAGCTTTTTGATCTTGCCGGGGAACAGCATGATGCCGCCCTGTTTCGGCGGCTTTACCAACTCGGTTTCGGCGGAGCGCAGTTTCCGTTGCGCCTTGAATTTACGCACCGCGTTGCCGACCGCTTCGAGCAGCTTGTAACCGTCCGGCTCGCCCGCTTGCCGGGCGAAAATCTGGCCTTCGGGCGAAACCAGGATCAATGTCGGCCAAACCTTGACTTGATAGGCGTCCCATAGCTTGAATTCGGCATCATGCACGACGGGGTGTTCGATTTGATAGCGCGCAATCGCCTTTTCCACATTCACCGGGTCGCGTTCATAGGGAAAATTCGGTGAATGGATGCCCAAGATGACGACGTCTTCTTTAAAGGCGCGTTCGATGCGGCGCAGGCTGGGCAGGATATGCAGGCAATTGATGCAGGAAAAAGTCCAAAAATCCAGAATCACCAGGCGGCCAAAAACCTCGCCCAAGGTCAGCGGTTTTGCGACATTGAACCAGGTCAATCCGGGCTGGTTAAAATCGGGCAGGGATGTTTCGGTGGTGTTGGATGTCGTCATTAGCTCGGGCTTATTATTCAAAAGGTTAAGACATTTTCTTAGCCTATTTTGATCCGATTTGCTATAGTTCAAGGGTTGTATAAACAATAATCCATAATTTTGAATGATTTCTTTACAGCTTTTTCTGTCGGACAAGGAAAAACAGCGGGGAATCCTGTATCTTGCAGGAGCTTGCTTGATTTGGGCCGGATGGTGGGTCATTAACCGCCACGGCGTGATGGGCGGCATGCTGCCTGCGGATATCATGGCTATCCGCTTTTCCGTGGCGGGCTTGTTGCTTTTGCCTGTCATCATAAAAATGGGGCTTGGCACGTCTTGGCAAAAGGCGTTGGTGATCGGCTTTACCGGCGGGCTGATAAATTCCTTTGGCGCCATTGCCGGGGTCGCCTATGCGCCCGCGTCGCATGGGGCAACCTTGATGCCGGGCCTTGCGCCGATTTTCACCGGTCTTTTTGCCTGGCTTGTCTTAAACGAAACTTTATCCCGGCTGCGTTGGATCGGAATCACTTTGCTGCTTTTTGGCGCGATGATGATGGGCGCGCAGGATTTTCTGTCTACCGACGGCACGCAATGGATAGGGCATTTGTTTTTTATCGGGGCTTCGCTGTCTTGGTCGATGTATATTGTGTGCCTAAAACTGTGGCGCATCAATCCTTGGCGTGGGGCTGCGATCATTGCCGTGGTTTCGATGATAGTATATCTGCCTTTGTACAGTTTTATATTCGGCGCGCGCGCATTGGATTATCCCGCTCAGGATATAATCATCCAGGGCGCGTATCAGGGCATATTGACTTCTATCGGCGCTTTCGCGCTATTCAACATGGCGGTCGGGATTTTCGGCGCGGCGGGATCTGGCGCCGCCAATGCCATTATCCCGGCACTGACTGTGATTATTGCCGCCGTATTTCTGGGCGAATATCCCAACATCTATGAAGCTTTGGGAATTTTGGTGATTATATGCGGACTGCCTTTTGCCATGGGGCTGATGGAAGACAAAAAAACCAAACTGGCCGAAGATCCGGTCCTTGGAACCAAGCTAGACACCAGTGCCTAGGCGGCGTTGCCGCCGATTTTGGCTGTGGTTAAATCCGCGCCGCCATGGGATTTTGACCAAGATACGGGATCGGACAGAAATTTACGCACCTCGGCGATGATTTCCGGCGAAAACAGCTTTTTGCTTTCCGCTACTTCCAAAATATCCGGCCAGGATGCCAGGTAATGCAGATGAATTCCCGATTGTTCCAAAGCGCCAGAAGATGGAAACGCGCCATAGTAAAATGTGACGATGGAATCGGTCACCTGCATGCCCGCATTGCGGATCGCGTCGACGAATAAAACCTTGCTGCCGCCATCGGTTGCCATATCTTCGACCAGAACGGTTTTTTGGCCTTCTTTAAAATCGCCCTCGATCTGGGCGCCCCTGCCATGGCCTTTTGGCTTTTTGCGGATATAAAGCATCGGCATGTCCAGATTTTCCGCGACCCAAGCGGCATAGGGAATACCCGCAGTCTCGCCCCCGGCGATGGCGGTAAGCGAATTTTTATCGAGTTTTTGCGTAACGATGTCGGCCATATGGGCTGCAATCGCGCGGCGCACTTTTGGAAAAGAAATCACCTTGCGGCAATCGACATAGGTCGGGCTGGCCCAGCCGGATGTCAAAATATAAGGCTGCTGCGGGCGCAGATTGACCGCCTTGATATCCAGCAGCATTTCTGCGGTTTGCAGCGCGGCTTCGCGGGTGTGGGGAATGTGAATTTTGCTCATGGGAATCCTTATGCCACGGAATCGATCATGCCGTCCATCGGGCTGCTATGTTCGGCGAAAAGCTGGCGCGGTATGCGGCCCGCTTTGTATGCTAATCTGCCCGATTCAATGGCAAGCTTCATGGCAAGCGCCATTTGCGCCGGGTTTTTCGCGCCTGAAACGGCGCTGTTCAATAAAACCGCATCGCAGCCCAGCTCCATCGCCAGGGCGGCGTCCGACGCCGTACCGATGCCAGCATCAATGATCAGCGGAACGGTAATTTGCGAGCGGATGATTTGCAGATTATAAGGATTGCGGATGCCCATGCCCGATCCGATAGGGGCGGCAAGTGGCATAATGGCGGCGCAGCCGATGTCCTGCAATTTCTTGCAAGTAATCGGATCGTCGTTGCAATATGGCAAAACGGTAAAACCGTCTTTGACCAAATCGGACGCCGCCTTGATCAATTCTTCGACGTCGGGGAAAAGCGTTTCGTCGTCGCCGATGACCTCAAGCTTGATCCAATGGGTTTCCAGCGCCTCGCGCGCCAGCTGCGCCGTCAAGACGGCGTCTTTTGCGGTATAGCAGCCGGCGGTATTGGGCAAAAGCCGGTATTTACCTTTAAGAAGCTTGTACAGGCTGTCGCCGCCTTGGGCCGGATTCAAACGGCGGATCGCAACAGTGACGATTTCACAGCCGCTGGCTTGCAGCGAGTCCAGCAAAACTTGCTGATTTGGAAAGCGTGCGCTGCCCATTAAAAGCCGGGAAGAAAATTCAATCCCGGCAATGACCAAAGAATCCGTCATCAGCCGCCCGCCATCGCCGTGATGATTTCGATAGTGTCTTTCGGTTGAGGCACAAAGCCGCCCCATGTTTCGCGCGCAACGATTTTTTGGTTCACTGCAACCGCGATTCCGCCTTGTGCGGGCGATATGCCCTGCGCCGATAAAATATCGCTAAGGCTTTTAGCCTCGTGCGCATAAGGTTTTCCGTTGATGGTGATAGTGGCGTGCATGCCTTATACTACGCCGCAAAGCGCCGGATTGTAAATGGTTGAATGGCGGGGGTGTCTTGATCTTTCACTAGTAAATCGTGAAAATACTGCGCGGTTAGCGGCGCAAGCTGGACGCCGTTGCGGTGATGGCCTGTGGCCAAATAAAGACCCTTTATCGGGGTCGGCCCAAGAATAGGCGCGTCGTCGCGGCTGGTGGGGCGCAATCCGGCCCAGCTTTCGATAATCGGCAGATCGTAAATTCCTGGCAAAATGCGATAGGCTTCTTGCAGCAAATCCATCTGTGCGCCAGCGGTCAGGGATGTATCGAATCCCATTTCCTCGACGCTGGCGCCGATCAAAAGCCGGTTATGCTGCGGAACGATATAGACATCCGGGCTCCACGCCATGCGCTGTAAAAGGCTGCCCGATGCGGGATGCGCCAGCGCGATCATCTGCCCCTTGACTGGGCGCACCGGAGGGATACAGCTTTCCGGCAGACCTTTGATCAGGGACGACCACGCGCCCGCCGCGATAATGATTTGATCGCAAGCTATATCTTGTTCGGCTGCACGAATAGATCGGATTGCATTGTCATGGATAGCGATGGATTCTATTTTTGAATTCTCGATAATTTTCCCGCCCGCGCGGATAAAGGCGGATTGCAGTGCCAAAACCGCCGCCCTGTTATCAACATGCGCGTCTTGGGGGTGAAACAGCGCGGCGGTGATATTGCGTGCCAAATGCGGCTCTAATTTGCGCGCCTCGAATGGCGAAAGCCATTCGGGACTTAACCCATAATCTTTGCTAAGCGAGTGCAGGAACTTCAGTTTTTCTTCATCGTCCCGGTCGCGAGCGACATAAAGCGCGCCATTTTTTTGCAAATGAAGATCGATCCCGGTTTCTTGCAGTAAATCTTTCGCGAATTGCGGCCATAATTGCTGTGCTTGCAACATAAGGGACAGAAGGTTTTTTTCTTGCGGTTCGGCCTCTATTGACGGGGCGAGCATTCCCCCTGCCGCCCAGGACGCGCCTTGGCCAGTCTGTCCTTGATCGAAAATCGTAACGGCAAGCCCCGCCTGCGCCAGTTTCCAGCCGACGGAAAGCCCGCAAATGCCCGCGCCAATGATATGTATGGATTTCGCCATAGGCTCTCAGCATAGAAAAAATCCCCTAAAAAACAAAGGGTTAAATTTTCTCGTTTCCATCGGCAAAATCCAGCTTGACAAAGAATGATATAAATATATAAAGATATCCTTATATATAAACTTACACAGGAGTAAAATAATGGCTGGTTTAAGAACAAGAAGGGCGGTGGGAGATCCATTGACGGGCGATGGCTATGGCCTTGGCGACGAGCCGTCTTTGGACGAGGTCGTTGGCGTCGTGATCGAGGCTGTCAACACTAGGATTGTAAGGGCTGTCATGAAACAGCTAGAAACCGACAAAGCCGTATTGCCAGATGTCCATATCGTCGGCAACGCCTATCAAAAAGACGATGTATTGTCCCTTGACGGCAAACATATCGCCGGGATTGTGACGGGTAAAATTCCTGTTTCCTTAAATTTCCTGCGCGCTTTGCAAGTTCGTTGCGACCAACGCGGAAAATACAGCCTTGGTGCCTATTTCACCGACTGTATCGGCAGGGCCGAGCGTGCCGTTAATCCGATCGAAGTTAAAAGCCAATCCGGCAGGGTGTATAGCGTTATTCACGCCGGCCATACCGAGGTGATCGATTTCAGGGGCCGTTCGCATGAAGTGCCGCATCGCAGCGATTTTGGCGGGCCTTTGGGCAATTTGGTATGGGGGCTTGCGACACGTCTTTGGATTGACAGGCAGTTTCAGCGTTAAAGCTTGCTTGACATCCGCTTAAATCCCGCCTTTGATGCCATGGTTTCAACAGGGGAATCATGGCATCGAAAACCGGCGGGCAATTATTGGTCGAATCCTTTATCGCAAATGGCGTAACGCATGTGTTTTGCGTTGCGGGCGAAAGCTATCTTCCGCTATTGGACGCGCTGTACGACGTTCAAGATAAAATCAAAACCATCACCTGCCGCCACGAATCCGGCGCGGCCTTTATGGCCGAAGCCTATGGCAAGCTGACCGGAAAACCCGCCGCTTGTCTTGTTACGCGCGGGCCCGGTGCTTGTAATGGCTCTATCGGCGTGCATACCGCGTTCCAGGATCAAACGCCGATGCTGTATTTCATCGGCCAGGTGGCGACCGATGTGATTGGGCGCGAAGGATTCCAAGAAGTCGATTTCCGCGCCTTTTTTGCGCCCTTGGCCAAATGGTCGACACAGATCGATCATACCGCGCGTATCTGCGAAATCATGAACCGCGCCTTTCACCTGGCGCAAAATGGCAGGCCCGGCCCAGTCACGATTGCTTTGCCCGAAGACGTCTTGCGCGAAAAGTCCGAAGTCAAATCAATATCCGCGCCGCAAAAAACGCGGCCATCTCCCAATCCCGCCGATATGGCGCGTTTTGCGGAATTATTGGGCAAATCCAAAAAGCCGCTTGCGATCTTGGGCGGCGGCGGATGGGACAAGGCTGCGCTGCACGATATGCAGAAATTCCTTGAAACCAATCAAATCCCAACCGCTTGCGCTCTCCGCCGCCAGGATTTGCTCGATAACCATTCGCCTTGCTATGCCGGCGATTTGGGTTTTGGCGCCGATCCGAAATTGGTCGAAAGTTTAAAGCAAGCCGATTTGCTGCTGGTTATCGGTGACCGCCTGGGCGAAGTGACAAGCCGCGAATATCAGGCGTTCGATATCCCGAATCTAAAACCCGTCTTGATCCATGTGCAGGCGGATGGGCGCGAATTGAATCATGTCTATCGTACCGATCTGCCTATAGCTTGCGATTACGGCGAATTTGCGCGCGCTTTGCGCGATGTGAAGCTGAATGGCACATGGCAAGCATGGACCAAGCAATTGCGATCTGACTATGAATCAAGCTTGATACCTGGTCCCTTTGCAGGCGCGGTCGATATGGCGGCTATTGTCAAGTCATTGAACGACAAACTGCCCAAGGATGCGATCACAACAAACGACGCCGGGAATTTTAGCGGCTGGCTGCACCGTTTTTACCAATGGCGGCAATTCCCGACCCAGCTTGCGCCCGGTTGCGGCGCGATGGGGTATGCGGTTCCGGCGGCGGTCGCGGCCTCTCTGCTTCATCCTGATAAAACCGTTCTAGGATTTGTGGGCGATGGCGGCTTTATGATGACGGGCCAGGAACTGGCGACCGCCATGCAGCATGGCGCAAAACCTATCATAATTTTGGTGAATAACGGCATGTATGGCACGATTCGCATGCATCAGGAAAAATTCTACCCTGGCCGAACTATTGCAACTGATCTGAAGAACCCTGATTTCGTAGCTTTGGCGCAAAGCTATGGCGCGTTCGCGGCACGGGTCGAAAAAACCGCCGATTTCTGGCCCGCTTTCGAATCTGCGCAAAAATCGGGCAAGGCGGCGGTGATCGAAATTCGCCTCGATCCTGAAAACATCACCAGCCGAACGACTTTAAGTGCGCTTGGTAAAAAGGGAGAAGCCAAATGACCGAAACAATCCCCGAAGCCCAGGCAGAAAAAGACCGATTGGCGGATCGATTGATGCGCACGCCCAATGGAAATTGGTTTGGCGCGAAGGGGGAAAGGCGCCTGAATAAAGGAATGCTTTTGGTTGTCCTTGCCATAGGCCTGTCCATTTTTTATCCGCCCGCCGCCTTTATCGTCGGCATGATGGCGGTTTCGGCCCTGGTATTGTCCATGGTCTTAAATGTAACTGGCGCGTTAACCCCGATTTTTCGTGTTGGGCAATTGGTTCTGGGCAATAAAATGATTGACCTGAAATATGCAAGGCGGCAGCGTGCAGGACCTTCGCAAATGCAAATGCCAAAAGCAGGCATTACAAACCCCTATGCGCCTTCGCATTCTAATTCTAATGGAATTGAGCGGGTAAAATAATTGGACAAAAATCCCGTCATTTGGGCCTTGATCGACCCTCGCCCCGGAACGGGCAATCAGGTGCTGGGCGTGGCCGAGGCTTTGGGTTTGCCTTATCAAAAAAAACTGTTGCGCTATTCTGTTTTTGCCAATATTTCCAATGAATTGCTGCGAGCTCTGGATGTCGTTCCTAATGTTGTTTCTTGTGCCGTTGATGCCGAAACCCGCGAGCAGCTTGGGCGGCCCCTGCCGGATCTGATTATTGCATCGGGCAGGCGCGCGGCCTATATCGCTTGGCGGATTAAAAAACTTTCCGGCAATAAAACCAAGCTCGTGCAATTGATGCACCCACGCTGGCAAGTCGATGATTTCGACCTGATTTTTACCCCAGAACATGACAAGATTTATACCTATAAACAAGGCCGCGACCATATTTTTTATACCGTCGGCAGCCCACATCATGTGACGCCGCAAAAGCTGGATCAAGCACGCGCCCAATGGCAAAAGACATTCGATGCTTTGCCAAAGCCCCATATCGCGCTGCTGCTGGGCGGGCCGGATAAAAGCGGGCATGGGATGACGGCTGACATGGGTATCGAATGCCTTGCGGTCTTTAATAAATTGGCGTTGGAAATGGGGGGAAGCCTTTTGATCACCTCAAGCCGCAGAACGCCGCGTGATCTTGTGGATAAAACCTCGGCCTTGGTGACCGCCCCGGCGTATATTCATCGCAGCGCAGGCGAAAACCCTTATTTGGGCTATTTGGCCTGCGCCGACTATATCGTGGTGACGGGCGATTCGGCCAGCATGGTTTGCGAAGCTTGTTCGTCGGGCAAGCCGGTTTTTATTTACCGTCCGCCTGGCCTGACCCCGCCCAAGCATCTGCAATTGCATGAAAGGCTTTTGGCGCATGGCAGCGTGAAAATATTCAGTGGCCGGCTGCATAACATAGAATTCAATCCCGAACCATTCAGCGCCGCGAACGAAATCGCCGGCCGGATCAAGTCAAGGCTTTTCCCAACCCCATAATACCGTTTGCAATGCGCCGGTTTTTTACCTATGATTTTTTCTGTAAAAACCAGGGGGAAAGCCATTCATGGCGCAGGCAAAACATATAACGTATCAAGCTGCTATAAAACTTCTTTCAGGCTTTGCCGATGAAATCGTGCGAGAGTTACGCTCTTCTAATCTGCAAGATATAATGCTGGCTGGGGTCACCAATACCGCAAAAACAAAACTGCCCGAAAGGGCTTTGCAAGCGGCGGCGCGCATTAAAGAGCTTAAATCAAAAGCGAGCGGCGTTTTATTGCAGTTTTCTGGCCGTCCCGCCGAGCAATTTTTTATTTGCGCTCATCTTTTGTCTCAAACCCGAATGCCGGACGATAAAAAGATATGCCTGAATTATTTTTTGCGTAACCGGACGGATATTTCCGGAGAAAGCGCCCCATGCGAAGCGGCAATAGGCTCGCTTGCGGGATTCGTTAACGAAGCAAGAAAGCCGGGCGCCGATTTAAACGCCGCGCTGAAAAAAAACCGCGAGGATTATTTTAAGGCGGGCATTCGCAGCGATTGGTGGATCAATACCGTGGACCGCGCCATTTTTACGAAAAGAGAATGGCAATCGGTTTTGGCGGCCCTTGCCGCGACGATGTGCGATGACGGCTTGATCGCGGAATGCAGGCAAATGCGCAAAGATATTAAACCCCCCAATCGAGACAATATGGCCGGGGTGTTGCAGCAAGAAGTATACAGGGATTGGCGTAACGCTTTGCGCGCCGAAATTTCAGAAAGGCACAAACAGTGCAGAAAAGATATTTTTACAAAGCTTGCGGATCATGACAAATGGGGGAATTTGCAAAGCAATCTGGCGCTTCAGATTTGCCTTGGCAGAATAGATCCCGTTCAAGGACAAAAACATACGGATTCCGTTTACACCCATACCGATGCCATAACCAAGGTGCGGGAATGGGAATTGATTTCACAGACGGATGAACGGATTGAAACGATGTACCGGTCTATTCCGCCTTGCGATCAATTAAAAGCTGAATCGCGGCATGTCAAAGGCGTCTTCGCCGTTCGGGAAAGTCTTTTGCGCGGCGTCAAGGCCGCAAAGATGAATAACGGCCAAATCTTGCGCAAAAAATGGCCGCCTGCAATGCAGCCATCAATGCAGAAACCCGGGGATAAAAAGCGCGGATTGCTTTCATTCCTGCCGGGCACGGCTTTGCGGCGAGGCCGCGCGCGCGCCGCTTGATATTCTGTGCTTTGCTTTCGGGCGGATTTTAGGGTAATGTTTTGCTCATCGTCTTTTCACGAGAGGCCATAATGACCGATACCGAACGTTTCAATCAAATCGAAGCCAGGCTGCAATCCTTGACCAAGCGCGTCGAGGATCTGGAGCTGGACATGGATCAGCCGCGCGCCGCGAAAAGCGCCGGGCTTATCAACGAAGATGTATTTAACGGCATGAAGCAGCGTCTTGTTTCTTACATTCAGGACAAGCCTTTGCCTGCTATGGGCATCGCCATTCTGGCGACCGCTTTTATCGTGCTTTTGTTGAAATAATCCTTGGCGCTGGGGATGCCCCTTGCGCTTTTTGGCCCCGATCCCATGTCCGATCAGCCGATTCTGCTTAAATCCATCCAAGGCAATCTTTTGCGTGGCAAAATCTTGGATTTTTACCGCGCCGATGAAAATGCCTGTCTTGACGCGCTTTTCCCCGCAGTTCGCTTTGACAAAAAAGACATTTCTGCAATCGGTGATTGCGCCAGGCAATTGATTGCCGCTCTTCGCGCCGAACATCGCGGCAAAGCGGGCGTCGAAGCGTTTTTGCAGGCCTATCAGCTGACCACCGAAGAAGGCATCGCGCTGATGTGCCTTGCCGAGGCGCTGTTGCGCATACCCGATGCGAAAACGCGCGACGCGCTGATCCGCGACAAGGTGGGGCCCGGGCAGTGGTCCAATCCGGGCAGCGACAGCCTTTTCGTCAATGCATCGGCTTGGGGCCTGATGCTGACCGGAAGGGTTGTGAAGCTGGGCCAGGGAAGCGGCGGGCCGCTCATTGGCGCATTGGGTTCCGCCGTCAAGCGCCTGGGCGAACCCGTCATCCGCGCCGCCATGGCCCAGGTTATGCGCATCATGGGCCAGCAATTCGTCATGGGGCAAACCATCGAAGAGGCTTTATCCCGATCGCAAAAAGGCGATTATGCTCGTTCCCGCTATTCCTTCGATATGCTCGGCGAATCTGCGAAAACCGCAGAAGACGCGGCGCGCTATTTCGATTCGTATCTTTCCGCCATAAAAAAAGTCGGCGCCGCCGCAAAAGCCAAAGGGCCGATAGCCAGCCCCGGCATTTCGGTCAAGCTTTCGGCGCTGTATCCGCGTTATGAATTTCATAATCAGGAAAAATCAATTACGGTCCTTGCGGAAAAACTGCTGCAGCTTGCGGTCGAAGCCAAACGCCACGATATCGGGTTATGCGTGGACGCGGAAGAATCCGAAAGGCTGGATATGTCTTTCGACATTTTGCAGAAAACGATGCTTTCGGGGGAGCTGACCGGATGGGCCGGGCTTGGACTCGCGTTGCAGGCTTATCAAAAACGGGCATTTTATGCGGTGGACTGGCTGGCGGAGCTGTCGCAACGCGCCAAAAGGCCGATCATGTTGCGCCTGGTCAAAGGCGCGTATTGGGACAGCGAAATCAAGCGCGCGCAAGAGCGCGGGCTTTCCAATTATCCGGTTTTCACTCGCAAATCTTCTACCGATGTGTCTTATCTTGCTTGCGCCCAAAAAATCCTGGATTGCGGTGACAAGGTTTTTTACCCGCAGTTCGGAACGCACAACGCCCATACCCTCGCTTCTATATTGCACATGGCAGGCAAGCGGGATTTTGAATTCCAGCGCCTGCATGGAATGGCCGAAGAGCTTTATTCCGCCGTTCTTTCCCTATATAATAAGCCTTGTCGGGTCTATGCCCCGGTTGGAACGCACCAGGATTTGCTGGCTTATCTTGTCCGCAGGCTTTTGGAGAACGGCGCGAACAGTTCTTTTGTGCACCGGATCACCGATCCAGCGGTGTCAGTTGACGATTTGATCGAAGACCCGGTGCGGCAAACCGCACAATGGGCCGATAAAAAACATCCGAAAATCCCGTTGCCGAAAGATTTATTCGGCGGGGAACGTAAAAACGCGCAAGGCGCCGATTTAACCCATCCCGGTATCATAGGGGGAATTATGCAGTCCGTTCAGCTTTATCACAACCAGCCTATCGAAACCTGCCCGATATTGGGCGGCAGAAAAATTAAAAGCGGCACTAAGGTTGAAATCCGCAACCCCGCCGACCGCGATATGATAGTCGGCCATGTGTACGAGTCGGTCTTGCAGGACGTGGGCGATGCGCTGCATATCGCGGCAAAGGCTTTTCCAAAATGGGATGGGGTGGGGATTGAAAAAAGATCGCAATGCTTGCTCGATATGGCGGATAGACTCGAGCAAAAACGGGATGAAGTTTTGTCGCTTTTGGTGCGGGAAGCGGGCAAGACCATGAATGACGCGGTCGCAGAATGGCGGGAAGCGGTCGATTTCTGCCGCTATTACGCCACCCGTGCAGAGACGGATTTTGCGCCATGCCCATTACCCGGCCCTACCGGAGAGTCCAATCATTTGCTGCTTGCGGGCAGGGGTGTTTTCGCCTGTATCAGCCCGTGGAATTTTCCGCTTGCGATTTTTCTGGGCCAAGTCGCGGCGGCCTTGGTTTCCGGCAATTGCGTTATCGCAAAGCCCGCAGAGCAAACGCCTTTGATCGCGGGGATGGCGGTCGATATGCTGCATCAATGCGGCATCCCGCACGATGTTTTGCATTTTCTTCCCGGCCGGGGCGAAGTGATCGGCGCGGCACTGACATCAAGCCCGTTGGTCGACGGCGTGGCATTTACCGGCGGTACGGAAACCGCGCAGGCAATTAACATAAGCTTGGCGCAGCGCCGGGGCGCGATTCCTGTCCTGATAGCTGAAACCGGCGGACAAAACGCCATGATCGCCGATTCTTCGGCGCTGCCGGAACAGGTAGTGCAGGATGTCGTGACATCTTCTTTCCAGTCGGCGGGGCAACGCTGCTCAGCCTTGCGGGTGCTATACCTGCAAGAAGAAGTGGCGGACAAAATCCTGCATATGCTGATTGGGGCCGCCAAGGAATTGAAAATCGGCGATCCGGCGCGAATCGACACCGATATAGGGCCCCTGATCGATTCTGCTGCTGTAGAGCCTTTATCGGGCCACCTAGCGCGTTACAAGCAGGCCGGGAAATTGCTTTTCCAGGCGGAGCTGGGCGAAGATTGCGGCAAGGGCAGTTTTTTTGCCCCGGCGATTTTAGAAATAGGATCCATCCTTGAGCTGGAAAAAGAGTTTTTCGGCCCTGTTCTGCACATCGTCCGTTACCGGGCAGAGGATTTATCGAAAATCGCATCCGACATTAATCAGTCTGGCTATGGCTTGACCTTTGGGGTGCATACCCGAATACAGGAAACGGCGAATTTCCTGTCTCAAAAAATCCGGGCGGGCAATATCTATATAAACCGCAATATGATCGGCGCCGTTGTCGGCGTACAGCCATTCGGCGGCATGGGGCTTTCGGGAACGGGGCCCAAAGCCGGGGGGCCGCATTACCTGCATCGTTTCGCCGTCGAAAAGACCGTCACCGCCGATATTACCGCGTCCGGCGGCAACACCACCTTGCTAAGCTTGAGCGAATAGCTTTTCTGTCCTATATAGTAACCATACCAAGCAAAAGGAGCGCATTATGAAAGGCGATAAGAAAGTCATAGCTTTGCTGCAAGAGGCATTGTCGGCGGAATTCGCGGCTTCGCGGCAATATTTGATTCACTCCCACATCCTCAGGGATTGGGGCGTAGACAAGCTTGCGGATTACGAAGCCAAAGAGGCCGCAGACGAAGGCGGCCATGCAAGCAAGCTGATCGCGCGGATGCTGTTCCTGGAGAGCGTGCCGGACGTCACTAAGATGGACAAAATCTTTGTCGGCAAAAGCGTCAAGGAAATTTTGCAAAACGACCTGAAATTGGAACTAGAGGCGGTCGCTCTATACCGCAAGGCCACCAAAATTTGCGAAGAGGTCGGCGACTTTGTGTCGGCGGAACTGTTTGAAGAGCTTTTAGAAGACGAAGAAGGCCATGTCGATCACATCGAAACCATGCTTTCGCAAATGGATTTGATCGGCATTGAAAACTTCGCCCGCCTGCAAATGAGCGCGGCCTAAGAAACAACTTATTTCCTGAATCTGCCCTCGGCGATCTGGTCGGCGGCGCGGTTGGTGGCCATATTGTTCTTTGCCGCGACATCGAACACTTCTTGGAGGGTGCTGTAAATGTTCAGCACATGCGCCAAGGCGCGCTGGCGGTCATAAGTCTTTTCGTGCAACTCGTGATACACGTTGATCAGCCCGCCCGCATTGATGACATAATCCGGCGCGTAGAGGATCTTGCGCATTTGTAACTCGGATCCATGACGGTCTTCTGCCAGCTGGTTGTTGGCGCAGCCGGCGACGATAGACGCTTTAAGGCGCGGGATAGTACTGTCGTTGATGGTGGCGCCCAAGGCGCAGGGCATGAACACATCGACGTCTTGGTCATATATCTTGTTCACATCCACAGGGGTGACGCCGTAATTTTCGACCGCTTTTTTGACCGCAAGCTCGTTGATGTCGCAAACGAAAACCTGATTGCCGCTTCTGGTCATCAGCCCGTCTTCGAACAGCAGCTTTAGAATTTCCAGCCCCACATGGCCAAGCCCTTGGATCGCGACCTTTACGTCGCGTATGTTTTCGTGACCAAGGCGGGATTTCATCGTGGCCTTCATGCCCTTATACACGCCATAGGCGGTGACGGGCGACGGATCGCCGCTTTTTTTGGCAAGGCCTACGGCGTGAGGGGTTTGCGTCGCAATGATTGCAACATCGTCGGTGGTGATGCCCACGTCTTCGGCGACGATATAGCGCCCGCCTAAAGCTTGTACCGATTTGCCCATCGCTTCGAACAGCGCGTTGGATTTGTCTTTTTTCGCGTCGCCGATGATCACCGATTTTCCGCCGCCCAAGGGCAGATCCGCCATCGCGGCCTTGTAAGTCATGCCCTTAGACAGGCGCAAGGCGTCGATCAAGGCTTCTTCGTCGCTGGCATAAGACCACATCCGGCAGCCGCCAAGCGCCGGGCCACGCGTGGTGTTGTGAATGGCGATAATCGACCTTAAGCCGGATTTCTGATCGTGGAAAAAAGATACTTGTTCATGGCCGTCAAAATCCTTGGCCGAATAAAAGCTCATTGCGCCCCTCTGGCTGGATGAAAAATTTGTGGTGGTGTTTTCTAGAATTGCGAAGTTGGAAAGTTTTGTGGCTTGCAGCATATAGCACCCTCGGTATGTTATTGTTGTCTGCAACTATACTGTAATTATGCGCGCCTTTTTACAAATTATTGGTAAAAGATGCAAAAAAGAACTATTTGCGCCGCACAATGAAAAGCGGTATTATCCCTTGCTGCGCATGGCTTTGCCAAGGCAACCCCCTTTTGCTGCGTTGCACAATAAGCGGTGCCTCTATGCTACGATTTATCCACTTGCGATAATCATAACGATGGAATGCGGTTCTGCTATAGGATAAAGGCTTGAAATAATAAAACGGGTTTGATCGTTTCATGGCAAAAAATAAAATTCGCAAAGCGGTATTTCCTGTGGGCGGTTTGGGCACGCGCTTTCTTCCTGCCACCAAATCCATGCCCAAGGAAATGTTGACCGTTGTCGATAAGCCCCTGATTCACTATGCGGTCGATGAGGCGCGCGCGGCGGGCATCGAAGAATTCATTTTTGTCACCGGGCGCGGCAAGACCGCGATCGAAGATTATTTCGACGAACATTATGAATTAAAATCGCAATTGGAATCGCGCGGCCAGGAAAAACTATGGCAGGAAATCCAATCTTCGCTGCCGTCTTCGGGGCAGATCGCCTATACCCGCCAGCCGGAACCTATGGGACTTGGCCATGCGATCTGGTGCGCGCAGAAACTGGTCGGGGACGAGCCTTTTGCGGTGATCCTCGCCGACGATCTTTTGATTTCGTCGCAGAAAAACTGCCTTGCGCAGATGATCGATCTTTATAACGGCAAGGGCGGCAATGTCCTGGCGCTGATCGAAGTGCCGCAGCAGGACAGCGGAAAATACGGCATGGTCTCGTTCGAAAAAACGGCGGCGCAAGGAATCGTCGATTTGAAAAGCATCGTCGAAAAACCCAGCCCGTCCGAAGCGCCGTCGAATCTGGGGGTCATTGGCCGCTATATTCTTCAGCCGGAAATTTTTGGCAAATTATCGTTGCAGCAAAAGGGCAAGGGCGGGGAAATCCAGCTTACCGACGCTATCGCGGCACTGTTCGGCAAACAGGCGATGACCGGGCTTTGTTTTGACGGCATGCGGTTTGACTGTGGCAGCAAGCTCGGCTTTATCGAGGCCAATTTGGCCTTTGCCTTGCGCCATCCCGAAATCGGCGACGATTTGCGCAAAAAAATCGGCCATGGGCTTCATTGTCTGGAATCGGCGGCATAGCAATCATGAAAATAACGATCATCGGCGCGGGTTATGTGGGCTTGGTAACGGCGGCGGGGCTGTCCGATTTGGGCCATAGCGTCCAATGCCTTGAAAGCAACCTTGAAAAATTGGCCCATTTGCAAAATGGCGCCGTGCCGTTTTACGAGCCGGGGATGCAGGATCTTTTGGCAAAAGTGACGCAATCCGGCGCTTTGCAAGTGGCCGGGTTTTCCAAACAAGCGGTCGCGGACGCGGACATCGTTATGATCGCGGTCGGAACGCCCACCGGCGCAAAGGACGGCAAGGTGGATTTGCAATATATTCACCAGGCGGTCGATCAAATCGCGCCGCATTTATCAGGCGGCGCCGTCGTCGCCACGAAATCCACCGTGCCTTTGGGCACGACCCGTCAAATCGCGGCGAGGATCAAGAAAATAAATCCGCAATTGAATTTCGCGGTCGCATCCAATCCCGAATTTCTGCGCGAAGGCCAGGCGCTATATGATTTTCGCAACCCGGACCGGATCGTCGTCGGCTGCGAGACGGAATGGGCGAGGGAAAAAATGCGCGCCCTTTATGCCCATTTCATTAAATCGGGCGTTCCGTTTGTGGAGGTCGATTTGGAAACCAGCGAGCTTGTGAAATACGCCGCCAACGCTTTTCTGGCGGCCAAGGTCGCTTTTATCAACGAAATCGCCGATCTCTGCGAAAGCAGCGGCGCTGACATTGCCGGGGTCGCACGCGGCATTGGCCTAGACAGCCGCATCGGCCCGAAATTCTTGAATCCCGGTCCCGGATTCGGCGGCTCCTGCTTTCCCAAGGACATATTGGCGTTGTCGCAGATGGGCGAGGAATATGACAGCCCGCTTTCCATTGTCGAGGCGGTGATGGAATCCAATGCCGCGCGCAAGCAGAATATGGCGCGTAAAATCATAACCGCATGCGGCGGCGATGTTAAGGGCAAAAAAATCGCGGTGCTAGGCCTGGCGTTCAAGGCGGAAACCGACGATATGCGCGATGCGCCGTCTTTGGATATTTTGCCCGTACTGCATCAGGCTGGTGCGAAACTGCATTGTTATGATCCAAAGGCGATGGCGGCCGCTGCGCAATTGTTGCCTTTTGCCGCGATGGCAAAGGACAGCGCCGCTGCTTTGCAAGACGCGGATGCGGCGGTAATATTGACAGAATGGGCGGAATTTAAGGATTTGGACTTTGCGCAGATGGCGCGTGCGATGCGTTCCCCTTTATTGATAGACCTTCGCAACTTGTTTTCGCCAGAGGATTTGGCATCCAAGGGGCTGCATTACGTTTCCGTCGGCAGGCCCGATATGGTGCCAGAGCCTAAAAAGCGCATAAGCCATGGCTGAAATCAATCCGGTTATTTTTCGCGAATATGATGTGCGCGGCGTCTTCGGCGAAACGCTGCATGTAAAGGACGCTTGGCGTATCGGGGCCGCCTATGCGCAGATGTTGGGTCGAAATTTCCCGAATGAGGCAAGCTTAAGAATCTGTGTCGGTTATGATGGCAGAACCAGTTCTCCCGAACTTTTAAAAGGCCTTGTCGCCGGGCTTTCCTCGCAAGCTGTGGCGGCGGAGATCATCGGCCTTGGGCCGACGCCAATGCTGTATTTTTCCGTTTTCGACAAGGACGCTCATGGCGGAATTATGATTACAGGCTCGCACAATCCGGCGGGGCATAACGGATTCAAATTCATGCTGGGAAAATCGACCCTGCACGGGCCGCAAATTCAGGAATTGGGGAAAATCGCATCTGCCATTGCCGTTCCGCCCGAACCATGGATGCCTGTTTCTGGCGTTGTGGATGGGATCGCAAACGCGTATGTGCGGCGCTTGACCCAAGAATACCCTGTTGGAAAAAAACTGCGGATCGGCTGGGATCCGGGAAACGGGGCTGCCGCTGCCGTGTTGCGTCAATTGACGCAATCTTTGCCCGGCGAGCATTTTTTGATTAACGATACGGTGGACGGCAATTTTCCGAACCACCACCCCGATCCTTCGGTCGAAGAAAATTTGCGGCAATTGCAACAATTGGTGCGCTCGAAAAAACTGGATGTGGGCTTTGCCTTTGACGGCGACGGGGATAGGATCGGCGTCGTCGCGGGGGATGGCGGCATTTTGTGGGGCGATCAAATCTTGCTGTATCTCGCCGAAGATTTTCTAAGCCGCCATCCGGCAGAGCCTGTGATCGGCGACGTCAAATGCAGCCAGATTCTATTCGAAGGCATCGCAAAGGCGGGGGGCAATCCGGTGATGTGGAAAACCGGCCATTCCTTGATCAAATCCAAGATGGCAGAAATGAAGGCCAAGCTTGCCGGGGAAATGAGCGGCCATATATTCATCGGCGACGATTACTATGGCTTTGATGACGGGCTTTGCGCGGCGGTCCGATTCATGCGCCGCTTGCAATCGGCCGGGCAAAGCGTTGCAGATTGGCGCGCGGCTTTGCCACAGGTTTATAATACGCCGGAATACCGCGTCGATTGCCCAGAAGCCCGCAAATTCGATGTGGTCAAAGAAGTGCGTGCGCGCCTTCAGGGCGCACACGCTAAGTTCATAGACATAGACGGGGTTCGGGTTTTGACCGATTATGGTTGGTGGCTTTTGCGCGCTTCTAATACACAGGCGGCTTTAGCGGTGCGGTGCGAGTCTTCTTCTGCCCAAGGGCTTGAAATTCTGAAGAAGGATATCGCGAATCAGCTTGCGGCGTCGGACCTAAATTTTAAAATTTCTTTTCATTAGGCGTTCGCGACAATCGCGGCGTAAATTTCGCGCGCAGTGCATTCATCGCAGCTTGCTGCCGTCATGATGCATTCCAGCATATGGGCGCCTGGCTTTTTTGGCAGGGCAATCATGTCAGCCTTGCACAACAATTCCACAAAATATAGCGCATCATGCAGATTGCCATGGGTTGGCATTTTGGGCGTTTGCCTCTTTGTAGCCTCGATAATCATTTTTCCCTCCCTTGTATATTTTGTTTATTGTTTATAAATAGGATATTGCAATCTCTGTGCCAGAAACGTGCTGATTCATAAGTGTCTGATTTACAATCTTTTGGCTTGAAGCTATTCTCTGACCGCATCCCCATGTATGCTGATTCAGGCGGTCATTATGCAAAATGCAATTGCAAATTAAGAACCTTTGCAGTTTGCAAATTGTCGGCAGATGCGTTTAAGTTTTATAAGATCCAGATATTTAATCATTTGTTTATTCATGCAAAAATTTTCAGCCGTGAGATTGTTCCACTTGATGCCACCGGAATTGGCGCATGATGCCGCCATCGCCTTGCTGCGGCTTATGCCGGACGTCAAGGCGTTGCCGCCGCACGATCCTGCGATTGCGTCAAGGCTTTGGGGTTTGGATTTCGCAAATCCCGTTGGCCTGGCGGCGGGGTTCGACAAAAACGCGCAAGTAGCCGGGAAAATGTTCGCCTTTGGATTCGGTTTTGCCGAGGTGGGCACGATTACCCCTAAGCCGCAAAAAGGCAATCCAACGCCGCGCCTTTTCCGCCTGGCCGATGATTTTGCCGTGATCAACCGCATGGGATTCAACGGCAAGGGGCTGGATTACGCGCGCGCGCGGCTTGCCGCGATGCGCCCGCATTTGCCCCAAGGCGCGGTGCTGGGCGTCAATATCGGCATGAACCGCGATAGCGCCGATCCGTTGGGCGATATCACCTTGGGCATCAAGAATCTGATCGAATTTGCGGATTATCTTGTTATCAATATTTCTTCACCCAATACCCCCGGCTTGCGCGGATGGCAAGAAGGGGACGCGCTTGTAAGCCTGATTGATACGGCGCATCGGACTCGCGCGGAAATGCCGGGCCAGGAAAAAAAGCCGCTGCTGTTTAAAATCGCCCCCGATTTGAATTCGGACCAGCTGACTTATATCGCTGCGTTGGCTTTGGAAAAAAAATTGGACGGCGTCATGATCGGCAATACCACCGTGGCAAGACCCCCCGAATTGGAAAGCCCCTATCGGCACGAACAGGGAGGGTTAAGCGGCAGGCCGTTGTTCCGCCCATCGACCAAAATCTTGCGGCAATTTTACCGGCTGACAGACGGCAAGATACCTTTGATCGGCATCGGCGGGATTTCAACGGGCTATGACGCCTATGTCAAAATCAAGGCCGGCGCCAGCCTGGTGCAGCTATACACCGGGATGGTCTATCACGGGCCGGGCATCGCGGCGCGCATTAACACCGAATTGGCACAGTTGTTACAGGCCGATGGCTATAAAACCCTGTCCGAGGCGGTAGGGGTGGAAAAAGACCCCAAATTCGACGACAATATATTTTAGTTTCCTTTAGCTCGTAGGGGCGTTGCGTACATGAATTTTCTGTCCATATTTTTGCTGCTGCTTCCGGCCATTCTTTTCGTGGCTATGGCTTTTGTCATGCGGCGGTTTTCCGAAAGGGTGGACGGCGTTCAAAAAAACTTGCGCGAACATGAAGACAGGCTGGAAGCTGCTGTCACTAAAATCCAAGACATCGAACTGGATATGGAATCGCGCGGCAAGCGGGATCAGGAAATCCTATCCCTTTTGAACCAGCTGGCGAAATCGCCCAAGGGCGCTAACAAAGCCGAGGTCGACGCGGTTGTGGCCGAAGTGAAAGTATTGCAAACCATCGTCGAACAATTGACCCGTTCCCGCGCCATCGGCGGCGGCATTCGCACCACTATCGCCAAGGCTGGAAAAACGCATGACATGCCGGTTGAACAGCCGCCGGTCATTCGTACCGATTACGACCAGGAAAAAATCCTGCAGGTGGTGCAGGCTGGCTTGCGCAGCGACCGGGTCGATCTGTATATCCAGCCGATCGTAAGCCTGCCGCAGCGCAAAATCCGCCATTTCGAATGTTTCTCGCGCATCCGCGACGAGGCAGGCGGCATTATTTTACCCGAACAATACATGACGGTCGCCGCCGATGCCGGGCTTTTGGCTGCCATCGATAATATGTTGCTTTTCCGCTGCGTACAGCTGATTCGCCGCGCCAACATAAACAATTTCCATGGAAATTTCTTTTGCAATCTTTCGATGCACACCCTGCATGACGCGCATTTCTTCGAAGATTTTCTGATGTTTTTGAAAGACAACAAAGAACTTGCCGGCAAGCTGGTATTCGAGGTTGGACAGCGAGATTTCGATGAGCGCGATGTGACAATGGAAAAATTGCTGCTTCGGCTGCATGAATCGGGATGCCGCTTGGCGCTGTCCAGTGTGGTGCATGCGCGCGTAGACGTCGAAGGTTTGCACCGCTGTCGCTTCAAATATGTCAAGCTGGAATCCGGTGTCATTCATGCGGCCATCAAGGCAGAGCCGCCTTTGGATCTAAAGATCATGCGCCGGGTGATCAACAATCACGATATGGATTTGATCATCGAGCGCATCGAAAGCGAACAGGCGCTTTTGGACATGCTGGAATTCGACATAGATTTCGGCCAGGGATTCTTGTTCGGCGAACCGAAACTAAGCAACAACTAAGATTGCAAAATTACGCTGCGCGCGTGGTCGAAAGGGGCTTTGCCTTTTTCTCAGAAGCCTTTTCCGGCACTTTTTCTTTCACATGCATTTCGGTTGGCAGCGAAATAAGTTCATATTCGCCTGGCGCCACGGCATTCAGCTCCATATGGAACATCAAAGACAGGCTAAGCTTGGTCGCGGTGACATAAGATTCCTTGGTCATGGATCCAGGCGCGTCCAAAGATTCGGCGTCGACGCCGATCAAGGTGACACCGCAGGCCGCAAGCAGCCTGATCGCGTCTGGCGATAGCACGGCATAGCCTTTGCCGTCCGGTCTTTTTGTTTTCAAAAGAACCCGCGTTACCTTGCCGAATAAGTGCCCTGCCAGGTGTTTTGGCAGAATGACGTGGTCGACATTGCTTAAATCTATCACGCGGCAGCGGCCGACATAACGGCCTACGCCGGCTTCTTCGTTGGCCCAGGACATGATGGATTCGCGGGTGGCGTCGGAAGGAAAGTTTTCCAAATCGCGCTGCGATTGCGTCAAAAGAAAAGTCGTGTGGGATTGCTTTTTTAAAG
>JACCDT010653478.1_pt1 | contig 33043 bp, 28 predicted proteins | sample 7446291 | NCBI WGS metagenome assembly JACCDT01 (sample SAMN15323446, study PRJNA562643) | freshwater metagenome | isolation source: river surface water | place: USA:Blue River Watershed | collected 2017-08-17
TATCACCAGGATTCCAATATGGTGGATAATTGAAAAATGGCGGCTGAGGATAAATTACTTGCGGCAAGGGGAGACTACGGGTCCCATTATAAGCGGTGATGACGCCGCCAACAGCATTAAAATTGACCTCAATAAAATACCACGGGGTATCACTCTCGATCAGCAAGCAAGAGAATTGCGATTTTGTGAACACACAATATAGTTCTGCATATTGTGTGGACATCACCTCCAATGGAGCGAGTAGGTCAGACACCTGCGAACTTACACAACTTGTGACATTAGACGGGAACCAATTTGGCCAGAAGTAAATGGTACGACAGCCCGTAAATTCGCACGCTGGGTTGCGCGCAGAGAGATCAAATAATGGCCAGCCTGTTTGGCAAACATTTTGATTGATATTCTTGTTACTTGACTTCATATCAAAGAGGCTGCCATGAAAGTAGACGGAGTTATCGTCGCGTTGAACGATCGTGAGCATGTTAGTAATTTCAGCGCCGTGACTGCAAGTCAGACAACTGAGGAAGAGAACGAGAGAGAAGACGGAGTTCATTGTGAATAACTTGTGGCGGTAGCTTTCAATTTTTGCAAAAAAATAGGTAGTGTGCGCAGTAAGACCTAGACTGCTAAACAGAAATCCGCTACGCCACATTCCGTCTGGTGATTCGCCTCTTACTGGGGATACCAATAATAACCTCACCATTCCGGGTTAATCAATTCCGATTTCTCGGGCGTTACAAAGGCAGAAAGATCGTTATGAAATAAATTGCATGCGATCCCCGCACTGGCGACTCGTAGTTAGTGTGTAAAATGCAAACTCGTAATCAGATTAATAATCACGCATTTACACCCCACCTCTGTAACATACCAAGTTTGGAATTTTTCAAATTGAAATTGGCGCCCATATAATTGTAATGGATTTGTTTACTCAATTCACCATCTTCTTGAACCAGGGCTGTTCTTCATTGAACCCCTGCCAGTGGCAAACCGAGGATATTGACATCACAATTGGCTTAACGGAAACCCGTGGCTTCGACCAACTCGTTCGCAGGTACTGCGACAATTCCACTTATGAGTTGTGTCCGAACTGTGCAAAAGGTCGCCAGGAAATAATCGGATGTTTAGAAGCGCGACAAATAACGGATGAAATGCTTGCCGATATGGCCGCATTGCAGCGTGAGGTCCATTCAGCACAGCAGAATGCCGCCGTACTGTCGGCTGCAATACTACAATTGAGCTGAATGTACTGCATATTTTTTGAATGAAAATTGAATTATTTCACAGCGTATTAATATAACGAACCTACAACATGATTCAGCTTTCACAACTCACAGCTTATGACCTTATTGACCGCATGAACTTGGGCTGCCAATTTGCGTTTTTCGACACGTGCGTTTATTGGACCCTCGACGACATTGCTGTCGGAAATATACGGGGGCATTGTTCCGTCGACATGGAGGGTCGCCATTTGCTTTGTTATAACTGCGATGAGATGCGCAAACTAGTGAAAATCTGGCAGTCGTATTCGGACGATGAAAAGCTCAAGCACGATTTGAAGAATGAAATTTGGATCTGCGAGCAGGCAATCGCTAAATTGGATCAAAAAATTAAAACATTAACCTCATCTGCGACCATTTCATAAATTGGATCAAAAAATTAAAACGTTAACCTCACCTGCGGCCATTTCATATTTTTTTGCATCCGATACATTATTCTCCTCCAACTAACTCGGCCGAGGCAAGATCTCGACACAAATTGGATATCTCATGTTGCTTGTGCAGCTTGGCATACAGAGTGCCATCGCTGTGAATTTTCATAACGCCCCGCAGGATATCAACGTCTATTGTGACTGTTTCGGGCCATATTTGGACATCATCCATGTTTATTTCGGCGTTGATCGTGTATTTGGGCAAGCCCGGGCCGGCCCAGCCAGGTTTATGTTTCATTGTAAATCCCTGATTACACATATCATTCATGATCACAAGATGACAATTTCTTACGCCCGAATCGGCCTGGCCAATGAACAGCATCATTGACTCAATCTCGGTGTCCTCGCAGAAATCATCGTCTTCGGCCAGCCACATGCCATGCAAATAATCTTCATATGATGTTGTGTTCCAGGTTAGGACGCAGTAAATTAATATAATCACAGCAACCACAGCTAATGCAATCCATATTCGATTCATTGTAATATAATTTATAACATAATTTACAATATAATTTAAGACAAATTTGCCAAAGTGGATGATCAAGAACAAAAAAATTTATTAACGCCTATCTAGACATCCTCGAGCAAACCTGCGAGTTCTTCATCATCCTCATTAATAAGGCCGGCATCCTCCTTAATAGGTTCTGCATTAGGTTCTGCGATTGGCTGTTCTGCGATTGGCTGTTCGGCGGCGGCATTTGCCGCAGTCGCATCAGCATTTGCTGAGGTTGCCGCAGTTGCATCAGCTTTCTTTTTTGCCACCCGCGGTTTTGCCGGGGCTTTCTCAGGTACGCAATTCATCATAATATCGATCATATTCTGATTCATTGGCTGCTGGGCCAATGTGGCGATGAACATGACATCCGTAATCTTAACGAGGACTTGCTGATACCAGACGTACGGAGCAAGTAGCCAAGCAATTGCCTTGAGAAACACTTCAAATTCAAAACTTATGACCATGACAACTACCGGTTTGGTAGCAAATCCGGGCAATCCACCGACAATTTGATTCTGAAACCATTTTGTGTCATCAGTTGCTCCTGATAAAGTCGGCCCAAATAATCCCTTGTATTTCGCGGCCAATTGGAACATGAATTTGGTATAACATTCATCATTCTCAATGCTGGCTTTATCCCCGATAACATCAGGGGAGTCCATGTTTTCTAAGGGAGTAATGTTGATCTCCTCGATGAGTTTTTTGAACATGAATACAAGAAAGTGTTTCACGGGAACCGAAATTGCGAGGGCATTGTTGACCGTATCTTGATCGGCTTTCTTCTTGCACAGGTTAGTGTAGCTTTGCCACAAACACGGATTTCTCGCAGCGCCATTCCATGTCAGGGCAATGTCATCCATGGCCGCGTACATCAGCTTGCTGACAAGATCGTTCATTTTGTTAAGGTAGCTTGTGAGAGTAGTCATGATTGATGCTCGAGCGTTATATACTCGGAATAACGTAAATTCAATTTTTTTCAACAGTTTATAAAAAATAGAATCATATTAATTCATACAAATTCGCCTTGATTAGCCGGGGGCCGATCTGGGGGGATAATCAATGGAATATGTTTGCCCCGGGAGACGTCAGGATCCATCGTAAACAATGTGTTCATATTGAGAAAATACATACCGGGATCATTTTTCTTTGTTATGATGGCTATTCCATACATCGCCTGTAAAATTTTGTTGACTGGCTTCAACATTATTGAAATGTATTGCTCCGGGTTACCTTTTGCCAGTTGGGCCGTTCGCAAAAGTGGTGTACGGATACCAAATTCAACACATGCCGGGCGAATATTTTCCCAATATTTTTTTTCAGCCGCGGTAATTTTCTGGAATAGGGCAACTTTATGAATATATTGCGGGTCGTGAATACCATTCCAGCCGCACATATTTAACAGCCCCAGAGCATACCTGTGCTGATCGAATACATAACGGCGGCCAATATCTTGATTTTGCCCGCGCTCGCCCATGCTCATCAAATGCTTGTGATTGGCCAATTCTTCGGCTTGAATTTGTGTCCACGCTTCCTGTATGGTTCTGTTTGCGATACGAGTCATGTTTTTGTATATTCTGCGCACCTTCACATCGTGATATTTACTGACAAATTTGTCATCAATCGGGCCATCATATTTATAATCAGCGCGCAATCGATATTTTTCGAACGCAAATTTCTGTTCATTTGTGATATCCTTTTGTGCGACTCGCAAAGATAAAATTTCATCCGCCTCGGCATCGGTTAGCTCGGCCGAGGCTGCAATACATTTGCATTCAGTTTCTTTGATCTCAACCCGGGCCAGCGTGTGGGCTTGTTTAATGTCGGATAGTTCGTCATTTATTTCCCCATCAATTACCGGGGGTAGGCCCGTGAGCTGCTCGAACATCTCATTAGATATATTCATTATCGATGCGCCTGTGTTTGCAGTGATATTAATGAATCGTTTTATGAACGAATTTTTACTTAAATTCCTTATACGGGAATTTTCCAGCCATAGTTGAAAATAATCCCCAGTGTGATATGTTAACTCTCCATCGGGTCCATATTCGCAATGTAAGCCAGTCATATCGAACATCTTTGACAGGTTATCCCGCCGATTATATAAAAACGACTTTAGCTCCTCAATTCCCGTGGGGAGATTATTTCCCGATGCATTAATGCAAATATAAAATTCGTGGTCTGCAACATCACGAATTCGCCCAATCATCTGCTGGCATGTTTCCACGGGGCAAGACTGGTCGGTGAAATATCCAAATATTTTTGTAAAATGTTTCTGCTCAAATGAAACTCCAGCAGATATAGTTGGAGTATACACAAGAACATCGTAATTGACCCAATATGCATTTACATTCGAAAAATGTTCTCGTTTCTCACTTTGCGATGTTTCGCTTGAGTATAACTTTATATTTTTCTCGGGGAATTGTTTCTTCAGATTTGCCACTAATACCTTTGCCTCGGTCAGTGAAGACATTGGTACGGCAATCTTTTCATCAGCGTTTAGGCTGGTATAAAGCAGCCCCAGCCATTTCAACTTGTCACCACATACATAATATTTGTCTGCTTGGGCATTTTTGTATGTATTGTGGTGGTATACCATGGTGCGGCCAGTGCCGATTGCCGCGGCAAACGCCGGGCGCATTTGCTGCAGGATACGATAAGTGCGATCAGATATGTTTGCGTCCATGCATATCACGTGCTTGGAGTACTTAATCAGATATTGAAATTTTGCAAAACATTCGCCAAAGTTAGTTTTCAATAGGCCCGAATCAAACTGCTCAAAGATGGATTCGCACTCATCGAGTATAAGCAGATCAGGTGAGTCGGCGCCCTCCCTGATGAGCAGCCTGTGCAAACTTTCAACCTGTACTATCAACCTGTCGTCTGTTAAGGGCCCACGCACGTCGCTGTAAAGGGTAAAATCGGGGAACTTTTCCTTTATATTGCCCGAGAATGTCTGGCGAAATGAAATAAAACGCACGATCTTTGGTGAGATTTTTGATTCAAAATATTTATTTATGAATGTAGATAGTGCCTTTGTTTTACCCATTTTCATGGCCGCATGGACTACTAAGGTATTTGTGAGTTCAAAGGGAGCTAACTCGGGGTCAGAATACACATTGGCACACCCCGGGGGTAGCCGATCAAACAAAGTTGTTTCGGGGCCTCCAATACGCGCAAGGCAGCGATTGATAACATTGTCAATCCAGGTCGACTGCGCTGATGTTGAGTCGATTTCATTAGATGCGATACTAGAATCATCCGATGCAACATTAGATGCAAATTCTCCAATTTTTGCAGAATGAGTTCCGTCGCAACCGCGATTGCGAAGGTAATGTCTGCAATATTTGTATATTGAGGTCACCCCGTGTAGCGTCTTCACTCGTAGAAATAATGTATTGTCAGTGTGATGGGTTTCATCGCAAAATTCACAATAACTAGGCTCCAACCGGGTAAATATCAGCTTGTCACCCCGGGCAGCCCTGAAGCGATGACTCAACACAGACGAATCTTTTCGGGCCATCTCTAGTATTGTTTCAACTTCCTCAGATGGGATGTGGATTTCTTTGCGGGCGGCATTTGTCTCAACAATATCATTTAATTTTTTGCAGCCGATTACGTTGGTAATGATTGTCGCCTCAGGTCGATGTTCAGTCAATATTTTTTTGACTCGGACATCCCCTTGTTTGTGACAGTTTACCACTCTAAAATTTTGCAAAGATTTATTGACAGTCATGTCGACAAATTGTCGATAACTGTTGGGCAAAATTGCCCGGACTCGCTGGGTAAATTCCTGGGCCTGGATATTACTGGATACATAAATGTTGTCGATGATTATATGAGTCGAGTATTTTTTGCCTTCCAGGCAGGTTGATTCGCAGATGATCTCATCGCCCGTGGGAATATCAGCCCCATATGTTGTGAAAAATGTGTCACGAATTGCAGTCCGGATGGTCTCACGAATGTGGTAATATTTCTCCGTATTGCCTGTCGGGCGGACCGGGCCTGGCAGTTCATGATCTGCACAGAAATCATCCAACAATGCCAAAATATCATTATCTATCGCGGCCGAATCGGTCTGGGATATTGTTTCAGTTGCTGGGAGTGTCATAATGTCATCATCCTGAGGTATTTCAAACCCGTTTAATTGTTCTGCCTTGGCATCAATATCGAATTTTAGCTTTTGAGGTTTGCGCCCTAAGATCACTTCATGGAAAACTCGTTCTGAGTCAGGCAAACTATGCAGGTGGTTCAAGAACGCAGTGTGATTTTCATAGACACGATATCCCTTTCCAGCAGCATAGACAATGAATCTTGATCCAATGTCGTCAATCGTTTTATACCTGGTTTCCAGGCATTCGGATGTGATTTCCCCGGGCGGATTGTAGATGTATTTGTAAGATTCATAGGGTGTTTTGCTTAGTAACATCGTTACTCGAGATGCTCATGGTATGTTGTTTTCAATTTTGGGCAAAAAATAAATCCCATCAAAGCTTACTCAAAGAAATTAAATTGAGTCGCTTTAATCCAGCCCGGGGATAAATCTTTGTATTGCCCGGCCAGGTATTCCTGAGTATGTCCGGCGAATAACTTGGCCCCAGTAGATGTCTGAAGGTGTTCATTTATTGTTAATATTTTGTCGTAAAATTCATATCGATGTTGCTGAATTGTCAAATTTATATTCAGCAACATATCGACCGTTTGCATAAATGACCCGGACAAATATTCATGAGTAAATGGGGTTTGATTACAATGTAATGATTCACAGTATTGCATAATAATTTTGTGATGTTTTGACACCAGCATGGAGTTGTATCCCATGCCGCACAGAAACATTTTATCATCTGCGGATGCGTAAATTAACTCAATCTTGCTGAAACATTGCATAAAAACATGAATACATGCGGCTAGTGATCCGGTGATTTCATGCAGAGATGCTATAACTGTACCGCCAGGGCCAATCGACATTAGCCCGGCAAAGATAGCATTGACAACATCGCCCGGGGGGACCCTGTTTATGACAATAATATCTGGGTTTTTCAGGCTCGTGTTAATCTTATTTTTCCATGATCGGACTACTGCGGATGTGATGGTGTCCTCAATCGGCCTTACCCATCGCGAGGCATCCTTGGATATAGTGATCAACTGCGCCGCCGTGGGGTTGCTTCCCGACGTAACAAGCCAATCCCATGTTACTGAAACACCCGAGGCTGCCCCGGCCCGCAAAATAACGCGATTTAATGCAGATGTTGCCTCGAGGTCATCATCGCGTATGATGAATGATTTAACTATGGCTTTTACCGCTATTGATTTAGCTGTTTCATTACGCTGTTTGGCCCGGGCAGCCGAGCGGTCCGCAGAGTCAGTGTTTTTCTTGTGCAATTGTGATGTCAGCTCGGGTAAAACACTCAGTGAATATATTTCCCAAAAAGTTAGCCATTCCCGTGTAATAGGAATTGAAGTTTTCCTACGCAAAATACTGGCCAGTTGAAAGCTCGCGTTGCTGATAATCTTCAATAAATCTGTTGGCCAAATTGTATTGCCAGTATATACTGGATCCAGCATGATTTTCATTCCATGTTGTTTTTCTAGCCGCCTCAGGGATTCTTCAAACATTGAATTTTGCTCTGAAAAACTTGGATTAACAGCGCTCAATCCCCATTCGGGTATCTCCGGGCGCTGGGGTGTAAGCGAAAAAGTCATTGCTCGCGACATAATTAATCCTGAGATTGGATTCTGCTAAATAATAACTTCGCAAACGATTTTCAATTTGTTATTTTTTATATAATATTCGGCCCGCTTTGTCAACATAATAGCAGTAAATACCAATTCTCTTTGCGCAATCCGGATCAAAATACAATGTTGTTGGGTTGGCCGTGTCAATAGTTAGATTGAAATTAACATCCGCCCGGTACTCGCACACTGCATTGTATAAATCCGGATTTTCCTCGGCAAATTGGCTCCAGTAAGCAATGGCAATATTCTTAAGCATATCGTATTTTCGGTAGAGGTCATTAACATAGTCTAATGATGGTATGTCAATGTCAGTCTTGTAATTATTTGGGGCAATCACAAGCGACATATGCAATTTTTCGGGTATTTCTTTGAATTCGCAGGAGAAATACCCGGCAAATTTGCAAGGAATTCTTTTTTCCAGCTTCTTAACCAACGCATCGCAGGTTTTTTGTGAAAATCCCTTGGACGGGCCTTCCTTAACAACTTCAATCACGGCATTGACAACCGCTTTGCCTGCAAAGGTGCGCCCCATACTGATAAAATTGTCAATTTCCTGGTCTGAGAATTTTTCTCGAGCCTTATCTCGCAGCTCAGCGAGCTTCTGACCACTCTCTGCTGACATGACATTGTTATAAATTTCATAATTTCTAAATACAAATTTAAGCTTTCCTACCATATTCAAATGCAACAATGGAAATCACTACCCCATTCCGTACCACGATATTTTACAACCCCGAATCGGCGTTTGAGTCGGCCGTGGCATACTTGACTGACCGGGCGCAACGAGTTTCCGTTTACAGCGGTGCATCCCGATGCCCGCAACTGAATCTGCAGCCAAGTCCAGCGGCTATTTTATTTGGCGAAGTTAGCTCGGAAATCCTAAGTGAATGCGCGGGCATTAAGCGAATTTTAATATGCAGCGATGCAAGTAGTAAAAAATCCGATGAAAAAAACACAACAGATTCCGCAATAATATTCTTCACGATAAACGAATTCTTCAACATCCCGAGCGATTATTGGCAGCCCCGGGGTGGCATGTCTGTCCAAATTATCGACTTGGCCGCCCTGGCAACATTTCCACATTATGTCAGCAAAATGAATGCTGATAGAAAAATGGGAAAAAATTTCATGCGAGCAATTACTGGCACACAGGTTGGGTTTCAAGAATCACTCGAGGCAGCTAGGAAAATGACCATGTTAGACGGGATTTCTGGAATCATTGCCCGGGGACAGGGTATCAAAAACTGCCGATGCCAGATGGCCAGATCCAGATTGGCAAATGCGGTGAAATACGAACTTGATCTCACGGAACTTACTGATTCAACTGTGCCCCCGATTACTATCGCAGCCATATGTGGTGAGGATCTGCATAAAGAATTGATTAAGGCCGCAAATCAAAACAATTGCGCAACTCTGTTGTATGAATTTGAGCAGCATGTTGATGCTGGAATTGCTTACCCGGGCTGGCGAGTGACGATGATCGGCCCGTACAGTGAGAAAATTCTTGATATATTTGGCACAAAAACTGTATCATTATCGGCCGACAAACCCGTGTTTACATCATGGGTCCCAACCTTTCTTGCGGCAAGATTATTGCCATTTATTTACCTCGGCAGCAAGCCCCAGTAAATATGAAGATAATGAATGCAGTTAGAATTAAAAAAATAAATACGCAGTTAGGATAAAAAGTGGGTGTGCGGTCGGGATTAAAAAATAAATATGCGATCAGGATTAAAAAATAAATATGCAGTTAGGATTAAAAAATAAATATGCAGTTAGGATTAAAAAATAAATATGCAGTTAGGATTAAAAGTCTGTTGCATATTCAAACGCATCGAGAGCTGCAGACTCCTTACGTGCGTATTCTGATACCCTGCGTTCAAAGAAATTAGTCCTATTGACTAAATTCTGCTGTGTCATAAACCCGAAATCATGGGTGGCTTCATAGAGTGCCGGGAGATCAATTAGTGTCAATAAGTTATCAGCCTGGCTTTTGATGTAATCTATCATCATGTCAGCATTCATGCCGATGAGCCCGTCAGGCAGGGCCTCCCGAATAAATTCCGATGCAAGTTCCACGGCCTCGGCGAAGATTGAATATATTTTTTCCTGCGAAAGTTGGTGTTCCGGCTTGAGCATTGTATACAGAAACATTGCAAACATGGTGTGCAGGGCCTCGTCTCGAGCGATTAATTCGTTGGAATGACCCAGGGCCGGCATCAGCCCGCGTTGTTGCAGCCAGTAAATTGCGCAAAAGCACCCGGTGAAGAATATCCCTTCAACACATGCCATCTTGAGCAATCTTTCAGCAAATGGGGCGTCTGAATCAATACACTCGAACATGTATTGAGACATTTTTTTGATGATTGGCATAGTTTGAATCGCGTTCTGAAGCACATCGCGCTCTTGTTTGCTTGGAATGATTTCATTGAGTAACAATGAATACATATGCGCGTGGACATTTTCTGTCGCAATTTGGAAGTCGTAGAAATACCCGGCTTCGAGAATATTGACATCTTCCTTAAATCTTTTTGCCAAATTGAGGTTAATAATCCCATCGGATGCCGCGAAAAATGCGAGCACGTGTTTAACAAAATGTTTTTCGCCCATAGTTAATTTGGTGCTGTAGTCGATAACATCTTTTGATAGAGACACATCTTCAACGGGCCAAAAACTCTTGTATGCATCTTCATAGTATTTGAAGAGTGCTGGGCGGCTGATAGGGAATGTCGTTAGCCTGCGGTCGGCCGCAGTAATGCCAAACAGGTCAACGGCTTGTGGTTCTTGCATTGTATTTGAATCTATTCATTAGATCAATTTTTAATTTGGCCAAGAAAATTGATTTATTCAGTTATTCATAATACGAACATGCAAACAAGCAAAATATTCATTTCTGCACAAGAACTCAGCGATCTTTCATTCGGCTTAGGCCGCAAAATCTATGAATCTGGCTTTAAGCCGACCTGGATTTTGGGGCTGTGGCGCGGGGGAGCTCCGATAACATTGCGGGTCCATGAATATCTAAAATACCGCGGAATAACATGCAGGCATTTTCCACTTTGCGTGGAAAGCTACAGAGGAATGCAGCAGGGCGAAGTCCGAATATTTAACAGCGAATATGTTATGAAAAACCTGACTCCCGATGACAAAATTCTAATCGTTGACGACTTATTTGAGACCGGCCGAACACTTGCAGAAGTGCGGAAAGAATTGTCCCGGGTGGTTGCTGTCGAAAACATGCGATCTGCAGTGATTTTCTACAAACCTGCCAGGAATTTATCATCAGCCGCCCCGGACTTTTACATGATTGAAACATCTTCCTGGATTGTATTCGACCATGAACTCGAGGATTTATCTAGCGACGAATTGGCCAAGTATCATCCTGCCGTGAAGAGTAAATAGGATTGCAATGAGAAATTTCCACATTGAAAAAAATTATTTTTTCCATATCAATCGTTATGATGAGCACATGACACAATCATCATTGTCATTTTTTTTCGCTGATGCCTCATTAAGTTGGGTAAATGTTCTGGCAGGCGCTGATTTGATTGCTGAGAGATTAACCTTAATTGCCTGGGTTGCCGGGCGGGTTCTGATATAATAGGATCCTGTTTTCAACCCCAATTCCCAGGCCGTAATAAGTATTCCCCGCAGAACAGCATCTGAATTATTCGGTGGGTAAATGTTTAAACTTTGCGATTGATCAATAAATGCTCCCCTCTTGGCAGCTCTTCGCATCAGCTCGGTCTGTTTTAGCTCCCACACAGTCTTGTAAATCTCCTTAATATCCGCGGGAATTTGCGGAACATTCGCTATGGAACCCCCATCATTTGTGATTTGATTTCTGATTGTTTCGGTCCACAAATTAAGTTCTATCAAGTGTTGTACCATTGCCTTATTCTGGACTGTAAATTTGCCAGCGAGGGTTGTTTTAACATACGCATTTGCACTAAATGGCTCAAATGATTCGTTGTTTCCAAGGGCCTGACTTGTGCTAACTGTTGGCATGTTGGCCAGCAGAAGGGAATTTCTTTGGCCGCATTTCTGCACCATCACCCGAATTTTATCCCAGTCATATCGGCCGCTTTCAATATTCAATTCAGCAAATGGACCGTTAATTTGCTTTTGATTTTGTTTCCACATGTCCTGATGGAGTATACCACGGCTCATGGGCGACCCTTCGAATTTCTCGTGCGACCCGTATTGCATGGCCAGTTCCGCCGACTCAGTAACCGCAGCATGGTACATTGTCTCGGCAATTTCGATGTCAATTCTCTCTGCTTCGGCCGATAAGAATGGGATTCGCATGATACAAAATACATCTGCTAGCGCCTGAATCCCGATTCCGATTGGACGATACCCGTGGGCATTCTCGATACATTCCTTCACGGCATAATTATTTACGTCGATCACTCTGTTTAAATTTCTAGTGATGGCGCGCACTACTTTGTGCAGGCGCGGGTGGTCGATGCAATATTTACCATCGACTTTGATGAGAAATTTCCTCAGATTGACGCTGGCCAGCGTACAGCTGGCATACGAATCGGGCGTGGAAACCTCCATGATTTCTGTGCAAAGATTTGAAGATCTTACAGTGTCGATGTTCTTTTGATTTGACATTCTATTCACATGATCCTTAAAACAGATGTAAGGGGTACCCGATTCGCGTTGCATTCCGCAAATCGCAGTCACAATATCATGTGCGGGGACATTCCCCACGGCAACACCGTCATTTTCATATTGTGTATACAGCTGAGTAAAAACGTCGCGCATTTCAAATTCATGTTCATGTGCCTCGGTCTCAATGACGGGAGCAATGTATTTGGCATAATTGGGATTAGCGCAGTAATTGCAAATCTTGCACACGTCCATCCCGTCATAAACATCTGCAAGCCCCGGGGCTGTGTGCGCGGAAAACAGCGAGATTCGCTTACGATTGATAATTCTGCGCATAAACAAATCAGGAATCCATAATGCATAGAATAAATCCCGGGCCAGCTCTGTGTCGGCTCCATTACTTAGTTTCATACGTAGGAATCGCAATATATCGCCGTGCCATGGTTCGATGTACATTGCAAAAGCGCCGAGACGTTTACCACCCTGGTCCCAGCATCTGGCGGCCTCATTGTAAATTTTTAGCTGCTTTACCAAGCCCGAGCTTTTTCCACCCGTGCCCTTAATAAGGGAATTTTGAGATCTAATATAATGCTGCCATATACCGACACCTCCAGCCCCTTTGCTGATGAGGGATACATTTGAAATTGCATTCATAATTCCCTCGATAGAGTCATGCACACCCAGCAGAAAACACGAACCAAGTTGCTGATTTGCCGCACAAGCGTTAAACATTGTCGGAGTTGCATGTGTGTAATCCATATTGGATAGCATATCATATTGCTCTTTAATGCGAGTTAATGCATTTGGGCTATCCTTGTGGCATGCAATTGCAATTCGCATTAACATGTATTGCGGCCGATCAACGGTCCGTCGGGCAATCATAACCTTTAGAGGAATTGGCTGGAGTGATGTAGTAACGATAGCCTCACCATTTTTAAGGACTACGCGATCAACTTCTTCGCGCATTGTGACGGCCCCGCCACCCCGAGTAAATTTAATTTCTTCGGGTGGAATTATATTTCCATCATGATCGGTGAATATTTTATTCCCACTCTTATCGAGAACAGGTTCATCGTATGATAAAAGATATGATGCGTCGAGAGTCGCAAGACCAAAATAATCATACTGATAATCAGCCTGATGATTGATCATCGCATCAAGCTCGGCCGCATTTTCTGCGATAAAATCATAGTGAACTTTAGATGTAGTTTCTATCAAAGATCGAGCCAGCGCCGAGCATTCTGAGAAGCTGTTGGAGGTGGTTTTATGCAGATTTGACACCATAATTCTTGCGGCCAAAACAGAATAATCAGGATGAATAAACTTCATCGATTCGGCATTGTGCACGCTTAATTTGTCTAATTCTTCAGTGCGAATGCCGTCATGCAGGCCTTTGATGGTTTTCTGCGCGACTTGCACAGGGTTAACAGCAACATTCAGGCCGTCACATAATTTGGCGATTCTTTCCGTAATTTTGTCAAATTTAACATCTTCAAAGCCTCGAGCTCCTCGTTTTTGGACGCGTAAAGTGCTTGCTGATTGCATTCCTAGAGATGAAACAGGGTCGAGTATATTCAATTTTTGGTGTTCCATATTGGGTATAAAATGAGTATACATCCGTATAGGGTATTTTTAATTAGGTATTTTAATTATTTAGCCCCGGAATACCGTTATATCTCAATTATATACGCATTTTAGGCTCAAATTGGCATAGTTAATTCAAAATAAAAAATTGAATATTGATATTTCACAGTATACTTATCCAACACCATGGCAAATCCAGCTGACGGAGCACACAAACTTGCACTCGTACTTACCCCGCTTTTGAATGAAATCTCAACTAACATAAAACAACATATTACCATTGAAACACAAGAAATCCTCCAAAATCAACAAGTTCTCATTGCAAAAATCGATGTCCTCGAGAAGTTAGTCGCCGAGAAAAAGGCGAAGGCTCCTGCAAAAAAGGCTCCCTCGGCGGCTGATGCAGCAACAAGTGGTACGACTGCCGCCACGGCAGAAACGGCCGCTCCATCAAAATCATTCGCAATTAACAAACTCGTCTATTTTCGCGATCAATACAAGTCAGATGCTGAATTCAGAAAGAGATTCACGACTCCGGCGATTCAAAAAGCCATCGATGATGATCCCGCAATCAAGAAAAAAACTAATGAAGCACAAAAAATCATCGCAGGTGCCGTATTGTGCTGGAATCTATTAAAAAAGGATAATGCAGATTTGATCGAAGTTGTTACTAAGGAGTACGAAGCAGCAAAGGCAGCCCATGAAGCAGCAAAGAAGCTTCCTCAACAAACCGTTGAAAAGCAAACTCCTCCACCAGAGCCAAAAGGAGAGTAAAGGAAATCAGTGGAAAAAATATTTATTTTTTTGCATCATTTTGTTACTTTCTATATTTTTACATACACTGCGCCATATACGCTTGTGCGGGGGTTTAAGTCTCCATACCATATTTTTTTGCATCCCTGGGTCATAATCGAGTCAATAAATTTGGCACTGTAGTATGTCATAGGTTCATGTTGGCCAAAGTTTTCAATCAGGTCAGGGAGATCCGTAGTACTTGCTGCCATGTAAACTAGATGCTCAAAGTCAACATTGCTAGCCCGGGTCAGATCGGTAACATCATGATCTTTAATCATGATAATGCCGCCCGGGCGGGTTATTCTAATGATGTCCCCCAGGCGATTTTCAATGCATTCGTTCATATGATGGATAGAATGAAACACGGCAACAACATCGGCAGTATTATCAGGAATATCTAGTGGTTCGCCCAGCCGGACCTGCACAAATTTACTGTTCTTATACTCGGGGGCGCGGAAATCCTCAACATCTGCGCAAATGGCAGTGCGAACATGTATCCTGGTGCGAAGGGCCACAATATCCATACCATCACCGCAGCCAATATCAACAAAAGTGTCAATTCTGCGCGGTAAAAAGGGCAAGAATTTGCTGTTTTTATAGAAGAATGATTTAAGATTTTTACCTATGCCCCATCTGGAGCCAGACTGCACTGAAAATTCGCTAATAATCTTCATTAAATCATCATCAGATTTGCCAACTATTTTCATTAGAATTTGCTTTTTCGTTTCGACATCGATACTCAGGTCGACCCGGGCGGACTTAATACCATCCTGGCCGCCGGATATTTCCCGGGCCGGATAGTAATTAGGGACGCGATCACCTATATCCTTAATTAATTTTTTCTTTGCTACGAACTCATCGAGAAAGTTTCCCATATAGTTCGTAAGCTGAAATGTCGACAAAAGATCCGTGTAGATAATCTTGCGCACTGAGTCAGCCCGGGCCAGCATAGAATGTATTCTTGGTTGCACTGCATCCCCAGTAATATTGAGTATTAGTTTCAGCACCCAGACATCGATGAAAATGAATCGTAATATTACCCAGAGATTTGCGACTTTATAATTGCCAACCTTCTTGAATGGAATCATCTCAAACACGGGGGAATTAAATATATCAGCGAGTGCAGTTTGGCGACCATTTATTGATGCGTAAATGGTATGTTTGCGCGTTTGAAAATCCCCGGGAATGTTAAGTTTGTATTTAACATTGGTTATTTTGAGTGATGGGCCAGTTTTGCCCAACCGCCTGGTCAATTCTTTGCAGATCTGTTCGATATCAACGGCTGTAATAAGTTGAATACGATTTGGATCATCGATAATCCCCAACTTGCTGAGAGCGTAATCCCCGCATAATATATAATCTCCCCGGGCAAGCTCTAGGATTGTTTTAGTCAGTCCATGTTGGTTTAAGCGGTCTCGGCCGTGATGTTCTTTACCCCCGACCACTGAGGTTGCCTTTGCTGCGAGGGAATCCCGAATCAGATCATATATTTTTTGCTCATTTTCTATAGCATCAGGCCAGCTTCCCACTCGAGATGGCGTGTATAGATTTCTGTAAATTGATATTAAAACTATTTCCTCGGGGATACATTTCAGCAATGTATTCGTGAATAATCCACTGCGATTGGCCATCCCCATAATTGCCGATAATTTGCGCCCCCTATATTCCTCCATGGCGTAAACTTTGAACAACATCCGCGCAAAAACCAATATTGTAAATTCTTTATGCTTAATGTCAGTACGCAGAGTGGCTGTTTCTGCGGGGATATGTGGCGACCGTGTCTTGCTCAAAGCCAGTGTCAATTCTTTGGCGGCCCGATATGCATCATCAGCATACAGGTCCCACATGAATGATTCCGGGGATAAACCTCTACCGACGAGCAAATCAACGCCAACTCGGCCCCCGATAATCATACGATCTGCACAAAATATCTCGGCCGTTTCGAAAAATGGCCTGAACAACATTCTGTCATTTTCCATAACAAATTTAACCGCAGCATTCTCGGCTGATGATAGGTCAATGTTCTGGTACATTGATTTCTGCCCAGGGGATTTACTTAATATATATACATCTAATATATTTGCATTGAATATATTTGCAAACACGCCTTGAAAAAAAAGTATTTCATGGCACCACGCCTACTTGGGCTGTGCTGCGGCTAGTCTTGCCGCGGCCGCGGCAGCTTTTCTGTCTGCAATGCGCTTCCGGGCTTCATCCGCTTTTGACATGGTCACTGTTGGTTCGGTTTTCCACAATTTTGAATAATTTTCATAATTAGATTCGATCTCCGCGATTAATTGTGGGTAATGTTCCCGATTGTATCTCTTAGAATCGAGCGCCATCCTCCTTTTTTCACTGGTTTTTGTGTTGAGAATGTTGATTCCCCCGCCCATATCTCTCCAACAAATCAGGCCTGAGACAAGCTGATTGCAAAATCCATCAACGCCGAGTGTGCTTCGATATTCATCTTTGTGATACTCGCCAATTGACACACAAACCTTTGTTTCCAATCCATACAAACCTTGTGGAGTCATAAAGTAAAAGTGAGGAGGTTCGTATGGAAAATTTTCTGGCAGATGAATTCTTACCAGGTACTCCCCGCCGACAAACTCGTCTTCCGGCCCACTAAATCCAGATAACAAGATGTACCATTTTGTAGTATCCTCTTCACGAATAATAAATTTCAGGAATTCATTCGGGCGTTTGATGGCAGATGCATACTGAGCGAGAGCGATTGCGGATGGAGTGCGGTCCATGTTGGTGAAATTACCAGATGTAAATTCAATTTTATTTTAACATTTACTGACCCAATATTATTGGAAAAATGGATAACAGCGGCCAAAAAGTGATACGCGGCATCATGGATGCAAGAAGGAAATCCTTGGCCACTCAAAACGATGCCCGGGATATTCAGGCCAACTTGTGCGATGAAATCCGCCGGGAAAAATCACACCGGGGGCTAGACAAACAAATTCGCCTGCTGGAAACTCAAGACCCAGATTTATTCAAATACATTCGCTGGTTAGAATTTATTCAAGATGGAATTTGGTGCGCGACCTGCGGAAATATCAAGCACATTGATTCTGACAGCACTCCTATTAAACAAAGTGCCACGTTTTCAACGCAATTTCAGGCCGCCCCGGAGCCTGCATTAGTCTCCCAACGGAAGCTCGAGAAATTGCGCTCTGATTGCGAGTTGCTTGAAAATCATTTGGAGAAGTTGATCCTGGACATCGAAAACATGAACCGCAAATTCGATGCAAAATATGAGATGAACAAAAAGACCATGGAACAAATGAAGTTAATGGCCAATGTATTAACACTTGATGTATCATGTGCAAAAGATATGCTATCGGGGAAAGAACAAATATCCTGGCAAGGAATCAGAGGGCGCCCGTCCCGGTCAGTTGATGCAATTATTGAGAAAAAAATGGAATGCACTGGTGACCCAGCAGGAGATAAGTTTCCCCATAATGCGGTCGATAGATCAGCTGATCAACCCGAGGGAAAAAATAAAGAATTCACAATAACAGCTGAAGATTTAATCAACGATTGGTAATGAATTTTTGCCGCGGATTGTGTCAGTGACCCAACTGATAGTTTGGGCGTCAAGTTCAATAACAAACGTAGTTGATGTCATGGATACTTTATTACAATAATCATTAATTCCCGCAGACAATCTTGCCGTTGGTAATTTTGACTTAAGGAATCCAACCTCGATTTTTCCCGGGGCGAAGTTAAAATGAATCCCTGTTGTTGTATGCGAACATTTTTTTGCTGATATTTTCCATGCGGAAATATCGTTGACATACACGGATTGAATGACCGATATAACTTCCGCCGCGGCCACCCTGAGCTCGTGCGGGTATTTTGCAAACGCCGCGAGCTTGCCAAGTTCGCACATTACTGGCTCCGACATTAATGTCGTTGAATGAAATAACTCAGCAAACATTCCTTCATTCGCTGCCCGTATGAGTGTCTCCGCCCCCACCAAATCAGTTAATGATTTAATCATATGAGTGGTCAATGTTCCAATATTCGCCTGTAGATCATTGCGGGCCCGGGCCAGCGACTGTAGTGCCCTGGATGTGTCATGCACATTAACAGCAAGAACATCCTTGTTGTAGAGCTCCGACTTGAGATGATCGTAAGATTGTATCAGCGATGCGATCATTCTTACGGCCACAACAATACAATTGGCATCGCTGCTAACTATATACGCACAAGGAATAACACCAGTTACCACAGGCTCATGACGAATGATAAAATCAGATGTGACTGTGCTAATTGGCGACTTGAGCGATATGAACACCCCTCCGCATGCATTTGTCACTGATAAATCTCGTTGAAATTTTTCCACGCCGCTGGCGGGCACGGGATTGCTGTAATTTTTAACCTCAATTGAAATTTTTCTGTGTTGAATGTACAAGCTAAGGTCGCCACTTTTTGACACTTTCGATACATTGGTGGTTTCGCCAAAGTTTTTCACAAGTACTTCTTCAACAAATGCTTCCCCGGCCTGGCCTTTTGCAACTGGCAAATCCGATGTTATCGCATTATGTGGAGCCAGCAATACATGTGCCTTATTGGCATTCTTGATACGTGCTGCCCCGGGAGCTCCCAACTCTAATGCTGTAGTGAAATCAGTTGGAGTAAAATTTGCAATTATCTTTAGTGTTTCTTCATTTGGTGAAGCATAAAATGTTAATAGTGACATCGGTGATGCTGTCGCTGCTGTTGCTGGAAGATCCATTTGGTATGTTTTGTGTTTATTGCATTCAATTTTTAAAAAATTGAATAATTAGACTCTGAATGTATATCCAATGCTCAACACATTAGATCTGAAACGATCCGCCCCAATTATCACCTGTGATGATAGACAAAACTCCCCAAGGAGGGCTCCAGGTAGGGCTGCCTTTGTTGTTTCGCAAAGTTCCAGCAGCGACGATGATGAACTCCCGCCATTGCGCCATCAGCAGCATCATCAGCACAATGAAGATGCTGAGGACTCTGATGATGTTGAGAACGTTGCCATCATTCCCGATGAAGACTTCGACAAGGACGAATTTATAACATCTGAGCTCTTTTGGAACATCATTGAAACATTCAACTGGCATAATGCATCGAATGGTCACCCCAATGTTAATGACATTACGAGCAAAATCAGAAAATTGAGTCCGGGAATGAAGAAACTATTCACAGAACAGTACAGGCAAAAGTATCAGTTGCTCAATGATAGGATGGTCCAGGATGGAATGTTCGGTCGGGCCGGCCTAAATACGCGGCAGGATCAGGCAAAAGTTGTTTCACACGCGATTGCTCTGGGTCGTGAACAGTTTGAAACCCTGTATGACGATTTCGAGATTTTCCAATACTTAATTGGGGCAAATGAATGCGTATCACTAAATGCAATTCTCCCAATGGATATTGCATTGTGAGTGACTTCAGATAAAAAAATATTATTTTTTTAGCAATTTTAACTCTAATATTGAGGCTCATCACTTTCATCGCACGTATTTATTTGCGCGGCTGTAAATATTTTTTCATAATCCAGGCGGCCAATGGGTCGTTCAGGCACTGATGGAGTGGGCTGTTTGGCCACATGAGTTCTCTCATGATCATCCCTGCGGCCACTTCTGCCTCTACGCTGTCTTCGTTGTCCGCTGGGTTTACCTCGAGCAATTGCAACACGAGAATCTTGACTTCCAGTACATTCACTCTCATCGACTTGAAAATCTTCATCAAATTTGTCCTCATTATTTGGAATAAATTCGTAAACCCCGCCCCGGAATAATAACTGTGCGTTGATGCCGAGCAACTCTATGACTAAGGTTGCATCAATTAGCGGGGCCAAATGAGTAAGACCAGAATCTTTGATAAATTCAGCAAAGCCGTCCCGATTGCTCTTGAATAGCAATCGCAAAACATCAACGTAGCCTTTCTCTCGGGCAGTAATTGGTTTGACCGCATTGATTGTTGCAGTAAGCCCGGGGAAATCAAGAGGTTCCACGCAGAGAGCAATCAAGTTTTTCCAAACCAGGTAGTAACGATCAATGTTGTTCTGCATGGTGAATAACATGATGAATCCAAAATCAATTTTTAAATTAGGTATAATATGAAAAAAAAATATCATCGGCCCATTAACCTTATGCGTCTGGCCAGCGGCATTTTCTGCATAATGCCGCATATTTATCGACTCCTCCTATATCAATTTCCTCCTGATTAGTTCCCCTGCGAAATGTAAAACTTGCATCACCGCAGCAGTCCATACATACTGCGGTTAATTTTGTCACCGACTCGGCCAGCGGAATGAGCTCGAGAACCTGGCCAAATGGCTTGCCGAGAAAATTGCCATCAAGCCCCGCGGCAATAACAATCTTCCCCATGTTTGCAAGTCGCTGCAAGTATTCAACGCAGTCGGGATAAAACTGCACTTCATCAAATCCGATTACCTCATATTCCTTAATTTCGTCAAAAATATCTGCAATTTTCGTGGTATTGATACAGGATACTTGATGGTATTCGCGGCCGGCATGTGTCACGATACCCCCGTATGACGAATCATAACGGGTGTCGCCGGAGAATTTCACAACAACACAGAATTTGTTTGCAATGTGAAACTTCTCTACTTCTGCTATCATTGTGGAAGTTTTGCTGGCAAACATGGGCCCAATAAACAACTTGATGTAACCGGCGTGCGAGAGGGACATTGTATACAATCGACGTAGTTTTTTTCAATTTTGTTAATAACATTATATTGACAACGTTTTAATAAACATAATTGTTTATTTTTTGTGCCAACCGGGCCTTAGATAAGCCACCAAATGGGATTCCCCTTGATTTGGCCATCATCTGAAGGTCAGTCATCGACATTTCGACGTCAGCCCGGGCTGCCCGGGCAGCCCGATTTCGCTCGGTGGATTTCCTAGATCGTGGTGATTGTGTCTTGGGTAATGTAATTGCCCGGCGGGATTTTGCACGACTTTTCCTCGCGGTATGTTTTTTGCTTGATTGGGATTTTCTGCTTGTTTGAGATTTTTTCGAGCCTGTTTGCTTACGTTTTAATCCACCGTCCATAAAAAAATGCGATATGATGATATATATTGCCAGGAAAATTAGAATTTACTTTTTAAGTAATTAAGTAAATTACCTTTTTTTGGATTTTTCTGCTAATCAAGATCACCAAACTTGATTTTAGTAGCCGATGCATCTAGGAGTATTGCCCCGGGAATTTTCAACGACGACACAAACGACCTGCGATAACATAGTGCTCCCGGACCCCAATGTTTGGCATACCTGGCTGCCTGTTCTGCATTAGATCGATACAAGAAACTAATGTTTGACCCGATATAATCTTTATAATCAATCCAGTGTACTCGCTCCCCATTGATGTAAACAACATCAGTAAATAGGATATCCGGTGTTATCACGGCGCGACCGAATTCCGCTGTTTGTTCCTCAACCAACTGATTCTGGGTTTTTATTCCAATACCCAGGGCTTGAAAATAGGCAATAAATAGATTCTCATTGTTTTGCGCAAGAGTTGCGATGCGATTTTGATTGATTATGCTTTCCGCGTCGTTCTCCTCGGCCAGCCGAAACTGCTCCATGTTGCGTCCGACAAGTTCAGTCGAGTTAATTTTATTTGCAAATATGTCGTAAACCAAATGCTTGCTCATACCGAGGTGCAAGAAAATTCCTCGCAGAAGATTCACTGGGGGGAAATCATATTTGCTTGACAGATCTAAAATACTAGCGCCATCCTGATACTTTTTTGCTATTTCGGCTATTTGGGAATTCATCCGCGGGTGACTGCGAATTATTTTGTCTTTCAGCACAACATTTCTGATTGATAACGCCTGATCAAATGAAATATCAGTATGGCGACCCGCGGCCGCCACGGTTGCCTTAAATGCAGTTCGGCGGCTGCTGGACATCACCGAATAACATTTGGATTTACGCACCCATGTTGCAATTTCATTGTATGCGGCCGGACTGACCGGATTGTTTACCCAATACATGCGATGCGTAAGAATGCCATTTTCAATAGTCGTTTTCATAGATATGCGGGACATAGTAATAAGTAATTTTTCACTTGCGTTGGCTATAAATATACGAATATTGCGATTAAATTTTAAAAAACATTCATCATTGCCGGAGTATTTTTGTCACTTTATTTTGGCACATATATACTCTGAAATGGATGGATTGTTTTTGGTTTGGTATTGCTTCGGCGCTGTATTTTTGTGTTTGGGTTATTCCAGGTAATGTCGTGAGTCGATAATTTGACTAAAGCCTGCCGCCGTTTGATGTCGTCAGGTATATAGTGTGTTTTGCATCTGTATGGATTGTGCGGGGGCCCACGGTGGAAAATCGTAATGCGGTCTGGGCTGACCCCGCACCTGCGCAGAAATTCATAAGTTAGAATGTCTGCGGGTAAATCTCCAATAATGTATTGTGAATCTGGAAACTCCGCATTAGATTTGCGAATCCGCCGGGATAAATGTTCGGCAAATTCAGCAGTATTAAGATTTTCTGGAGCGGATATGTAAAATACTCGGTGAGCTTCGGCCATTGCAGCTATAATGAGAAGAGAAAAAAAGAAATTGAATGCAAAAAAACATCGCTGTCCTCCGGTCACATGAGGTTGGAATTTCGTAGGTCGCGAAACAATTGGATCATCTGGGCCTCAAACTGTTGCCGTGGAAACGTCAGCGTTGTTCCGACTGCATATTTCCAGCCAACATTCATGGTGAGTCCATACGATTCGCGTGTTTTTGTTAGACGCGCGCAATCAAATTCACTTTCGCGGCAAATCCAAAGGTTGCTAACATCTTCTGTTGTAAGAAATCTCATCCACTCCTCATACGTAATAGTGTATGGTTTGTCCACAGTAATGATGGTTTTTGCAAACGCATCCTTAATAGTGATACAGATTACAAAATCTGTGGGTTCGTTAATGTCGTATGTGATAGTGTTAACCGTAATTGCTTGCTCGGCCATTTTACATATTATAGACTTACCAAAATCATTTTTTTATTTTACAGCAGCCCTGTGAGCAAGCCATAATGTAAATGGAAGTATTATGACTGCTGATGCAACTATTATTGATATGCCGGCAGATTGCCGAGCTTCGGCCGCATGGGCTTTTGCAAGCTGGGACACTCGATATTCCGCGGCTAATGCTTTACACCCACAGTTCGGAGTAGGTCCCCCAGACAAACATAATTCACAAATGAATTTACCTTGTGATCGCATTTTATTAACTTCATATTCGGCGATTCCCTCAAGAAATAATATTCGTTTATGTAGTCGGGATAATATTTCTGTGGTTGAGGGATCCATGTACGTTATATAAAAAATAATATTTTTTAATTTGCCGACGTTGGCAAATTATTGCTGCCGGGTGTATATGTGTGGAGCCAATTCGAAGGTCATTTGTGCATTCATGGCCGCGGCTTCTGACATAAATAGATTTGCAACCCAGCTTGACGAAACATTAACTATGTCTGCACAGTCACCGCAAAATTTGCATTTGTAAATACCCATTTTTTCGTTTACAACTGCGCGATGCCCACAGATTCTGCAAATTGGAATATCAATCCCGTCAGAATCAGTGTAGAATTTCGCAAATAATGTTCTCATGCAACCATGCGCACACAGAACATCTTTTTCCATTTCTCCGAGTCTCAACCCACCATCATTGTTTTTACCATCCAGCGGCTGCCTGGTCGATGCCGAGGTCGGCCCAGTTCTCGTTGCATAGTGCTCATCAATAACGAATTTTTGTAATCTTTGATAAGTTGTTGGTCCAATAAACATTAATGTGTCAATCCATTCGCCGGTTCGGCCGCAATACATCCTGCGATGGCCTCCATATTGAATTCCCAGGTCGGCCAGGGCCTTAATTCGGCCAGCAATGTCATGTTTGCGAAATACGGTTGCATCAATATGACCCCCGAGGCGAGCCGCAATGCAGCCGAGCATGCACTCAATAATCTGATTAACAGCCATTCGTGTAGGAATTGAATGCGCATTCACAATTGCATCCGGGGTTAGCCCGTCGACACAATATGGCATATCTGCACGCAGTTCAAGTTTAGCAACTATTCCTTTATTTCCATGACGTGATGATAATTTATCCCCCACATTGATTGGACGATCCGCGCGCAGACCAACTTTTGCGATGACAACATCTTCATCATTTCGCGTGACGACCACATTGCTAACCACGACTTCTTCGTCGCGTTTGTAAACAACAGAATTATCAACATATTGATATTGATCAACCGGTTTTTGTATTTTTGATACTTTAACGACCAGCACATAGCCCTTTTTGACACGGGTGCCCGGGGTGATGAATCCATCTTTTACATATTCATAGATAGCACCTTTCTTAATATCCATGGTTCGGGCGTAATCCGGGTTGCCGAATTGTTCTCCTTTGTCAAGCTCGGCCTTTTCATAATTGTAGTGGCTAGCATTGTACATGCCGCAGTCAACTGAACTGCGATTTACGGTGATAGAATCCTCCTGATTAAATCCACCATGTAATGCTAACAATATAATGGAATTATGGCCGTTAGGATATGAAAATGCATCCGCAATAACCGAAATCAGCGGCCATTCGCAATAATGTTGCAGGGTCGTATTTTTGTCAATACGATAAGCAAAATTGAATGCAAACCAGCCGGCAGATTGCTTGCGATGATTAGTAAACATTGTATTTCTTACGGCATTTGAGTGATTTGCCAACGGGGTCGCCAGGGTAACCACTCCAAAAATCGCCTGATCAATATCACAATGAGTAAACATTCGCTGAATGCTGTCAGATTGGGCCCGTAATACATCTAAATTTTGTGCAATTAGAGTGTTTTCCTGCTCCTCGGGGGAGATATACTCTATAATTCGCTCCCTTCGCAGATCATCCATCGTCTTTTTCTTTGACTGCAGATCTAAAATATGCTGCCGAGTCAGCTTAACCCATTGCTTGAATTTCATGGATTTATCTCCATTACGCCAATTATCGATATATTGCTCAATGTTGTTGTAAACAATTACTAGTGGGCGCATTAATCTTCCGACGTCAGTCCAGAAATATATTTCACGCACTAAGGGCTCCCAAACAATTGTTGTCTGATAATGAATGTCTTCATATCTGCGGCGAATTCTGTACTGTCGGGCCAGTTCGTGCGATTTCTCGCAGCAGCCGATCCAATCCCCATTAACAAATACTTTTGATAGTTTGCGAATGGTAATATGTTCCGGTTGAATGTCATCAAGGTGAATTATTTGTTCATCTTCAAGTAAAGTGCGTTTTAGCGCATCCCCCGAGGAAGCCCCGCAAACTGATGCAGTGCATGCCATTTGCTTGGTCATTCCCACCTTCTCACCGGTGTCGGCAGATTGTGACACATCAACAAAACCGACATTTGTCGGATGAACTCGGCGCATTTCATCAGCTCGCTCATTCTGTTTTGAGGCCGATGTATTTGGAGTATTTATTGTATTAAGCGTTGATTTTACGTTGAGATCATTCTTGTGATACAGCATTTGGGAAGAAATACGATTGGTTATTTCATTTCGCCTGACAGTGATTGTCTTATTTCCCGTTGTAATTGCCTGAGTTAGTAAGCGCTCCAAATCGTCGCTATTTATTGCAGCCTTGACTGACTCGGCCAGGGGGACCTGACTAAATGGACTCATTCGGAAATCCCGCATAAGCCGCTTCTTGATTTCCTGCACAACAACAAAATTAAAATCAGTCTTGAATGTCTTTGCAACTGATGTTCCAGCAGTAAATACTCGCTTATTTTTGTAAGAATCTCGATCAGTTGATTCGGTAATTTCCAATACGACACTCAGTAATTTGTTGATTAAGTGGCCAAAGAAATCCAACTTTCGTATCCTGTGTTCGATCCCCGTGCCGATGTGCGGGAATATGTATCGATCAATGATGTTGAGGATGTTGTTGTTAAGATACTTTGCAACATTATCATCCTTTTTTATAACCGCCGCGTTTGCTGTTTCCGTAATTCGCTGGGCAATAAACTGGATAATTTCTACGGGATTTGTCGATCGCCTAATAGGCCCAAATTTGTCATCGGGTGCATCGAATGTTTTGCCTAGAATTTCTAGCATCATTTTGATAACTGGGGTATCAATATCCACACCGTAAACGATGCGGTTGATAATGTCTCTGTCGGATGTCATACCCAGGGCTCGAAAAATCAAATAGTACGGGATCTCGAATTTGTCAAATTTGTTTGTTGTGATTTCCATAGTGATTGCCCCAGTGTTTAGGTAACGCAACAAGACCTGATATGAATTTTCAAAATCAACCCCGGGCTTGCTGAGGAATGTCCCCCGGGCAATTTCATTTTGATGCATATTTTTATGCACATGAAAAGTATTATTAGTAATATTTTCCAGGCTGTCTATGGTCCATTCAAACCCTTTGATAATAAAGTATCCCCCAGGATTGAGTGGGTCTTCCTCCATTTTTTTGAGAGTTTCTTTAGAACAATTGTATGTGTTGCATAACTCGGTCCCAACCTGACACGGGATTGACGCAATACGCAGATTGGAAATTTCCGCCGTTCTTGTTTTAGTCGCACCATTTTTATGAATTGCCGTGGCGGTTATCTGGGCGTCCATCATCATATCTGCAGAATAAGTTAGATTCTTAGTCCGGGCCATTGTTGGGGTCAACATTTGGCTGGTCCCGGACCGATATTTTGTCGTCGTCGGCTGCAGCAAATTAATATCTGTGAAATCAACACGAAATGATATTTCAGTAATATCCCGGTCTTCATCTGTTTTATCCCGTAGATTTTTCATGCGGCCCTCAACAGCGAAAACTTTGGTAACTATTTGTTTAATACCGGCGCCATAGAAAGAGTTCATGCTGCTAATATGATGCCCCGCTATTCCCTTGCGGCGAATCTCTGCAAAAATAATCGCCATCATATCTCCGAGCGTTATACTCGGGTCTATATCGGCAATTGGTTCTGCCGGATATTTTTTGGGGGCTGCAATTGGCCGTTTAGGTTTGAATTTTGCTGGAGGTGCTGGCTCGGGCTGATCTACTCCGCCCAGAATGTATTCATCAATTTCCTCAGATCCCATGACAACATCGCCGTCGGGTTTGTCGTCGTCGTTGATCCCATCTGCGGTATCCTGCAACAATTCTTCCAATAGCGCGGAAATGTCCATGTCATCAAATAAAATTTCCTGTTGTAAGGTGCCAAGTGGTTCTGCCATCTTGCGTATAATATAAGAATTACAATCTAATATTTAAATCCGGAATGTTTCCGAATAGATTAATTTCAATTTTATGGGTAAATTAATTTATTTGTTGGTATCGCTCCGGGACATTTGAATATGATATTAGATGTATAATTGTATAAACTTGCTAACATCAATGCAATCACAGGTCGCCCCGGGCAAACTAATAGCAATGTTGACGCCGACGTGGACGGTGCCACCCACGGGGGCAGCAAAAATAACGCAGGCAACATGCGAAACGCGGGAAAAAATAATTAGCATGAAAATCGCAAAAACACTAACCAAACTCCTGAGAAATTACTGGGGGGAAGTAACAGAGCACATTAATTTATCTCCAAAAAATTCAACGCCGCTAAAATTGCTGATCCGGGCCGCCCGGGGGTCGCGTGAAGTTTATGCCTGTATGCATGACATTCATGCAGCACTCTCATGCCGCCGGACAAACGAAATTAATGTTATTAGGGCCATTGAATACGAGGAACTTACTTTCGATCGATAATCTATCCAATTTCATCAAACAGACAATAATCTTATTTTTTTGTAAAATTGAATATTCGATTCAGAATATATTCACATGGACAGCTCTTCCTCACCAGCCTACGACTATCAACTTAACATTTACTACGGGATTTACTTTCCTACGCACATGTTTAAGCAGGTCTACGGCCTAATCGCAACATATGATGATTTCAAGAAGCTCGACACAGATGATGCAGCTGCAGTTGTTGAAAAAGTAGCCCTGATTGCCACCACAAACACTGACCGTGCAGGGGCCGCTGCTCATGCGATGATTGCAGTTGATAAAATGACTATTGGCGGGCCTGATAGCGATAACCCATCAGACACATTCATGAGCCTCGATCCCGTAGCAATGTGCACAATTATGGGTAAAAATAGCAAGTGCGTTGAGGTCGTTGAGCGGTTATACAAGAATCTCGTCCGAGATTTGAAGATCCGCGGAGAGCCTATCAGCGGACTCAAAATGGGATGGACCGTAATGAATTGCACCTTCGAACAATGCAGCTCATGCAGCGAATCAACTGAGGAAGTTAAAAAAGCTCCCAAGAAGAAAACGCCTCCAAAAGAAAGCGCGGGGCCAGCCCCAGCCGCACCAACCACTGCAGGTAAGAAAAAGGCCCAAGCAACAAAACCCGAGCCTGCAACTCCTGAACCATCGGTCGAAAAAAAGCCAGTGATCAGAAAAAAGCCAGCAAAAAAATAGACATGATCTGATCTTTTATTTTTTTGCCCTGATTACATGTCCATTGTAGTGTATTAATATTTTTGCAACTTCCGTCTCAAGTGGTCGGGCGCCAAAACGAGCCAACACAGCTGCGTGTATTTTGGTGCCCGACCCACGATAGATATTCTCTGCAATGTAAATACAGGCATATCGTATCTTGTCATATTTTTTGCACACATCATTTACGCAGTCAATACAGGCAGTGTGTGTTGCCGCAGTATATGACCTGAATATTTTCTCGGCCAACATTAGGCAATCAGTGCTGATGTATTCCAATATACCTGCACCAATATTTTCGGCGCATTTTGTTTCATCAATTGGTATACTTTTTTGCTTAATTCTTTTGGCGTCAGCAAATGTGCCCCCGAGATGAACAGCCAGCTGGGTCGCATCGGCCCTGTGGGCGACATTGGGTATCAAACACATCACCGCGGCGACAATTATTTTATCGAAAGGTTTACTGTTTCTTATTGAGCTTTGGCTGCATTTCGCCCGCAGAAACCTGTCCATTTCCTCCTGGTCAATCTGATCCAGTATCTTCAATCTTTCTTCACGGGATCCTAGTTTACCCTTGCCCAGAATTTCGCAGAGTGAGTGTGACGTGTCGTCGTATTCATGATAATTATTAAAATAATCCCCCGTGATCATCTCCATTATCACGGCTCCCGCAGACCACACATCAACCTTGGGGGTTAGCCGCTCGTAAGTTGTATCATAAAAATCCACCTCCGGGGCCCGGTAATTGACTGTTTGAATATTATGACTGTGCTTGCGATCATCAGCCATTTGGGAAATCCCCATGTCGCAGATAATCAACGATAGTGGATCTTTATTTACCAGCAAATTGGGTGGCTTTATGTCGCAATGAATTATCCCCCGCGAATGCATATGGACAAGTCCAGCCGCAAGATCCTGCATCAAAAGAACACAACCGTCCGGAGATAATGTTCTGAGCTCAATACATTTGCGAAGTGTTGTTTGATGTCTGTCCATTTCAAACGAAATTATCTTCTGGTCGAAAACAACCTTATGTAACCGAATAATGTTCTTGTGGTTGCAAGACTGTATAAACGCTATTTCTCGCGTGGCACTATCAAAGTTACCCATGTCATATTTTTTGATGGCTACATTGCCCCATGCATATACTATAGAGTAAGCACCCTTACCAATATATTTAGTCGGAAAATCCATGGAATGTACTGGTAGATATAAATAGATCAATTTTATAAAATTGAAAAGTCGGATCAGCAAAACATACTTGATCTTTACGTCAAAAAATGAGCTTTGTTACAGTTGTCGTTAATGGATTAGCCGAATACGCCTTTAAAGAGGATGTTATTAGCAAAATTCCTTATTTTGCTGGCAACAAGGCTAACCGTATTGCAGTTCGATGCCCTGAATTTGTCATCGATTTTCGCCATCTGTCTATGTTGGCCAAAGTGTACGACGGCCGCCGCATAGTGCCCGGAGTCGATGCTTCTTCGCATTTGGACATCCTTAATCTTCTCAGATTTTCACAATTTCTGGGAATTAACAAGGAGGTTATAGTAGATGGGCTTCAAAACTGGACCGAACATTCCAGATGGGTAGAGCTTAATAACCCAGAATACTTGTTCGCTATTTATGCCGAGCATGAAGAATTAGTCGATTTCGGCAAGTTCTTCCGCATGGGAGGAGCTTTTGCGTCACTCGCAAAGGCCCGTGACCTGCCTTATATGCGGGCCAGGCCTGAGTTATACATTGACATGTTGAAATTTTACAAGAATTTCAACTTCGCTCTGTGCTTCGAGGCAAACAATGAAAGAATCCAGGACCAGGTAGACGCTTTAAACAAGGAAAGAGCTGCAAATAGTAAACTATTTCTTGTTAACCCGCACGAACCTTTTCTTGCCGAGTACTTTCTTCACTCGCCCCGGGAAGACCTTCAATTATGGAATTGCAAGAATATTTCTTGCACAAAACCACTTGCCCCGGGCGAGCATACGATTGTCGGGTTTGCCGAGGCGGTCGCATGCTTCAAAAAGTTCACTTGCAATATGCTAGAAAAGCCATTGAACCCAAAGGTGACAAAACCATTCCCTTATGCCAATGTTGCATTCGCTGGGGGGTCCATTACCAAAATATTGGACAGCAAGTATGATGTAAAACATTCACGACAGTCAGATGCAGATATCTTCGTATTTGCAAAGACATTCGATGAACGGGCGAAAATCTTCGAAGAAATAGTCGAATGGTTTCGTACATACAATGTTGGCACGACTGTCCGAACTTATTATGCTGTACGCGGGTCGGTTATGACAATCTACATTAAGGATATTGCTCGTAAATTCCAAGTAATCTCAATTAATTCAAAGAGCGCATACGAAATAATATCGAGATTCGATCTGACGCATATCCAGTGGATGTTATACGAGGGCGTATTTTACGGAACCCCCGAAGCATGCCAGGCGATGCGGGAGAAAGTAACTCGATTTAACAACACAAACCGGCTAAAGGTTGACAGAATGGTGAAGGCATTATATTGCGGGTACAGCATCTTCAAAGATAGCGATGTGATGCAAAATCATGTTGATATCACTAATTTGATTGAAAATCCTCAGTCTGATCAGATGAGAAAATATATCAGAAATTTCTCTGCGTGGTATTATCCACGAACAGACCCCGAGGAAGATGACGATGATACGCAGCACATCCTAGCGATGATTGAAGTCGACGCGAAGGCGACCCTGGTCACAAATGACCCTAACTTTGTCATCAATAATATCACAATCGGGGGAAACTTCGAAAGTGATTATGAATCGACAATGTTCAGTCTGTTCAACCCGGCCCACATTATGAATCAGGCAGTGAATGCAAGAATTAAGAAGCTGGCTTTAAGGGGCGCACATGGGTGGATCAGGTTAAGCACCCCCATAATGACGGTAAGCAGGTTCATCCCGGCCGACACGGGGATCGACATCCGATGTAATCCAAACGACGAGGAGTTTAGGATCTTCTGCGCTATGCTGGAAAACCAAGTATTTGCACTGTATAATGCCCGTGGGGTGACGAAACATATCCTGTCTGACAATGGAGAGATCACATTTACGATCCCTAAGTATCGCATTGAACATCAAACTTCCAGCGGAATTTCATGCTTGAGATCGCATCGTGGGGAGCCATTGAATATCGAGGAGGATCTTCGCCCTGGTGATAAGTTACAGGTATTGTTTCTTATTGAGATAATCCGCATGGAAGAGGAAAGATTTGTCGAACTTAAGGGAATTAAGTTTGTCAAATTTCAGACGTATGACCCCGAGCAAGCGGCAAAGATTCGAGCGGTAACTGATGATATCGAAAGGGAAATCAGTATTATGAATAAGAACGCCCCGCAAGACAACACTATTAATTATGACTCCGAATAATCATAATTACTGGTTTTAATTTTTTTGCCTGAGGAGCTTTCTACTGGGACGAAAGTGGGGTATCATATGGATGAACTACCTACATAATTGTGCGAGCAAAAGAAATAAAACTACCTACATAATTGTGCGAGCAAAAGAAATAAAACTACCTACATAATTGTGCGAGCAAAAGAAATAAA